>Ga0194110_10002146_pt1 | contig 25110 bp, 33 predicted proteins | sample TA2Kig1200mmetaG_FD_146192 | JGI IMG/M metagenome (GOLD analysis project Ga0194110, IMG submission 146192) | Freshwater microbial communities from Lake Tanganyika, Tanzania - TA2015032 Kigoma Deep Cast 1200m | ecosystem: Environmental > Aquatic > Freshwater > Lake | place: Tanzania: Lake...
CGCCGCGAAGCCCGGCCCGGCCGATTGGAATCAGTACGGCGGCTGGAAGGACGGCCCGACCCTCAAAGCCACGGGCTTCTTCCGCGTCGAGAAGCACGAAGGCAAGTGGTGGCTCGTGGACCCCGAAGGCAAGCTCTTCTGGTCCCACGGCACCGACTGCGTCCGCGAGAACGACTCAACTCCCATCAACGAGCGGCAGGCCTGGTTCCAGGACTTCCCAGGCGAGAAGGCCGAGTTCAAGGAGTTCCTCTCCACGAGCCGCGCCCTCCACGGCCACTACGCGGGGCGGAGCGTGGATTGCTTCAGCTTCCTGCTGGCCAACTGCAAACGGAAGTACCAGATGTACAGCGAGGGCTGGGATCAGAAGATCAAGGACATGGCCCACCGCCGCCTGCGGAGTTGGGGCATGAACACCATCGCCAATTGGTCCGACCCCGCGGTCTACCTGATGCGGCGGACGCCCTACACTGCGACCGTGCACTTCGGCGGCAAACTCCTGGAGGGGAGCCAGGGCTACTGGGGCAAGTTCCGCGACGTCTTCGACCCCTCCTTCCGCGACGCGGTTCGCAAGGCGATGGCCGCCCACGTGGGCAAGGCCGCGGGCGACCCCTGGTGCATCGGCTTCTTCGTTGACAACGAGATCGCCTGGGGCGATGAGCTCTCCCTCGCCGTCGCCGCACTCGCCTCCCCGCCCGACCAAGCGGCGAAGAAGGTGCTCATCGAGGAGCTGAAGGCGAGATACGGCGACATCGCGAAGCTCAACGCCGCGTGGGGCACGAGCCACGCCTCGTGGGACGCCCTCCTCGCCCACCGCGCCGCGCCCGACAAGGCAAAGGCCCGCGACGACCTGGCCGCCTTCTACACGAGGACCGCCGAGACCTATTTCAAGGTGATCCGCGAGGCCGTGAAGGAGGTGGCCCCCAATCAGCTCTACCTCGGCTGCCGCTTCGCCTGGGTGAATGACAGGGCCGTGGCCGCGGGGGTGAAGTTCTGCGACGTGGTGAGCTACAACTTCTACCGCCGCTCGATTGCCGACTTCCGCATCCCCGGCGGCGCGGACGTGCCGCTCGTCGTCGGCGAGTTCCACTTCGGCGCGCTCGACCGCGGCATGTTCCACACCGGCCTCGTCCCCGTGAAGGACCAGGCCGAGCGTGCGGCGGCCTACAAGGGCTACGTCCAGGGCGCCCTCCGCCATCCCCAGTTCGTCGGCACCCACTGGTTCAAATACACCGACGAGCCGACCACCGGCCGCGCCCTCGACGAGGAGAACTACCAGATCGGCCTCGTGGACGGGTGCGACACCCCCTATCCCGAAACCATCGCGGCATGTCGTGAGATCGGGAGGACGCTCTACCAGATGCGAGTTCAGCAGAAGTAGTGTTGGGAACTCGCCTGGTGACCGTGGGCGATCCGAGCTAAGCACTCCCCTTCTGCCACGGGTACCATTCGATAGCTTCGCGGCTTTGCTCAGCGTAGTACTCCATCTCCTCACGCCGGAGCGGATACCACTCGTCGTAGGCGTACCTGCGAAAGAAGTGCGCCAAACGCTCCCTGAAATGGTCGTAGGCCACCGCATTCAACCGCCCGCGCCTCAGATGGCGATACCGTTCCAATTCCTCACGTGGCAGGCGCATGGTACAACGAAAATCCACCCCCATCATGTCCCCGAACCCCATGCTTTCGTCGGGCGGCAAGTAGAACCACTTGTAGTTCTTTCGGGCATTCTTGGTGATCACGCCGACTCTGGCCTTCAGACCCTTTGCCACGTCCGGCTCAAGTGTCTGAAAGGGCTTTATCTCGCACAACGAGAGCTCGGGCTCCCGCACCGCATCACAATCCTGGGTGATCACGATCGCTCCTACCGGAGCAAGCTGAAGTGCCGCGGCAACCGCCTGACCATCCCCTTCCAACGCGCCGCTATTGACTTCTGCATAAGTAATGCAACGATCTTAGCCCCCGAATGGGGGCGTTTGAGCCGTAGCCCAGGGCGACCGAAGGGAGCCCTGGGTGCAGGTGTACCCAGGAGTGAGCCCCCGAACGGGGGCGATTCAGAAGTGCATGAATCGCCCCTTTCAGGGGCTCCGGCACGGGGTGCCCCACCGTCCCAGGGCTCCCTTCGGTCGCCCTGGGCTACGGCTGGGTCGCCCGCTTTGCGGGCTACAAGCCAGACTCTTATGCTGCCGAGCGTGTTGCATTACTTATGCAGAAGACAATAACGATCTCCTGCCATGTCGCAGCGCGAAGTGTTATGCTGCCGGCTTCCAGGACAGGGATTTCACACAAGGGCACACGAACGCGCGGCAATGACTCGAAAATATCTCCCTGGCGTATTGGCGCGTCCGGGGGGACCTGATCGTAAATCATCCCGTTTGCTCCCACTTGGCTTCCGTCTGAGCCTCGTCCTCGGCCAGGCGAAGATAGGCGTCGTCCACACGCTTGTTGAACTCAGCGACCATCCTCAGAGCTTGGGCTATGGTGATCCTGGCCACGGTCCTGGGACCATGGCTCTCGATGGCCACGGTGGTTATGGCGTCGCGGTCAACCCAGGGGTCGGAATTGCCGAGAGCAACGGAGCAGGAAGTCCAGGTAATCAGAGCTGCGGCCGCGAAGCGCTTCTTCACCGGCCTTCTTCGCCGAGCCTGGTCCTGAGGGACATCATCCAAGACCAGTGCGTGGCTTGTGAGAACCGTTGGCACTTCCGCAGCATCAGGGATCACAGTGGGCGAACTCAGGGCACTCATTGGTTGAACCTCTCCTTAAGCTCACCCTCAATCAGCTTGAGGAACCAAGCCTTCGTCAGCGCATGTGCGCAGTCTATCCACCCCCCAAATCCGCTCGGCATCGGGGGCACTTCATCGTCACTTGTGCCCACGATCTGCTCCCATACCAGAACTGGCTTCTCGGCCTTTCTCCCCGTAGCAAACCGCAATGTGGCGGTTCCCTTTGGATCATTGCAGGGGAACGCTCCCTCCCAAAGGAAACGACTGGGGCGCTTGGCCACATCTATGCCCTCGAAGAACAGGTCCGGCAATGCGACTGGCAAGTGCATCTTGCCCGCCAGGAACTGCCAAACGTCCTGGGTGCCGTAGTCGAACTCAACTGCATCAATGTACCTCAAGATCAGAGTAGTTATCTTGGGCTGCCCACCGGGGTAGACCTTGAAGAAGGTCTCCATGAGTTCGATGGCCTTGGGACGGAAGGACTGGAACGTTGTGTACCGCTGCGTCTCGTTTAGCGTCAATATTCCGGGGCCGATCTGGATCAGTGGCCATGCCCCCTTGGCAGCCCGGAAACGATGCTTAACGGTGTACGCCGATATCTCGTCCGGGATCATTGCAACCGAGAGCAGCTCATGCTCTGGGTAGCTGGCCTCGACACTGGCATGGAGTTTCCCCACGACCAGGCTATAGTGCGGGTCATGCCACAGGTTGGGTCCCTCCCCGGGTTGCAGTTGCCACCTGACCTCAAGTACCACCTCAACCAGTGGCGGAGATTTCAAGGGCTCAGATTGCCCCATGGTCCCTGCTCCCTTCACGGTTCTCCACTCCCCAGCGCCGGCTCCGTTGTGCATGCCCATGCACCTGGCGCCGCCCACGCTCAACCCTCCCGAGCATTATTCTACACGAGGCGCCTTGCTGATTGCAAGGCGCAACCTGTGGCAGGCTGCAATCGGTGGGACCTCGTTGCTCGGGACCCCACGCCGCGCTATCTCGACATTTCCAGGCGTCCCAGCTCGATGAGGCCCTCCAAGTCCTCCAGGCCATCAGGGAGCCACTGGGCGAAGATGGCTCGGACCGATGTCAGGGCCTCGTCGCCGGCCTGCCCCAGTATCCTCGTCACGTCCGCGAGGTCCTGGACCCGCCCCGCCTGGAACTTCATCAGAACGAGGTAAGGCATGGGAAGCACGGGGAGCCCCTGGCTATCACGGTTGCTCTGCGCCTCCTTGAGCGCCTGGCCGACCCACGGCTCACGGCACTCCACAACGTCCACAGGGAATCCGTCACGGGTGCGCCAGGACGAACCCCCGATGGCGAGTTCGCCTTGGTAGCTCAACCCTGCGAGGCGCAGCCTCTCCCGCGCCCGAGGGCCGTCCTCGAAGCGGATCACCACGTCCAGGTCGCGGGTGGCGCGTTCGGGCATGTAGAGGCGCGCCGCGGCGGCTCCCGTGACCGCCCACTCGATGGAACCAAGCGCTGGGGCAAGGTCGGGGAAGACCATCTCCGATGTCCTCCTCATCAGGAAGCCAAGGGCGCTGCCCGAGCCCGGGCGCTGCCGACGCCGGGCAATGCGGATGAGCATGTGCCGTCGCGTCTGGGCCGTAACCATGCAACGAGTATAGCCCGCGTTTCTGGCGCGCGCAAACGCTGCTGAGCCGCGGCGCCCTGAAGAGTCTGTTCGTCTCAAGCCATCGTGGGTCACTTACCCTGCGCCCAGGCGCGAATGGCGGACGTGGGGCAGGTGGCCACGGCCATGACGGTGTCGGCCCCCCCATAGTAGAGGAAGAAGGTGTCGTCCTTGACCACGTGGCCGCAGGAGAAGATGACGTTCCTCACGTCGCCGTGCAGCTCGTAGTCGGCTTGGGGCTCGATGATGGGCTCGAGGTGCTGGCGGATGATGCGGCGCGGGTCCTCGGCGTCGAGGAGCATGAGGCTCTGGCGGTAGACGCTGCCCTTGTCCACGCCGTGATAGACGACGAGCCAGCCCTCCGGGATGCGGAGGGGCGGCCCTGAGAGGCCGATCTTGGCGTGCCCCCAGGTGCCCGGCCGCGGGCGGGCGAGGACCTCGAACTCGCCCCAGTGGTAGCAGTCGTCGCTCCAGGCCAGCCACATGTTCGGCGGCTCGCGGTGGATGAGGCAGTAGCGTCCGCCCACCTTCCCGGGGAAAATCGCCGAGTCCTTGTTGTCCAGGTGCGGCAGGATGATGCCGTAGCGGGTCCAGTGGAGCAGGTCGTCGGATTCGGCCATCGCCACGCGCGGGTGCCGCCCGTCGTAGGCGGTGTAGAGCATGCGGTACTTGCCCTCGACGAGTGTGATGCGCGGGTCCTCCACGCCGCGGCTCTCGGAGGGGTGCTGGCCCTGGTAGACCCAGCCGGGCACGCGGGCGAAGCGGAAGCCGTCGTCGCTTGTCGCCAGCCCGATGCTCGAGACGTAGGCCGCGCCGAACGCGCGGTCGCAGGCCCGATAGAAGAGGTAGACCTTGCCGTCCCTGAGCACCGCGGCCGCGTTGAACACCGAGTGCGCCTCCCAGGGGTTCTCGGGGTTCGCCGTGAGGATCGGGTTGCCTTCATAGCGGGTGAGCGTGACCATGGATTCTCCTGTCGTGACTCGCGCGCCTTCTGGCGAGGATGGGTGGATGAATGGATGGATGGATGGATGTAAGACAATCATCCATTCATCCAACCATCCAATCATCCTCTCTGGCTGCAATCAAGGCCACGGTCAAGACGATCTTCGCCCCGGTCGGAGGAACTCTTCGGCAAGGTCCTCCCGCATCTTCACGATGTATTCCACGAGCGAGGCGCAGGCCGACGCGGCGGCGGCCAGGGCGAGGAACCAGACGGCGGCCGTGGCGTCCCAGGGCAGTTCCGCGAGGGCGAGCGGCACGAGGAGGTAGAGCATGAAGGTCTTGAGCTTGCCGAACGCCGCGATGGGCAACTGCCTCCCCCGATGGGCCGCCACCACGCGCAGGAAGAGCACGAGGAGCTCGCGCGACGTGATGAGCCAGGCTGCCCAGGCCGGCGCCCGGCCCAGCCCGGCCAGCACGATGAGCATGGTGCACAGGAACACCTTGTCGCCCGTCATGTCCAGGAGCGCGCCGAGCGGGGTCGCGCCGCCGGCGCGGCGCGCGAGCGAGCCGTCCACGCAATCGCTCACCCCCACGACGACCGCCAGCGCCACCGCGACGGGCCGCGTGGCCTCGTGCCCCGCGAGCACCGCCGCCACCGGCGTGGCCAGGTAGCGAGAGAGGGAAAGGATGTTGTGGGCGGGCACCATCGCCGATCCCGGACTGCCCCAGGGCGCCCCCTGCTCCCTTGTCTGATTCTATCAAGCCCGCCGATGCGAAGCAACCCCGGGCAACGCCATCGCAAAGGAGTGAAAGGTGAGAGGGAGCGAGGAGCGTGTAGCGACGAGCGTCCAGCTCGTCGGAGGGCGCGGAAGCCGCAAGCGGGACGCTCGCGGCTACTTCCCCCACGGGGCGCGGAGCTTGGGCGGGCCGTGGAGGAAGTCGAGGCCGCCGCGCAGCTTGCCGTCGGCCGTGAACCAGGGGTGGAAGCCCTGGCCGTGCCAGCGGTTGAACAGGCAGGGCATCGTCTTCATCCCTGCCCATTCCTCCTCTGGCCAGCCCCACGGCGATGGAGCCGCCCACAAGCCTGATGAACTGGCGCCGCGGGGGCAGAAGGGACATTCTGGTCTACCTCCCTCGGATTGCCCTTTCGACCTCCTCGACCGCGGGTTCCTTGCCCGGCCGCGCCTTGCCCATGAAGCCCATGACGCGGCGATGGACACCGGGCAGGTCCACCCCGCGCAGCCGTTCGTCGAAGAATGCGAGGGCCTCCTCCTGCGCCACTGTGGCCGCCAGCGTCGCGTTGATGTAGTTGTTCAGCGACACACCCTCGCGCTCCGCCAGAACCTCCACCTTACGCTTCAAGCTGTCCCGCACGCGCAGCGACACGGTAGCCATCAATCTGCCTCCTCGATGGGATAGCGAGACAGGAACTCCTGCGGCGTCATCGCAGTCCAACCGTAGCGGGGCACATCCGAGTCCCTGTAGTCCGCCACGTTGTAGGTCACGATGATCGCCGCGCCCTCAAGGGCGGCATCAACGAACTTGTTGTCCGCTTCGTCGCGGAGGTTAGGTCGCCATTGGAAGCTCACGTTGACCCGCCGCGCGAGCCCGATGAGATCGGTCACCAGGTCGAGTGCCTGGGCAGGCGTGAGGCCCGTTAGCGCCAGCACCCGCGGCCGAAGGAGCACGTCCTGGTACTCCAGCGCGATGCTCGTCGTCAGCACCAGCGGCACCTGCCCGTGCAGGACGCCCAGCAGCACCCTATACGCCAGGCTGCCTGCCCGCCGGCAGGCCCCGGCCACCAACACGTTGGTATCGAGCACGATCGGCGCCGTCTGCTTCTCAGCCATTTGAACCCGTCCTCAGTCTCCAGCTACCCGAATGATACCATATGTCGCTCACTTTCGCAAGCGCGCTCCCCCTGGCATTCTGCTCGGTCCGCCCCGCCGGCGTTGGCGGGCAAGTGGCAGGCCGTTCGTGGCCTACAGAAGGTCGAAGGTGAACCTGCCACCGCTCTCGGGGTTGGGGATGACTTGGTTGCCCTTGGCGTCCACGACGAGGTCGAGGTTTTCCAGGGCGACGTAGCCGAGGATGGGCGGGACGCTGTCGGGGACTTCCATGTCTGCGCGATCGGGGATCATGGCTTTGGCTTCGGCTCGCTGGGCTTGACCTCGACGGTGAGGGTGAAGGTCTTGATAGGCGGCGTGTTCTTCTCCCACGGGCGCGCATAGCCGAGCGTGACGGTGGCCTTGCCGGGCTTCACGGCGCGGAAGGTGAAGTGGAACGCGCCGCCCGAGCCGACCATCCCCTTCGGCGCCTTGTCGGCCACGTAGTCCGGCTTGCCCACCGCCTCGAGCACGTCGCCTTCCAGCTTGCTCAGGCCCCACGAATAGCCCGTCGTGATATTGCCGGCGAGCTTCACGAGAAGCGTCTGCTTCGGCTCGGCGGCGACCGTCTTGCCGTTGGCGTCTTCGCCCAGGGTGATGTCGGCGCCCTTTGCAGGGAGGGCCGCGCGGCAGTGCTCGCACTGGCCGAGCTTCGCGCTGCACTTCCTGCACAGCTTGAAGGCCCCGCTGCTCGTCGCGCCGCCGCACTCAGCGCACGTGCCGATGTTCTGGATGTACGCCTTGTCGCGGCACTTCGGGCACAGCTCGGCCCGCGCCGCCGAGCCTGCGATGGCGACGACCGCAACCCCCACAGCCAGCCTGCCGACGAGCCTGTTCATGGCGATTCTCCGTTGAAGGGGTACTTCGTGGCCAACACAGACCACCCGCCTTATAGCGCCGCGTCGCGCAAGACGCAAGGTGAACCCACCCCTCCGCGAATCGGTGCTCCTCGCGAAGCCGCCGTCTCGGTTCGTGCCCTATCGCCGAAGCAACGCGCGGAACTCGTCAGGCGGAACGCCAGCGTCCCGCTGCGCCGCCATGTCCTCCAGGCACAGCTCAATCGCCTCGCGGATGTTCTCCAACGCCTCGTCCAGCGTGTCGCCCTGGCTGTAGCAGCCCGGCAGCGTGGGACAGCAGACCACATAGCCCCCGTCGGGTTCCGGCTCCAGGACCACCTTGAAGTCCAGCACCTTGGCCTTCCTCATAGCTTGCTCCTTGCGTCAGGGCTTCCTGCCTCACGTATTATCCCACGCCGCCGCCGAGCCGTCAACACAGGAAGCGAGACAGGACGCTGCCGGGGCCTGCTCCACGACACCTCCGCTGCTTGGTCATTGCGGAGGGAGGCCGTCGAGTCGCGCAGCCCTGAACACGACACGAAGGGACTTGCCCTTCTCCAGCTTTGCGGGGAAGGGCAGGAGAAGGAAGTCGTCGGTGACGACGGGGCGAAGGCCGGCGCCCTCGATGAGCTGCACGTCCCTGGCGCGATGGGGCAAGAGGGTGAAGGCCGGGCGGCCTGAAGAGCAATCCTGGTTCGCGGTGAGCTCGAAGGTGTAGGCGCCGCCTTTCTCGGAGAGCCTCTGGTCCCAGGCGAGCGGCCGCGGGGCCAGGCGGGCCTCCCAGGCGGGGTCGCCGTAGAAGGCCACCGTGTCGCGGTCCCAGAGGAGGCCCAACTCGTCTCTATCGCGCAGCCCGTGCCGGGCGGCGAGACGGCCGAGCAGGCGCGGGTCGGCCTCGAGGTCGAAGCGGTCGAAGTTCACGCGGGCGGTCTTGGGGAAGCGGGTCTCGATCTGGTGGACGAGGGCCTGGGTGTTGGCGTAGAAGGCTTCGGCGAGGGTGTAGCGGCCTGGCTGGCCGACGAAGAGGTCGCGCACCCCCCAGCCGCCGTAGCCGTGCCAGGTGGAGACCACGTAGCCGATCATCTGGTTCACGCCGCCCGTAGGGATCGTCGTCCAGCGCGCGGGTCATACGGTGCACTGCGACCACGAACTCGCGCCCCGCCTCCTCCGGCCGGGTGACTAAGCAGGCGTAGCGGGGGAAGACCTCGGCGAGGGCAACTCGAACCTCGGCCACGGGGCCGGGGTAGATGAGCACTGTCGCCTCGTGCCGTTCGCGGAGAGCGTCCACCACCGGCCGCCACTGGGCGTCGCCAAACGTCGCTCGGCTCACCACGATGGCATAGGAGCCCTTGCCCGGCAGCCGCTCCACCGTGGGCGCCGCCGGCTCCGCTCCGAGCGCCGCGAAGCCCAGAGCGAGCAGGAGGGAAGCAAGACCGCAAAGCCTGTTGTTCAATAGCGTAGGAACCTCCAGAGCCGCGTAAACGCCGAACTGCAAACCGGGCAGCGCTTCGCCCGAATGAGTTGAGGGTTTGTAGTGCGGCCTTCAGCCCGCATCCCGCGGTCCAGACACGGGCTGAAGCCCGCACTACGAACTCCCCCCGCAGCCGCTCCTCCTGGCAAGGTGTCCCCCGAACTACATCTTCTTACCGGATTCCCCCCGGCGATGGGGTCGCCAGGCCAGCGTGCGCCACGAGATGACAGAGCGTTCTCTTCTGTTTCCCATCAGGGCTAGCAACAACAACGCTGTCCTCCGATACGAATGCGAGGGTGCTGCTATCGCCGGACCATGGGTTCCAGGATGGCTTGATGCAGTCCCATTCGCGATCAGGATGGATTGTGACGGGCCCCAGGTCCGCACACTTCTTCGTCACCAGGTCCAGGACAACCAGGTTCTTGCCGGACACAGCCGCCAGCCACTTGCCGTCCTTGGAAAGCACGCCGTAGCCGGCTCGCCAGAGCGCTCTATCATCTTCCACAAGCACCCCCGCGTGCAGGTATGCACGCCCTACAGCTTCGTTCATCGGAGCGAGGTGATACGAGGACGTGCTACCCTTGAGTGAGGAAGCGCTCGTATTCGTCGTGAGTGCCGATCCAGAACCAGTAGAAGGTGTCGTCCTCAAGCAGGCAGAGCGCGCGGTAGCCGCCGCCGATGCGGGCAGCCCAGGCCCGACCGACCTTCTTGAATGCAATGGACGGATGGCGAGGGTTGGTCCGCCACAGGCGATAGACGGCCCGCGCTCGTCTCTTGATCTCTGGCGGAAGTGCCGCGTAGCTGGCCCAGAAGTCAGGAGTTGTCGAGGACTTCATCAAGGGGCTTGGTCCTCCCGGCGGCGATGTCGCGGCGGACGCGCTTGAGGACGTGGTCGAGGCGTCCGCCCGGCTGAGAGTCGCGGGCGATCTCAACGTCCCATTCGTCGTCGTGCTCGAACTCGAAGTCGGCGAGCCACGAGAGGAACTCCTCCCGCTCGCGCTGAGGGAGGGACCTTACCTCCTCGGCTATCTTCTCCACCTTGGCGGTCATTAGCGCTGTCTCCGTACGGCGTAGAGGCCGCTGGAACGCCGACAAGTCTCCACATGATGCTAGCGCTTCGCGAATGGCCTGTCAAGGGCGCTTTTCGCCTTACAACATCCAGGCGAGAGGCGAGTTGGCCACCTGTGGCAGGGGGCCATGTGGTCTAAGTGTCTGTGGTACAACGGTTTAGGGAAACTACAGATGGCCAGACCCAGGGGCTGTGGATTGGCCACCTGTCACCTGTAGACTGGTCTCGTTGCGGAGCAGGCCTGTCAGACGACGGGGCCGTAGCGTGGGCCGATCTGGGTGGCGATCTCCTTGCCGAGGGCCAGCAGATCGGCCCGCTGGGCGGCAGTGAGGGGCCTGTAAGCGCGGGCGAACTCGACGTTCTGGACCGCCTGCTCCATCGTGTAAGGCCCGATGTTTGCTACACTTACGCCCTCGAGGTCGAGGGCGTAGGCGATGGCCTGAGGCATGAGTTCGGGCTTGGTGACGCAGCCGACCGAGCCCTTGCGGTGGTTCGGGAAGCCGCCCTTGATGCCGACGTAGACCTTCATCGCCACGACGCCGACGTTCTGCTTGCGGCACTCGGGGAGCACCTTGTCCTCGAAGCCATAGATGTTGCGGTCGGCGTAGTTCATCACGGGCATCACGACGTCTATCTGCCCGGTCTTGAGGACTTCGAGGTAGCGGGGTGGGCGCTCGTGGCCGGAGAGGCCGATGAAGCGGAGCTTGCCAGCCTCCTTCTGCTTGAGGAGGTATTCGAGGATGCCATCCTTCGCAAGCACCTTGGCGGGGTCCTTGCCGCCCATGTTGTGGATGTGGACGAGGTCGAGGTGGTCCACCTTGAGGGTGCGGAGGGAGGTTTCGAAGAGCTTTTGGGCCTGGGCGCCCGATTCGGTCCAGCACTTGGTGGCCAGGAACAGGCCGTCGCGCCGCTTGGGGAGGACGAGGGCGAGGGCCTCCTCGGCGGTGCCGTAGGAGCGGGCGGTGTCCACGTACGTCACGCCGCGGTCGAGGACCTCGCCGAAGATACGCGCCCCTTCCTGGACCCCGACGGGTCCTTCGCCGATGGGCGCGGTGCCGAGACCGAGGATGGTGACTTTGGCCTTTGTGCGACCGAGGACGCGGGTGGGAAGCGGCTCGGCGGCGTCGGCTCCCGGCGCGCGGCCCGCCAGCACGACGAGGCCCGTGCCGGCGGTCTTCCGAAGGAACCCACGGCGATTCATCTGCACGCTCATTGGTCCGGGCCTCCTGACGCGGGCGGGGCGGCAAGTGGTGGGCCCTGGAGGACTCGGACCTCCGACCGGGGGATTATGAGTCCCCTGCTCTGACCAACTGAGCTAAGGGCCCGTTCGCAAGCACGGCTTGCCACAAGCTGACAAGTCGTGTCACCACAATGGGATGCTACCACACCCGCACCGGGGCTGTCAAGCTCGCCCTCTTGCCACGGCTCGCCACGTTTTGCCGATTCGGGCAACGCATGCGCTGCTTGTAGCGCTGCGCTCCCGTTGTTACCTTCTGCTACCACGTCGCGCGGGGCTTGAAGGGCCGGCACCATCGTCAAGGCCGTGGCCTTGTCTTGCATGTCAACGTGGGTGTAGCGCCCAAGGGTCAGGACCGGCGTTGAATGCCGGGCCAGCTCTTGGCAGAGCTTGACGTTGACGCCGGACCGGACGAGTCGGGATACGTAGGTGTGCCTCAGTGAATGGAAGTCCGCCACGCCCTCTGCCGTGGCGTAGGGGATGCCCGCCGCCACAAGGTCAACCCGCATCATCTTCGCCGTCTTGTCGGGGAGCTTGAACACCTCGCGGCCGGCTTCCTTGCCGGCAAGCCACTGGCGAAGCGGCTCCACAAGGGCGGGGGGCAGCGGTTGGCGGGCCTCCTCGCGGTTCTTCGTGTAGGCGCAGGCCACTACCACGACGGGCGGGGCGTCGTCAAGGCCGAAGCTCTCGGGCCGCAGGCTGCCAAGCTCCGAAGCCCGCAGCCCCGTCCCCACGGCCACGGCGTAGACCATCGCGCGGTCGGGGCCGGCCATGCGCAGGACGGGGGCGCCCTCGTGGGCCACGTGCAACAGGGCCGTCAACTCGCCGTCGCTCAGCGCCCGGCGCTCCCGCCGCGCCTCTGTCACCTTGAAGGCGCTCAGCGGGGCAAGGGAGTCCTCCCGCGTCCGCCCGTCGCGCCACAGCCAGCGCGAGAATGACTTGACGGCCCGCAGGTAGTGGTTGCACGTGGCAAGGGAGCATCCTTCGGCCCGCAGGTCGGCCAGGGCAGCTTGGACCCTCGACGGGGAAAGCTCGGATATGCGGCTCAGCTTCGCCAGGGCCAGGACGCGGCCCGCCCGATGCGTCGTATGGGTAGCGTGTCCTTCCGTGTTGCCCCGCTCCCGCAGCGTGGCGCCGAAGTCGGCAAGGTGCTTGTCCAGGGGCCGCGCTTCGGCAGCGGCGTAGGCGTCTGCCTTCGGGTCAATGACGCCTTCCCGCCGCAGCAGTGCATCGGCCTCTAGCTTGCGGGCCAGGGCTTCGGCGGCGGCGCGGTCCTTGCCGGCATACTTGGACTTCCGCAGGCCGGGGGCCGGATACCAGGACACGATGTAGCCGCCCTTGCCCCGCCGCCCGCCCCGCTTGAAGATGCTCGCCATTCGTCTACCCCTTTCCCAAACTCGCCGCCCGCGGTCCTACCGGCGCGGGAGGGGCGCTGTCTTGCCCTTCGGGGCTTCCTTGTCCGTCGTTCTCAGCGCCCACGGCCCCCAAGTGATCCCACCCGGCTCCAAGAACTGCCAATCCAGAAACTCCAGTTCGGGTGTGGAGTTCGAGTCGGCGTCGGGGTCCAACCGCGAGGTCAACATGATCGCCCGAACTCTCATGAGCTTGTAGTTACTCCCCTTCTTGATCGACTCGTCCAGCGCGGCAATCAGCGGTTCCGCTTTCTCGCGTCTAAGGTACAGACCAACGCTACGCCCGGCGGGATGCCAGTCGTCCCCTACATCCGTGCAATGGAAACTCACGTGGGTCTTTTCGGCCCCGCGATACCCGTAATAGCCCCCCCTACCAAGACTGACGCCGCCGCACAGGATGACCACCTTGTCGAGGTACTTCCGTGGGTCTGTCGCGATCCTTGCCGCCGACGTCTCGTCTCCCACACGGGGGATGACGCCCCTAGCGCCTCCCCCGTCCTTGCCAGAAGCCCCCTTGAACGTCTTGATCTGCCCGCGCAAGCGCTCATTCTCTTCACGGACATCCGCAAGGTTACGTCTGAGCGTGGCGATCTCCTCTTGCAGCGGTCTGTTCTCTGCCTTGAGCTTCTCTATCTCCGCAGCTTGGCGTTTCACAGTAGCCTGTAGCATGGCGACTTCCGCTTTCAGAACCGCGAGGTCGTCAAAGCGCCCCGCCGGCTCGCCGCCGCGCCCAATGCTGGCAAAGGACACGAGTCCAAGACCCGCAGCCCAGACCACTGCCCCCAAGTGCGCTCGCATCGCTCTACCCCTTTCGCTCTCCCCGTTTCCGGCGCCCCTCACAGAACGCCTCAGATCGGCCATTCCGGGCACGTCCAGAGGGGGGCGCCCGGTAACGTCTGATAATATCACTTATGTATCATTCGTTAGCGCACGCTGCGCCGTCGCGCGGGGCGTTGCTCTGCTATCTGCCGCGCCCGTTTCAGGGCAGCGCCGAGTCGCCCGGTCGGGGGTTCCACTACAGGCGGCGGGGGCGCAGGGGCCTTGCGACTCTTGGGGGCCTTCACCTCGATTGCGAGAATGGGCAGCAGCTTGTCCACTGTGGTCAAGTGAAGGCTCCGTTGTCCGTTGACGAAGTACACCAGGGCAGGGCCGGGGACACCCGCCCGGAGCGCCAGTTGACGCAACGACCCCGGCCACTGGGCGATGCGCTGTTTCAGGATTTCCGTCAGTGTGTGTTGCATACTAACCGATGTTAGCACAGCTTCGCCCCCTTGTCAAGTCGAAAATCCGCGGGCCGGAAGATCGCCCGCAGCGGCTTGACGGGTCGCCATAGGTGTCTCTGGCCTCATGCCTCCCCCAAAGCCCCGCAGCGTGGCTCTAATAGCTTCTGGCGGGGCAGAGAAGCGAGGGACGGCCGGCAGCCGCGCATGTGGCCACCCTTCAACGACTCAAGGCTTTCAGCACGGCCTCGGCAAGAGCTCGGGCCTCGGGGTCTTGGGACCGCCGCGCGAACATCGCCGCCCGGCGCGCCTCACCACGCCAGCGCCGGACCGCCTTCTTTGGCGCCCCTTCCGCCGCAAGCGCCTCGGCGCCAAAGTAGCAGCCGGCCGCCCGCCACGCTTGCCCCAGCGCCCCGCCGGGGCCGCCCTCGGCGCGGAATCGCGCCTCAGCGCAGGCACGGCCCAGGCCATCGAGCTTCGCCGGTAGCTCGCCCGTCGCCGCCCAGCGCGCGTAGGCGCTCTGCGCGATTTCGTCAAGCTCGGCAGCGGCCTCCCCGTCGCCCGACTCCGCGCGGCGCAGCAGATCGTCAACGTAGGACTCGGCCTCAATCGTCGTCATTCTCGGCTCCCTTCATTCCCTCAGCACAAGGCCAGTCGCCAATGCCCCGCCGCGCAGCAGCGGCAGCAAGTGCGCTACCAGAGTCCTCCCCGTCGTAACCACGTCGTCAACCAGCACGACCCGCCGCCCCGCCACGTCGCGCACGACCTCAACGGCGGGGTAGCCCCGAAGCCGGGCCTTCCAGGAATGACTCACCCCCAGGGGCACGTCATGCGCGAAGCAGGCGAGGAAGCGCGGATCGTCCTTCCAAAGCCGGAACATGAACGACCGCTCCCCGCTCCCGCGAGGGGTCGTGATAGAGAAGCCCGCGAAGTACGTATCCAAGTAGGGCAGGAAGGCGCCCTTCACCGCCGCCGCAAGGCGCGTGTCGCCTCCCAGCTTCGCCGCCTTGATCGCCTCTAGCACGTCGGCGCGGTCCGTGATGGTGAAATACGCCAGCCGCCCGACTCCCTCCACCAGGCGATTCCGCAACCTCAGCATGGCGGCCCCTCCCGCACTGTGAAGCGCACTTTCAGTTCGTTCAACGCGGCCACGGCCAGAGGCACAAGGGCAGCATCCTCGACTACCAGCACTCGGAATGCTCTCGACGGGCGGCCCGGTCTCGCGGCATAGCCCAGGACGGCCTCTAGGCTCCCCACGGCGGCAGCGTCGCCCCCCGCCGCAAGGCCCAAGGCCCCCGCCGTCGCCGCGTCAAGGTCAACGACCTCATTCGGGTTCAGCATCGGCGGCTCCCTTGGGTAGCAGGTGGTCGGGTATCCGCAGCGGGGTACGAATGACGCGGATCGTCGGCGCGTCGCCCTCGATTTCAAGCGACAGGCGCGGCTTGCCTTCCAGCCTGTCCAGGATCAACCCCGCCGCTCTCACGTCGCCTTGCAGGGCGCAGGCGACGAGCGTTCGCGCCAGCAACAGCGCCCGTGGGATCGTCTCCCCGTTCGGGCCGGCCACTTCCTCTGCCAGGACCGCGCGCAGATGTTCGGATAGGGTGTGCTCGCGGGGCGGCCGGCCATTCGGGTTGCCGCTCTGCCCCTTCTGCCAGGTCGTCGAGCTTCGCGCCACGTCAGACTCCTACCCTGCAAAGCACAGCGTTTTCAGGCCGCAGCGGATATGCAATCCGCCGCCGCGTGTCCACAACGCCTTGCCCCGCCAGCACTTGCGGCGCAGGGGCGGCGGAATGACAGCGTACCCGACAGCGCCGGGCGGGGGGAATCCCGTTTCCTGCCGTGTGCTCTGCATGCGACATTGCCCCCGCCCCCGTGTGCGCTGTGCGCGCACACGGGGGTTATAGGGGGCGCGCGCAACACACACACAGAAGGCAGTGGCCGTCATAGCAAACTCCCGCTCTGGGGCACCGTGGCGTACTTCCGCTTCCGCGTGGCGCCGAAGCCCCACTCATGCAGCCGCCCGCCCTCTCGGGCCGCGTCAAACCATCGGCGGGCCTGTGCCAGGGATAGCCCAAGTTCCCGCCGCGCCGTGTCCAGGACTTCATCCCGCAGGCGAGGGGCCTCGCTCCCGCCGCAGGCGGCCATGAACGAGTCGAGCGTCACTTCGGGCTTGGGCGGGGCCTCTTCTGCCGGCGCCGCGGCTCGCCGTCGCCCCCAAGAGGTCCGCAGGTCGGCGGGGTCCAGCTCGGGGGCCAGCGTCCACACGGGGAAGGCCCACAGCAGACAGAAGGCAGCGGGCGGGGGAAAGCTCCGCGTCACGGCCTCGACGGCTACGCAATCCTCTTGCTCGTGGTCCCGCAGGACCAGGTGCGCGTCGGTCGCTCGGGCCATCGCGCCCGCCCCGGCGCCGACGTCGGTTAGGGCCTTCCCCGCTTGGATTCCCTTGCTGCTGTGGTGGACACAGACGAAAGCGAAGCCCCCGTCTTGGGCGTACTTGTCCAGGGCATTGTAGACGGCGGCCATGCCCGCGTTGCTGTTCTCGTCTGCCTCCCGCGGGAGGAAGCGATACAGGGAGTCCAGGACCACGAGCTTGAAGCCGCGCAGGACGCGGAAGTATGACCGCAGCCCGAAGATGTCCCGGAGCTTCCCTCGGAAGCTCTCGACACAGAGCGTGTCCGCCAGTTGATCAAGGGGGATGCCCAGGGCTTCGGCCACGCGAGGGATGCGGTTCGCAATCGTGGCCGCGTGTAGCTCGTTGTCCAGGATCAGGACGCGCCCCGCCCGCGTCGGGAAGTCGAGCCAGGGGCGGCCCGTGGCGACACAGCAAGCCAGGTGAAGGGCAAGCCAGCTTTTCCGCGTCTTGCTGGGCGCGATCAAGTTCAAGGTCTCCCCCTCGCGCAGCAGCCCGTCAACGATGGGCGGGTGAAGCTGGGGATGCTCTGGCAGTAAGGCGCGCACGGGCTTGAAGGCGGGGTAGGCGTCGCCCTCGCCGTCGTCACCCGCGCGCGGGCTTCTGCCCGATGCTGCGGGCAATGGACTCGACCTCGCGGTCGGGCAGCGGGGGCCGGCACCTCTCGCGGTTGAAGGCCAGCAGCGCGGCGCGGATGATCGGCGCGTCATACCCCAGGCGCCGCAGGCGCCCCGCCTCGCGGGTCAAGGCCGCGTTGCGCTCGCCTTCTGGGATCGTCGCGCCGCTCGACTCGGCTTCCCCTTGAATCGCCGCCCGCTCTCGGGCCTCATAGTCGCCGGCCGGCTCGCCGCGGCCGTCGCCCAGGGCGTCGAAGTCGCTCAGGTTGAAGCGCCGCTCAGGTTGCCAGTGGACCACACGGACCGGGAGCTTGGCGCCGCCCTTGACGTTGAACGTGCCGGGGATGCGTAGGACGCGCGGCGGGTCGCTCACCTTGTCCAGCTTCGGGCAGATCGCCGCCCTCAGCAGTTCCACCACGGCGCAGGCGTCGGGGGCCGGGGCAGGCTCCCGCAGCGGCCAGTACCAGTGCTCGCCGTGCCCCGTTGCCACAATGATGCTGGGGGCCAGGCCCCCCAGCGCCGTGCGCCGCTCCGCCGCCCCTTGCTCGCCGCCGGGGAGCTTGTGAAAGTCAACGTCCGCCCAAAGGCACGTTGCCACGTCAACCGCCGTGGCGTCGCCCGCCTCCCGCGCACGTGGGCAGGCGCCAAAGTAGCAGTCGCCATCCGTGGGCAGGGGCGGCAGCGTGTCCAGGGGCAGGCGGCGGAAGGCTTGCTCCATGCGTCCGTTCCGCTTGAAGCGAAACTCTATGTAGCCCTCGCCGCCCTCATGGAGCGTCCGCAGGAAGTCCAGGGCGTCTACGTGGGCGGCGGTCGCGCTCATCTCGCCGCCCCCCCGATCAAGCCGTCAATGTAGCTCCGCACGTCCGCCAGCCGCCACCTTCTCAGGCGCCCGCCGCCGATGGTGAAGGGCTTGGGGAAGCTGGTCAGGCCGGCCTCGGCGCGGGCGGCTTCGCGCCAGATGCTTCGGGGACTCAGCCGTAGCAGGTCGCTGACCTCGTTGACGGTCAACAGCCGCACGGCGTCGAGGGTGGAGTCATTCTCGCGCATTGGCGCCCCCCTCCTGCCGGCTCAGGGCCAGGGGCTTGCCGTTGACGATCCGCTCCACTTGATCTTCGGGGATACGAAGCTCACCATCCGGGAGAGTCACGGCCGGCAGCCTGCCCTCTCGGGCCAGCCGCGCGGACCGGCCCGACGGGTACTGGAGAATCGCGTCAACTTGTGCGGGGGTCAACAGGTTCTTCATGGCGTGTTCCTTTGCGGCCTTGGGCCTGTACCCAAAGTCTAGCCGCTCGCCATGAGAAATCCAGGTGGTAGGTTGGGACTTCGCCGCACTTCGCCACACTTCGCCACACTTGGGGGTCAACTCTTGCCCGGTCGCCCCGTCCTTATCCGCTCTCGCATCGTCTTGTCGAGCTTGCTGTAGTCAACCCGCCACTGCTGCCGGCTCTCGCGCACCAGTGCCCCCTTCCCTTCAAGGTTGCTCCTGCACTTGTCAACCCCCATGTTCCCCAGGCGGGATGCGATCTCCCGCAGGGACATGGGCAGGGAAAGCTCGCCCTCTGGCGCCGTGGGTGTGCTCGCCGCCGCCGCACCCGCTCGCCGGAGTTCCCGCTGCTTGGCAAGCCAGTAGTGCCCCGCGTCCTCGATTCGCATCATGAGCGTTTCTATCGGGCCGTGGCTCCGGCCGTCGGGATGCCAGTAGTAGACGAAGTCCACCCCGGCACAGAATCGCCGGAGCGTTTCGCGTTGAAGGTGGGCCGGCAGCCGATTGGCATGCACGTTCGCAGGCACCTGCCCGCCGGCGAGGGTGTTCAGGGCCTCCAGAAGGGCGTAGACTTCGGGCACGAGTTCGGGGGGAATCGGATCACCGTGCATCTGGCACCTCGATGCTCTGGCACGTTGAAGGGACCGGGGCGGGGCAACCGCAGTGCCTTGCGGGGTTCGGGCCGTCGCCCTAGCCCCGCCCCGTGTAGTCTACTCCGCTCGCGCCCCCGCAGCAAGGCGCCGCCGCTCCCGGCCCCGCCGCCACGCGGCGGAAGCGATCTCGCGGTCTCGAGTCCGCCGCTCGGGGTCCGCGCTTGCCTCTACCAGGGCGGCCACAAGCTCGCTCGCCGCGTCCGCCAGGTGGGGCGGGACGGCCAGGATGAAAACGTGCTCGCGCTGCGATTCGGGGGCGCTGGGCGCTGTCTGTAGCGCTGCGCCGCCGTTTTCTGGTTTCCGCAAGTCGTTATGGGGGTTAGACTTATCGCAGGCGGGGCCGCGGATTATGAGTCCCCTGCTCTGACCAACTGAGCTAAGGGCCCGCTGGCGCCCACCTGTGGATTATACGACATGGCGGCGGTGGATTGCAAGGGGCGGGGACGGGCGCGGCGTGGCAGGGTTCGCGGGAGAGGCGCGGCGTGGGGATGGCCGGCCGCGCCCGGGGCCGGCACGCCGATCCTGAACCGTCCGAGCATCTCCTGGAGAGCCTTGGGCAAGCGGACCCAGGCCGCCGAGGGGCCGTCGAGGACGGGTGTCGAGTCGAAGATGGCGACGGGGATGGCGTTGAGCGCGGCGTCGGCCTCGGCCCGGCGGACCCGCGCGTCGCCTCGCTCGCGGGCACGGCGCTCGACCACGACGAGGTCGGGCGGGCTATCTTCGGCTGAGGATGCGCCGCCGAACCTCGACGGGAGCCCTGCGACCTGATGGCCTGCTCGGATGATCGCCTTGCGCAACTGGCCCTCCGCTTCCGAGGCATCTGGAACGAGGACGATTCTGGCCATTGCACGACCCCCTCAGGGCTAGGGGCCGGGACATGTGGCTTCTGTTGGGGGAAGGGATGGCCTGGTGCTCTACCAAAGCCTACCCCAAGAAGCGGCCAAAGGCAAGTTCGCTTCGGGCATGGCGCCCGATGCTGGCGTCCGGCTGCCTCTCCAATCGTCGTCGTTGTCGTCGTCGGCGGCGTCGGCGAATCCTCTTGCCAGGTGCACAGTTCCAACTATCGCACTTTCCCGAATCAAAACAAGCCCGCCCGCGGCCCGAAATCCGCTTCGCGGACTGGTCTGAAAAAAATCAGGATCGTCCCGAGTTCTTGAGGTTCGGGTCGAAAGTGCGGGGGTCAGCCATGCGGGGGCTTTGCCCCCGCCGAACCCCCAGGATTCTCCGCTTTCGGGCCGGCCCCGTAGGATGGTGGCTGCGCTGGCTTCCCAGGGGGCTGCCGGCGGCCCAATGCGGTAAATCCCAGGGGGTCTGGGGGACTGGTCCCCCAGACGCCGGCATGTGCTGGGCGCTCGCGCCGCGCGCAGACGGGTGCCAGGGCTACCTCAAGAACTTGGGACGTTGTCAATCCGTTGCGAACAAGACGGTTTCTATCACAACTGCAAGGAGGCTTGGTCAGCCTTCTCCCCACCATCTCTACGAATGAAGGTTCCCCCTTCTTGGGGGGCCGCCACGCCCCGGGTGGGGCTGAAGCGGCGGCCTCCCAAACCCCTTGAACGTTGCTGCCCGCCCCCCCTCCCGCCCCACCCGCCGTGAGCCACGGCGGGCGGGCGGCGGCCGGGCGGGCTTGTTTCTGTTGTTTGGGATTGTGCACCAGGAAGGGGCCATCGGACTCGACGACGACGACGAGGACGACGACGAGGACGAACAGGCAATCGAGAGCAAGCCCCAAGATCGGGGGGGAGACCCGAGGCGTTCAGCGCATGTATTTGCGGGTGAGGCCGACGATGAAGACGGCCATGAGCGATGCGCCGAGGATGGCCTCGGCGTCGGCGATGACCCTGAAGGCGGGCTTGGGGACGAAGTCGCCGTAGCCGACGGTGGTGAAGGTGACGACGCTGAAGTGGACGCACTGCATGAGGGTGGGCTGATAGTTGGGCAGGGCCTCGAGGTCACGGGTGACGCCGGCGGAGCCCCAGGCGAGGAGAGCCCAGAGGGCGATGACGGCGAAGGCGATGAGGAGGGCGCGGCTGGGGCGCTCGCCGTAGCCGAACACGCCGCGTGCGAAGACGAGCTCGAAGAGGCTGTGCCAGAAGCGCGGGTGCCAGAGGCGGTGGCCGCTGGCGGCGCGCGGCCTGTGCTCCATGGCGCAGCGCTCGGCGTAGTGGTATTCGCCCGCGGCCGCGTAGTCGCCGCGCGCGGTGGCGGATTGCTTGGCGAGGCGGTAGGCTTCCTCGCCCTCCTCGGGCGGGTGGAAGGGCTTAGGTTTGCGAAAGGTCAGGCTCCAGAAGGGGAGGTCGAAGTCGATCTCCTTGCCGACGGCCCAGTCAACTCCGCGGAAGCTCACCTCGCCGCGGAAGGTGGCGCCGTGGAAGCGGGCGTCGCCGCGGAAGCCGACGCCCTTGAAGGATGCGACATGGTGGAAGCGGGCGTCGGTGAACGCGGCGTTGCCGAGGAAGCGTGCGGCGGCGAAGATGGTGAGCTTGCCCTCGAAGGCGGCGGCGGCGAAGCGCGCGTCGCCCTGGAAGGTGGCGTCGTCGAACCAGGCGTTGCCGAGGAAGCGCGCGGCGGCGAACTCGGCGTTGGCGGCGAAGGTGGCGGCGTTGAACCGGGCGCTGGCCTGAAATGAGACGCCGCCGAAGCGCACCGGGCCGTGGAACTGGGCGGCGTTGAAGCCAGCGTCGCCCGCGAAGCTCGCGTTGTCGAACCAGGCGGCGCCTCGAAAAACCGCGTTCTCGAACCAGCCCGCGCCGGCGAAGGATGCGCCCTTGAATGAGGCGGCGCCGTGGAAGTCGGCGCGCTCGAAGCGGACGTCGGCCTCGAAGGCCGCGTCGTCGAAGCGGGCCGTGCCCTGGAAGGCGGCGTCGGTGAAGTCGCGCTCGTCGGGGTCGCGGGGGAAGTGCCAGCCACGGAAGTCGGCGCGGCCCTCCTGGCACTTCGCGCGGGCGCGTTCCCACACCGCGCGCGCGGCCGCGTCGTCGCGCCCGTTGAGGGGCGAGTGGAACATGCAGAGGCCGTTGGGGTCCTCAGCCCATCTGGGCTCGTGGCAGCCCTTGAAGGTGCAGGTCCGTGCTTCGTCCATCCGTTGGCCTTTCTTGGCGGAATTCATATCCTCGTTTGTAGTGCGGCCTTCAGGCCGTATCTTCATCCCCCTGTCCACGGGGGGATTGAGGGGGGGCGGCACGCGGCCCCCCACCCCAGCCCTCCCCGCGGGCGGGGAGGGAGCGGCCCACGGGCTGAAGCCCGCACTACGAACCGTTCCCGCCCCCAGGGCTGGTCTGGCCGGTCTCGGCGGCGCGGAGGTGGCCGAGGGCGGCCATGAAGTCGGGCGGAAGCTCGGCGGTGAACTCAACGGCCTTGGCGGTGCTGGGGTGAATGACTGCGAGCTTCCAGGCGTGGAGTGCGAGGCGCGGCATGACGGCCTCAAGGGGGTCGGGGCTCAGGCCGCCGCGGTAGTAGCGCTCCCCAATCAGGGGGTGGCCGATGGACTCGAAGTGGACGCGAATCTGATGGGTGCGGCCGGTCTTCGGGACGACGCTGACGAGGGTGTGGGCGGGGAAGCGCTCGCGGACCTCGTAGGTGGAGAGAGCCGGCTGGGGGCGAATGGCGTCGGGCTTGGCGCTCATCAGGCCGTAGCGTGCCGGGCTGTAGCCGATTGGGGCGGCGATCTGCCCGAAGCGGCGGCTCAGGGCGCCTCGCACGAGGGCGAGATATTCCTTGCGGACGCTGCGGGCCTCGAACTGGCGGGAGAGGTGCACGTGGGCCTCGGGGGTCTTGGCCACGACCATGACGCCCGTCGTGTCAACGTCGAGGCGGTGGACGATGCCCGGGTTGTGGGGGCCGGGGGCGTCGCCGTGGACGTGGTGGATGATGCCGCTGGCGAGGGTGTCGTCGGTGAGCTTCTTGCCCGGATGGCAGATGATGCCGGCGGGCTTGTTGAGCACCAACAGGTCGGCGTCCTCGTGGATGACGTCGAGCTCCATCGGCCTGGCGGGGATGATGCGCGGGGTCTGCGCGGGCAGCTCGAACTCGATCACGTCGCCATCGTGGATGCGGTGGCTGACGGGGACGGGCCGGGCGTTGACAGTGACCTTGCCCGCCTTGATGAGCTTCTGGTAGTAGGCGCGGGAGAATGGGCCGTAGCGCTCGCACAGGAAGCAGTCGAGCCGCTTCACCGTGGGCTCCGCGCGGAGCTGGAGGCGGACCTGTCGCGCCGCTTGCTCGTCTGGGTGGGAAATGGCGGCGAACCCCTTATCCCGGTCTGCGACAACTATCGAGACAAACCGTGGTGCCCACCAGTGCTTGCATCGTCCTCGTCCCTCGTCCTCGTCCTCGTCCTCGATTCCCACCGCCAGGGAAGAGAAGAGTCGAGGACGAGGACGAGGGACGAGGACGAGGACGATTGGAGAAGAGCGGGAAGCTGGTCATGGTTGGGGGCCAGGCTGTGGACCGATGGCGGACCCGTCCGGGGCCTTCTTCCTGACGGCCTCCACGAGGTCGCCGATGGTCTTCACGCTGGCCATCTCCTCGTCAGTGACCTTTATTGCGAACTCCTCCTCGATGGCGAAGCCGAGCTCGACGGCGGCGAAGGAGTCGAGGCCCAGGTCGTGGCGGAGGTCGGCCTCCGGGCGAATCTTCTCGGCGGGGATGCTCAAGCTGCTCAACAGCAGGGCCTCTACCCTGCTGAGCACCGAATCTGCCATTCACTTTTCTCCAAGTGGATGGGTGGATGAATGGATGGGTGGATGAGTGGATGGGTGCCAGAGGCAACCGCCCTTCCGCTCGTTCATCCATTCATCCATTCATCCCCCGCTCTTCACTGGTCGCACCTCGCGAACACGAGGCACGCGTTGGCGTTGCCGAAGCCAAAGGCGTTCGAGAGGGCGACGTTCACCTTCGCCTCACGCGCGGAGTTGGGCACGTAGTCGAGGTCGCAGTCGGGGTCGGGCTTCTCGTAGTTCGCGGTGGGGTGTATCACGCCTTCGGCGATGGTGAGGCAGCAGGCGGCGGCCTCGATGGCGCCGGCGGCGCCGATGGTGTGGCCGATCACGCCCTTCGTGGCCGAGATGGGTATTGCGCGGGCGCGCTCCCCGAAGACGTCCTTGATGGCCCGCGTCTCCGCCGCATCGTTGGCCTGCGTGGACGTGCCGTGGGCGTTGATGTAGTCCACCGCGTCTGGGCCGATGCCTGCGTCGCGCAGGGCGAGGCGCATGGCCGCCGCCGCGTCGTTGCCCGTGGGGTCGGGGATCACCATGTGGTGAGCGCCGGAGCCGGCGCCGTAGCCGAGCAGCTCGGCGTAGATGCGCGCTCCGCGTCGGCGCGCGTGGCCGAGCTCTTCGAGGATGAGCGCCGCCGCGCCCTCGGAGAGCACGAAGCCGTCGCGGCCGCGGTCGAATGGGCGGCTCGCCTTCTCAGGGGCGTCGTTACGCCTCGACAGCACCTTCATCGCGGCGTAGGCGCCGAAGCAGAACAGCGTCAGCGGGGCCTCCACGCCCCCCGTGACCACCAGGTCCGCCTCCCCGTGCTGGATCTTCCGCAGCGACTCGCCGATGGCGTGGTTGCTCGACGCGCAGGCCGTGGAGATGACCATGTTCGGGCCGAGCAGCCCGTGCTGGATGGCGATGTGGGAGGCCACCGCGTTCGGCGTGATGCGCGGCACGCAGAGCGGGTTGAGCCTGTGGGGCCCCTTCTCGTAGCCCGCGAGAATCTGCTCTTCGTGGAAGATCACGCCCCCGAGGCCCGAGCCGAC
>Ga0194110_10002153_pt1 | contig 25072 bp, 16 predicted proteins | sample TA2Kig1200mmetaG_FD_146192 | JGI IMG/M metagenome (GOLD analysis project Ga0194110, IMG submission 146192) | Freshwater microbial communities from Lake Tanganyika, Tanzania - TA2015032 Kigoma Deep Cast 1200m | ecosystem: Environmental > Aquatic > Freshwater > Lake | place: Tanzania: Lake...
GCTCCGCCCGCCCCCGTGCCCCCTGGCCAGGGGGCACGGGGGACTCCGATCCCCCTCACCTTACCCCCCGACTCCCCTCCCCACAAGGGGGAACAACCCGAGGGGTAAGATACAAGGTGGACGACCACGTCTGCGGGCCGCGCATCGCTCTGCACTCGGACCGAAGCGATTCCGGTCTATCAGAGAGCACCCCAGACGTCCACCTGGGAGCGCGGGCTTCCAGCCGGCATCGTCGTTGAGGTGGCGTGATGCTCACGGGCGAAGATGGAACCAGTCCGGCGCCCTCGGTGGACCAGCCCCGCGGTTGGCGTTCGCACGGTTACCTCCCTCACTTCGATGGAGGCGAGATCCCGCAGGCAGTGACCTTCCGTCTCGCGGGATCCGTCCCCGCGGTGAAGCTCGAGGCCTGGCGACGCCAGCTTGCGCACTTGCCCCCCGCTGAGGCCGAGGGCCGGCTGCGCGGCCGGGTCGAATGGTACCTGGACCTCGGCAAGGGCCCCACATACCTCCGCGACCCCGCCATCGCCGCGGTGGTGCAGGAGTCACTGCTGTTCTTCGATGGCGAGCGCTACCGCATGTACGCGTGGGTCATCATGCCGAACCACGTCCACGCCCTCTTCACCCCACTGCAGGACATCGGTCTCGGCAAGATCCTCCACTCCTGGAAGTCGTTCACCGCCAAGCAGGCCAACCGCATCCTGGGGCGGACCGGCACGTTCTGGCAGGAGGAGTACTTTGATCGGTTCATCCGGAATGCACGGCACTTCGAGAGGGCCGAAGGGTACATCGAGTGGAACCCGGTGAAGGCGAGGTTGTGTGTCGAACCGGAGGGGTGGCCCTTCGGCAGCGCGAGGCGAAAGGCCGCTGGTGAGATGGTTGTGTGATGAGGGCATTGCCGGCGGGACGCCCGCGCTCCCAGGTGGACGTCCTGGGTGTTCTCTGATGGACCGGAATTGCTCCAGTTGAGGTGAAGAGCGATGCGCGGCCCGCAGACGTGGTCGTCCACCTGGGAGCGCGGGCGTCCCGCCGGCCATGCCGTTCGACAGACTCGGATCGGAGGATCCCATCACCGTGGACTCGGACTTGACCCAGAGCCTTGAGCGGTTGGCGACCGAGCTCGGCGCCGACCTCTTCGGCGTGGCACCGGTCGCGCGCTACATCGAGGCGGGCGCACCGGCGCACATGCGGCCCGATGCCCTGCTGCCGGGGGCGACGTGTGCCGTGGTGATCGCGGTCCATCACACGGATGCGGCCATCGAGTTGGGCGGCGAACCCGACCCGCAGACCCAGGGGCCGTACGCTGTGCAGGGGCGGATGAACGAGAAGCTGGAGCACATCATGTTCCGGCTGGGGGATGTGCTGGAGCGCGCGGGGCACCGCGTGGTCGGGCTGCCCGCGACGAACATCTGGCGGTTCCGTGGGCGGCCGGAGGAGGCCAACCCCTTCCTGCCGGACCTCTCGAACATCCACGCAGCATGGCTGGCCGGGTTGGGCGAGATCGGGTGGAGCGGGCTGCTTCTGAGCCCCGAGTTCGGCCCGCGGCAGCGGTTCTGCTGCCTGGTCACCGACGCGCCGTTGGAGCCCTCGCCGATGTATGCCGGCGAGCCGCTGTGCGACCGGTGCGACTGGTGTGTGAAGCACTGCCCGACTCAGGCCTTCGAGAAGGAGGTCACCGGGGAGGTCGTGCTCTCGGCCGCCGGCTCGACGGTGCGCTACTGTGAGAAGAGCAAGTGGCGCTGCTCGTGGGCGGAGCACTTCGGGCTGGACCTCGACCTGCCCAAGCCGGACGTCATCACCGAGGAGGTGCTGCTCGAGCAGCTTGCCCGGCACGGCGTGCGCGGCGGGGAGATGGGCTCCTGCCTGCGGTTCTGCATGTGCGCGCCGAGGCGCACCTTAGACCGCGAGTACACGCGCGCTCCTCGGCGGAAGCGGGAGGAGCCGGACCTCGAACGGGTAGATGAGGTCGCGGCCGCGGCTTACGAGCTGGCCTTCGACGCGGGCGCGCGGCCGTGGGCGACGGTCAGTGCGGAGTGGCTGGAGGGCGAGGTCGATCTGGCTGCGCACTTGCCGGACGCCCGGTCGGCCATCGTGTTCGCGATGCCCTACCCCGCCGAGGCGCGGCCGGTTGCCGCGCGCTCGGCCCACACTTGGGCCGACTTCCTCGAACTCGACCTGGCCCGCTTCCTCGAGTGCCACGGCTACTCGGCCCTGCCCCATTCGGGGCTTGACAAGCCCAAGCTACTTGCTGCCGCAGGCCTGAAGGCCGAATCGGCGGCGGTCGGCTGCGTGGTCACGAGCGCGCCGTTGATCACGCAGCTTGCTCCGGCGCCGGAGCCCGAGCCACCGCCCCCGACCGATGCGCTCGCCGGAGAGTTGGAGCGCAAGCTCCGCCAGGCGGGAGCGCATCTCGTCGGTGTGGCGGATGCCGGGGCGCTGCAGGAGAGCGTGCCTACCCTACGAGAGGCGTTCGACGAGGATGCGCTGCGCGTTCACGTTCGCGACGCCGGGCCGACCCACGGCGCAACGAAGCCGGTGGTCGAGCCGAAGCCTCTGCCGGTCATCAAGGGGCCGATGGATCACCTGCCCGAGGCGCGGTCGGTGCTGGTCGTGGGGGTGCACCATCCGTCCCTGAACCTGACCCTCGCAGGGAAGCCGCCGGCGAGTTCGGTTGGGCCGTACGCCTATGCCACCTACCAGACGGTCCGCGAGTTGGAGCTCCTCGCCTGGCAGGCGGCGCGTACGTTGCACGACTGGGGCTACCGGGCGGTGATCGTTGCGGACCTCGACGGCACCGCCAGCCAGGTCCTCACGCCACGCGGTCTGCAGGCCGATGCGCTCTCGTCGCGCTTCGCGGCAGCGGCCGCGGGGCTGGCGACGATCGGCCGGCACGGCGCGCCGATCACGCCGGAGTTCGGCGTCACGCACCGGTTTGTCAGCATCGTGACGGATGCGCCGCTGCCGCCGACCCGCGCCGACATTCCCGACCCGTGCGAGGACTGCCCTCACCCGTGCGTCACGGCGTGTCCGGTCGGCGCGATCGCCGAACAAGAGACGGTGACGGTGCGCATCGGCGGAGCGGAGCACACGCTCGGCGCCTTCGACTGCCTGCGGTGTGATTGGGCGAAGAAGTACGGCTTCGTGGCCGCCGAGGGGCCGGGGCTGATGGGGCAGACCACCGACATCGCTCCGCCGGAGGGGCCGATCTCGGTGCAGCAGATCGTGGACGCGATGGCACTGAAGGACCCCGTGCAGCGCCACTGGACCTGCATCGTGGAGCGTTGCCTGCAGGCCTGCCAGCGGCACCTCGCCACCCTCACGTAGGGGCGTGGTTCATCACGCCCGAGCCTCGGCAACACGGATTCCTGTCTAGATCCCCTTCACCGGCAGTCCGCCCTGGGGCTTGCAGCGTGGTTGGTAGCCCTCGGGGAAGAGGTGGTCCACGGGGCCGCCCTCCTGGAAGAGCTGCCAGGCGTCGGGGTCGGAGGGCACCTCTCGCTTGGGGAATTGCTTCCAGCGATCGCCATCGAGGGGCGCGGTGTAGCCGTCCCGGCGAAAGTGACCGATGAGCGTGGCGCGCATGTGCTGCAGAGCGCCTTCGTAGGCGGCGTTGCCCGCGAGGTTGCGCTCCTCGCGCTGACTGGGCGCGCGCTCGAAGAGCCACTCGCGGTTATCGGGGGCGGAGTACGTGTACTTGTGCTCGCGGGTGGCGTAGCCGTAGAGGCCCGAGCCCTCCTCGCTGAACTGGATCAGCACGCCTTCGCGATCGCAGTGCCCGCGCGCCGCGTCTGCCAGGTCGAGCCCCACGCAAGCACTGGGAACGGGAACGCCGGCGGCGCCGAGGCAGGTCGGCAGCACATCCACCAGCGAGACCGGCGTATCGCAGCGTGCGTCCGCGGCGAAGCGGCCCGGGTAGCGAACCAGCATGGGCACGCGGCTCGCGGGATCCAGGATGGAGCGCTTGCCGTAGCTCCCGTAGTCGCCCAGCATCTCGCCGTGGTCTGAGGTGAAGAGGACCAGCGTGTCGTCCAGCTCCCCCGCCTCGCGCAAGGCCGCAAGGATGCGCCCCACGTTGTGGTCCACGAACGAGACGCACGCGCAGTACTGTGCGCGGATGAGGCGCACGAGGTTGCCGTCGAAGCCCTGGTCGCGGTACTTGTAGCGATTCTGCACGCGGTTCCAGAAGGTCAGCAGCTCCTCGCAGCCCGGCGGCACGTAAGGGAAGCCGACCTCGATGGGCTTGTAGAGCCGCGTCCAGGGGAAGGGCGATTCGAAGGGCGGGTGAGGCTTGATGAAGCTGCTCCAGAGGAAGAAGGGCCGGCTGCGGTCGCGGCGCTTGAGGAACTCCAGCGAACGATCAGCCACCCACTGCGTATGATGCAACCGCTCGGGGAGCTGTGAGGGCTGCGGGATATAGTAGAACTCACTGCGGACCCCGTGTAGGTTCACCACGTGGCCGAAGCCGTTCTCCTTCAGGAAGACGCTGAAGTCGTCCTGATCGCTGCGTCCGCCCTCCTCGCTGTATTCGCGGCTTTCGAAGCCCCAGAGCTTGCGGCTGTCGGGGCTGAAATGCATCTTGCCGATGCCATGCGTCTGGTACCCCTCGGCATTCAGCAGCTCCATTAGCGACGTACGGTCCTGGGGCATCGGCGAGTTGGTGGTGCAGCCGGTCTGGTGCGGCCATTGGCTCAGGACGAGGCTGCACCGCGCGGCGATGCACACCGGAGAGGGCGTGTAGGCGGAGGTGAAGCTCACACCCTCGCGGACGAGACTGTCCAGCGCCGGAGTCTGGATGTACGGGTACAAGCCACCCAGCGCGCCGATCGTGTCGTGGCGTTGCTGGTCGGTGAAGAGGAGCAGGATATTGGGTTGGCGGGGCATCGGCTCAGCTCCGGATTCCGAGTGTCGGGCCTTGGGCTCCGCGTGCGGGTGGGGTGGAGGGCACGCACTGAGAGGCTTCCTCTTGAGGGGCTGGAGCGCCTCTGTGGATAGCGGAGGGATCGGGGCAGCTATGCCGGTGCGTGAGGGGGGCCGGCGAGGTGGATTCGGGCGACCGACGCTAGCTCGGCAAGGAACGCAAGGTAGAAGGCCGACAGGAAGGAGGCCTCCGCCGTGAACTCAAGCATCTCCTCCGCGAAGGGACCCAGGCCCAGGCTCGTGAGAGCCTCCAATCCTATTGAAACGGCATAGGCGACCAGGCCAACGGCCAGAAGGACCTTGAGGGCGAGGCAGCGGCGATAGCGCCGCTGAACGATGAGAACGGCGAACATGAGTCCACCGAGACCATACACCAGTAGCACGGGATGGATATAGGCGAGGAAAGGGCCTGCGCGGCCCATCGCGGGCAGGCGCGTTACCCGCTCATGCACGCGGAAGCCCTCGTCGAGGGCGGCGACAAAGAGCGCGGTGCCGCAGGCCCACCAGGCACCCGAGGTCCACCATGAGGGCCGCTCAGACCGCGGAGTCGTCTGCTGCACTAGGCCGATGAGCACGGCGACCACTCCGCAAGACAGGAGGAGGCCGCAGGACGTCCAGGCGAACGGGCTGCCTTCCGCGTTCAGTAGTTCAGTCCACGTGTCGGGGTTCACGGCGACGATGAGCCCCAGCAGGCAGCCCACGATGAGGTATATGCCAACAACGCCCAGGGGGGCGGCCGCAGACAGCGGGCCGGGCAGGTCGGCTCTGAGGGCCGGCAGGCCCAGACGGAGGCATAGCGCCTCGGCGCCGTTCGCCGTCTCCTGCCGCTCGGACGCGGGAGCGACGCCCGCACCGACCGGCGGTGGCTGGCGGTCAGGCTGTGGCATGGGAGCATGTCGATCAGCATCTACCCGGCGCCGCATGGGGGGAGCATACCATATGCAGGCATCGAGCCTCAACAGCCCAGAGCCTGGAGAACTGCGACCACAACCTGCTCAGGGCGATACGGCTTGCGCACGAAGGCCGCCGGTCCACCGCCCTGCAGCCGAGCCACCGCCTCGTCCCCGCCATAGGCGTTTGTCACGATGACGGCCACCGCCGGACGAAGACGGCGGATCTCGCGCAAGACCCTCAGCCCATCCACCTTGGGTATGGCCAGGTCCAGGAGCACCGCGCACACGTTCGCCTGGTTTTCCTGGAACAGCCGAAGCGCCTCGCTCCCGTCCGCCGCCTGCAGGACGGTGAAGCCCGCCTCACTGAGGGCCGCCGTGGCGACGGCTAACACCAGGGGTTCGTCCTCGGCCATGAGAACGGTTCCCCTGCCTTGAGGGCCGGGCTTGCATGGCTCATCGGCCGGTTCCGCCGGCTCGGTTACCCCCTCGACGGCCGGGAGCAGGACCTCGAACGTCGTGCCCGAGCCCGGCTCACTGCTCACGAGCATGGCGCCGCCGTGCCCCCGGACCACGGCCAGCGCGGAAGCCAGGCCAAAGCCCCGCCCGGTGGACTTGGTGGTGAAAAACGGGTCGAAGATGCGACCCAGGGTGTCGGCGTCCATGCCCAGCCCGGTGTCGGACACTCGCAGGGAAAGGTAGCGGCCCTCCGGGAGGTTGTCGTCCACATGGCCGCGCGCCAGGTGGTGGCGGTCGGCATCGACAACGCCCACCTGAACCGTCACGATTCCACCGGCCTCACCAACGGACTCGGCAGCGTTGGTGACCAGGTTCAGCGCCACTTGCCTGAGTTGCGTCGCATCGCCGCGTACCGGCGGCAGGCCGTGTGGTAGCGAGAGAAGGACCTGCACGCCCGCGGGGAACTGCGTGGCGGCCAGGTCGCCGATGTCGCTGACCAGTGCCGCGAAGTCGAGGGTCCGGACCACAACATGGCCGTGGCCTGCGTAAGCGAGCATCTGGTCGGCGAGGTCGGTGGCCTGCAAGGCGGCGTGTTCGGCGCGCTCCAGGTACGTGTGCACAGGCGAGGCCGGCTCAATCTGCCGTCGAGTCAACTCGATGTTGCCCAGAAGCCCGGTGAGGAGGTTGCTGAAGTCGTGGGCTACGCCCCCGGCCAGGAGACCCAGGCTCTCCAGCTTGCTCGCTTGCTGCAGGCGCGCGGCGATCTGTCGGCGCGCCTCCTCGGCCTGCTTCTGCTCGGTGATGTCGGTGTTCGTGCCGATGAGACGAAGGATCCGGCTCTCTGCATCGCGGACGACTGTCCCGCGGGAGAGCACCCAGCGATAGGAGCCGTCCTTGTGGAGAAGGCGCTGCTCCATGGTGAACTCCGTGGCCGGCCCGTCAGAGACGCTCCGTGATACCGCCCTGATGCGTTCGCGATCATCGGGGTGACGGATGCGCTCCCAATCCTGCCAGTCAGCGAACACCTCGTCCGGCCCATAGCCCAGCATCTCCCCCAGCCTGGGCGAGCAGTAGGGTTCCCCGCTTTCCGGGCGCCAGTCCCAGACGGCGACCTTGCCCGCGGCAGTAGCGAGCGCGTAGCGTTCCTCGCTCTGCTGAAGGTCCTGCGCGACCTGGAAACGCTTGATCACGAGACCGAGCAGTCCGCTGATCAGTTCGAGCGTGTGCTGGCGCCCCACCGATATGTGGTCGTCCGTGCGCGAAACGAGGTTCAGGCAGGCGATCACCTCGTCACGGTACACGACCGGGATGACCGCCAGAGCGCGCATGCCCTCCGCGACTACCCTGGGGTTCTTCAGGGCCGCCAGTTGCTCCAGCGTGACGTATGTGGGGCGTCCTGTGAAGACGCGTCTCCCATGCGCTGAGTCCGCAGGCACGCTCCTGATCTCTCTCGCCCATTCGTCGGAGGCGCCCTCGTGGCACACCAGCTCGAGATCGCGCGTGTCCGGATGCACAAGGTAGATACCACCAGCGTCCAGCCCGGCGGCCTCCAGCGCGGCGTGGAGGCAGACGCACAGGGCCTCATCCAGCGATTCTGCCGCCAGGAGGTCCAGCGCCAGATCGCGCTGGCCCCGGAGCCGCTGAGCGCCTGCCGACGGGCTCCCAGACCGGCCCTCCAATTCCTCGCGAATCACGTCCTTTGCGTCCTCGGGGATGTCGCTGCGGTCCAGCAGAGCGCGCAGGGGCATGGCCCGTTCCCCCCTGAGTGAAGACGACCGGCAAGGCGGAGTGGGGCAGCGGTTCGCCCAGGCACCCGCCGCCTCCTCTCGCGCGGGACATGGAGTGTCCTGTCAGCCGTGATCCTTGCCGTTCGTGCCTGCGGCTCACCAGAGCCGCGCCGTGCGCAACCGCCACGCTTGAAGACAACGGCGCGGCTCTGGTGAGCCGCAGGCACGGGACGACAACAGAAAACATCACGGTTGACAGAGCAGGAGGGACAACGGGGCGGAGAGGCTACTACGCCTTGACGCGGTCGCTGGCGAGGTTGTGGAGGTGGACGTGATCGCCGGTGCGGATGTCCCGGATGGCGAGGCCGATCTTCTCGCCATACTTCCGGACCGGGCCCCCGCAGGAGGTATCGCGCACCGCGATCTTGTGGCCGGTCGGAATGGGCTGGCGGGCCACGAGGTTCATCGAGCCATTGGGTGACTGGATGTTCACGATCGCGCCCTCGGGCGCCTCCTCGGTGACGACAGCCACGTCATCTGCCGGATGGATCAGGATGGCTCGGATGGTCGCCATAGGCTGACCTCCCTCGTCGGCTTGCCCACGTCGATGACGCCGTAAGCGATGGAGCTGGTCCTTCCCGCGACGAGGCGGTCCACGCGCAGCCGCTCCCACAGCGTGGCGTCCGGGCGCTCCTTGATGACCACGCAGCGCCGCGCGACCCGCCGTGCCTCGGCGACGGCCTCGCGGCTCAAGAGCTGTGCGTCGGCCAGAGGACGGAACGGCACCATCGCCGACGACGCCTCGACCGGTTCTTCGAACAGCGGGTCGAAATACACAGCGTCGAACTCGTCCGCCGGTCTCGCGCCCAAGTACTCAAGATGGTCTCCACGATGCGCCTCGATGCGTCGAAAGACTGGCGTGAGCCCTTTGCCGGCGGGCTCGTAAGTCTGCAAACCGTGGATCGTCAGCTCCGCGAGGATCGGAGATGACTCAATCCCGACGACCCGCCCCCTCGGCCCCACGACGAAGCTTGCGACAAGAGCATCCGACCCGCGGCCAAGCGTGCAGTCGAGCACGCTGTCGCCCTCCTGCAGCTCCATCGCCGCAATCATCGGGTCACCGAGGCCGTTCCGAAGGTTGCGGATGCGGGTGAGAGCCATGCCCGGGTGGTAGTAGTAGCCGGTGCCGCCATCGGCAGGCTTGAGGGTCGGCGGGCGGCCCGGCGAGAGCACGAGCGCGGCCTCGACGCCCTCCTCGCGGCAGAGCAGCGGGATCGAGCGCCCCCTGCGCAGCACGACCCGCGTTCCCAGGCGTTCGGCCCAGTCCGCCGCCTCACGCGCCGACGCCGGATCGGCCTTCCGGGAACTGGTCACCACGCAGGTCGTCATGTCGGCTCAGGGACGGCAGTGCTCTACAGGATGGACAGGATGCGGCAGCATCCGTTCGCAGTCATCCTGCCCTATCCTGTCCATCCTGCTCAACCTCACCCATCAGCAGGCCGTAGTGATAGCCGTCCACGAGGGCCAGCCACGAGGCCCAGATGATGTTCTCGTGAGCGCCGACCGTCGTCCAGGAGCGGTGACCATCGGTGGAGGTGATGACGACGCGGACTTTGGCCGCCGTGCCCTCCTTGCCGCTCACCACCCGGACCTTGAAGTCGGTCAGGCGGATGTCCGCCAGCCGGGGATAGCGCTGCCCGAGGGCCTGGCGCACGGCGTTGTCCAACGCATGGACGGGACCGTCGCCGTCGGCCACGCCGCTGACCCCGTCCCCGTTGATCTGCAGCTGCAAGGCCGCCTCGGCGAAGACCTCCTCCACGCCCCGCGCCGTCTCCTTCACGAGAACTGTAAGCCGGGTCACGTCGAACAACTTCGGCCGCTTGCCCATTACCTCCAGCGCCAGCAGCTCGAATGAAGCATCGGCAGCCTCGAACTCATAGCCCCGGTTCTCCATCTCCTTCACTCGCCGCAGGACTTCGAGCACCTCGGGCGACCGCTTCGTCAGGTGTGGGAAGAGCTTGGCCACCTTCATCTGCACCGCCGCCGTGCCCGCCATGTCCGACAGTACATACCGCCGATCATTGCCGACGCTCTCCGGCTCGACGTGCTCGAACGTGCGGGTCTGCTTCACCATCCCATCTTGGTGCATGCCGCCCTTGTGCGCGAAGGCCGAGTTACCCACGTACGGCTGCCTCGCATCCGGCTCCACCATGGCGATCTCCGCCACCGCGTGGGACACGTGCCGGAGTTGCCGCACGCCGTCCTTCGCCGCCAGGCACTTCCGCCCAAGCTTCAGCACGAGGTTCGGCACGACCACACAGAGGTCGGCGTTGCCGCAGCGTTCGCCGTAGCCGTTGATCGTCCCCTGAACCTGGATGCAGCCCTCCTCCACTGCCACGATGCTGTTCGCGACGGCACAGCCCGAGTCGTTGTGCGCGTGGATCGCCAGCGGCGCCTTCACGGCCGACGTCGCGGCTCGCACGGCCTCCCTCACCTGCTCGGGCAAGCCACCCCCATTTGTGTCACACAGCGCCACCATCCGTGCGCCACCGCGCTCGGCGGCCCGCAGGGTCTCCAGCGCATACTCGGGATCAGCGCGCCAGCCGTCGAAGAAGTGCTCGGCGTCGTAGATCACCTCGCGTCCGGCCCCGCGCAAGAAGGCGACCGACTCCTCGATCATCCGCAGGTTCTCATCGCGGCTGCACCGCAGGACCTCCTTGACGTGCAGGTCCCAGGACTTCCCGAAGATGGTGACCACCGGCGCTCCGCTATCCAGCAGCGCGCGCAGTTGCTCGTCATCCTCCGGTGCTGCCTCGACCCGGCAGGTGCTGCCGAACGCGGCGAGCTTGGCGTGCCGGAAGTCGAGGTCGCGGGCTAGAGCGAAGAACTCCACATCCTTCGGGCTCTTGGGGTTGGGCCAGCCGCCCTCGATGTACGCGACCCCGATCTCATCCAGCATCAGTGCGATCCGTCGCTTGTCCTCCACGCTGAAGGCGATACCCTCGGCTTGAGCCCCGTCGCGGAGCGTGGTGTCGTAGACCTCGATCCTGTTCATCCCATTGCCCTCTGCCGTTGTAGGTCGGAGCGCCAGCTCCGACCTTCCCGAAGCAACCAAAACGGCCCGTCTCCCCTCAGAGACGAGCCGTCGATGCGCAGCTCGCGGTACCACTCTGATTGGCCCCGCCTTGGCGGAGGCCCGCTCTGCCCGCACCCGAATCCTGCCCCGATGCGGCCCTCGCGGTAACGGTCGAGGCTCCGGCGGAGTCTACTGGGCCCCGCTCAACGGGACCGTTCGGTCCGCAGCTCAGGGGAGATGGAGGCAGTCGGCCTATCCTGCCGGGATTCCAGCTGGCCCCGGCTCTCTGGGAGGGCATTCCGACGCCTCGGGCCCCTTCGCAGCCTGTGTGTGTCTGGTTTGTCCACGTTATACCACAGGCCGGAGGGTGTGGGCAAGGGCCAAGGCGCTAGCCACTCCCCCTCACGAGCGCCCGCACAGCGTCGAGCGGCTCGATCACGCGCAGGTGCTTGCCTTCCAGCGCCCGGTAGCAGTCCGGAAGGTCCAGCGTCTTCAGCACGTTGGGAAGCAGCGCTGACAACGGCCAGGCGAAGTCCTCCTCCTCCGCAAGCTGCTGGTAGGAGAGCAGGCAGTGCTTGAGGGTCACCTGCGTGACCCGCTCATCGAGGGCCGCCGCGAAGAGCGCCGGCAGGCTGCCCAGGCCCAGCCCAGCGAGGTGGACCTGCGTGTAGCCGTAGTCCTCCAGCAGGTCGAGCACTGCCAGGATGTCGTGAGTCCGCCGACCGACGTATGGCTCGGCGAACAGAATGCCGAAGCTCGCGTAGAAGTAGTCGGACCCATAGGGATGATGGACCATGTTCTCGCCGCAGGTGTTCGGCTGGGAGTCGCCCACGCCCCGGACGTCCACGGCGAAGAACCTCTCTGAATGCGCCACCAGCTCCCGCGCGAAGACATCGTCCCGCAGTTCCGCATCGGCCGACTCGTGAGACACATACAGCGTCGTCTCCGTGCCGCGAGGCGGGCGGGAGGCGAATGGCTCGTCGCTGAGCATCGTCAGGATGGCCCACGCGTGCGGCTCGGTCTCGATCGCATACGTGGCCGCGTGCGGGCGCGGATAGCCCCGCTTGCCCCACGGACGCAGGATGCGGTACTCCGGCGGCCCGCCGCGTTTCGGCACCGCAAGTAGGCGCACAAGCTCCCTCCGCAGCTCATCGTTGGTCAGTGGCTTCCGTTTCGCAGCCAACTCCGCCGCCTTCTCCTTCGTGAACGAGAAGACCGTGCGCGGCGAAGAGTCGGCCACCTGGCCCGTCTGCGTGGCGTAAAGGGCCTCGTCGGGCTCGACCTGCAGAGGGGGCTCTTTGCTGTCCGGCCGGCGGCCGCACGCCCGGTTGAAGAACCCGTACATTGCCTCCCGCAGGGGCTTGCCGTACCCGTGCCCTTCCGGGCCGGTCACCATCGCCACGTTGTCTGGGGCGCCGAGCAGCCGGTAGAGCCGCTGCAGCCGAGCGAACACCTCCAGCGAGCCGCGCTGGTCGAAGTAGTCCTTCTCCTGGGTCAGCAGGATCAGCGGCTTGGGCGCGTGGAGCGCGAGGAGGTCGTCCACGTCCATGCCGAGACCCAGCAGCCCCGGCGGAATCTGCTCGCTGTCGGCGGGGAGTTCGTTCTCCGCGTTGCGGCGGAAGGTCGTGACGTAGCACCCGGGCGCTGCCATCGTGAAGCGATCGTCGTTGGCGACCAGCAGCGTCGTCAGCGTGCCCCCGCCGGAGTTGCCGGTCAGCCCGATGTGGGTGGGATCGACCTCCGGCCGGCTCAGGAGGTAGTCCAGCGCCCGTACGCCGTCCCAGACCCGCCACGTGCCGATGAACTCCCCGATCAGCAGCTGCTGGTTCCCCGCCTGGATGTGTTCGCCCACGCCGACCCCGTACCGCGACCCGCCTTTGCCGTCGGGGTACTGCAGCCGCTCCCCCTGGCTGACCGGGTCATAGATCAGGACCACATAGCCCTTCCTCACGAGCCCCAGGCAGAAGGACTGGTACTTCTCCTCCGCCTTGCCGTTGAGGCTGTGCCCGCAGGGCGCCAGGACACACGGCGCGGGGAGCTTGCGCTCCTCAGGGAGGTAGAGGTTCGCGGTCACCGGGAACCCGGGGCGGCTCTCGAAGATGACCTTCTCGATTCGGTACCCCTCCCGCTCCAGCACGCCCGTAGTCCGTGGGCTCAACGGCGTCCGCTTCGGCAGCGGCCCGAAGATGCGCCGGACCTTCCTTCGCAGCTCCTCCTGGTAGGCCAGTGCCTCGGCCTTCGTACGCAGGGCGCGCTTCTGCGCATCCGCCGCGTCCTCCGCCGCGCGCACCTTCGCGGTCAGGTGCTCCTGCATCATCTGCGGGAAGCGGTTCAGGGGCTCCATGTCACCACTCCTAACACAACGGGCGCCCCGCTGCCGAGGCGCCCTGAGGGGTTCTCACGCTCGGGCCTATCGTCACTTGGCCGCGGGCGTCTGCTCGCTCTTGACTCGCAGCTCGCGGGCGAGGATATGCGCCCCCATGACGCCGGCTTCGTAGTTGCTGGTGCCGTAGTAAGCCAGCCGCTTGCTGTCCGGCGCGTCCGTGTCGAAGCAGATGACGTTCAGCCCGGCGTCGATGGCCTTGTTGATGTACAGCTTGAGGGTCTCCGGGTTCCCGGGCGCAATCAGGATCCCCGCGGGCTTGCGCGCGATGGCCTGGTCGAGGATGTTCGCCTGCTCATCCGGGCGGTGCTCCAGCGGCCCCTCGAACTTGCACTTCACCCCCAGCTCCTTCCCAACGTCCTCCAGGCCCGCCTTCGTCGCATTCCAGTACTCGACGCCGGTGGAGATGCCGATGCAGACGTACAGCTCGTTCGGCTCCGCCTCGCCCTGCTTGCGATCCGAGAGGAGGCTGACCCAGTCGGGGTGGTCGGAGGCGAGCTGCTCCTTGGCGCCCTGAGAGGGGGTGTAGAAGTCCTCTACGTTGCCTTTGTTCACCTCGACAGTCCCGGTGTCGATCTCCTGGGGGATCTCCGGCAGGTCGGGGTTGGACGTGTCGCCGGGCTTGCGGAAGTAGCCGTGTTTGAGGCCGTAGAGGTATTTCACGCCGACGTAGGTCATGAAGTACTGCCGCTGGGCGACCGACGCGTTGATCGTGCCCTCCTTGATGAGATTGAGGATGGGCGTGTCGCCGTCCATGGCGACGACCACGATCTTCCCGCTCTGTCCGGCGGCCTTCACCGCAGCAGCGATGCCCGGGCCGCTGGCGGCGTTCACCCCCGCGAAGCCCGCGAGGTCGGGGAACTTGGCCAGCATGGCGCTTGACTGCTTCTGGCCCACCTCGTACTTCGTCTCATCGTCGATGACCTGCACGATCCCGATCTCCGGGTAGTCCTTCTCGATGGTCTCCTTGTACCCGCGCACCCGCTCGTCCAGGTTCCACTGGCCGGGGCGGGTGGAGATGACCACCTTGTACTTCGCTTCCGCCGGGGGCTGCTTGGCAACGGGCCCGCCTGCTTGGGGCGGCTCAGTCGTCGGCGGCTCCTGCTTCGGGCAGCCTGACGCAAGCAGCACGGCAACCAGCAGCGGCACAACGGCGAGCATCGCCCACCTGGCGTGCAGTCTCATTGGGGACCCTCCCGAAGACGGGGATGAGCGTCAGAGCGGACCGACGAAGAGGGGTTCGCTGCGGCTACCCGCGGCGCCTCCTCGCCAGGATGATGTCGGCCGTCACGAACACGATCAGCGCGCCCCCGACGATCACGTACTGCCAGTCGGGAGGGACGCCGACCTGGGTGAGCCCGTTCTTGACGCAGTTCACCAGGACCACGCCCAGGAAGGCGCCCAGAATGGTGCCCTGGCCGCCGACGAGGCTGGCGCCGCCGATAACGCACTCGGCGATGACGAACAGCTCCACCCCCATGCCCGCCTCATAGGTGGCGGTCCCGAAGCGCGCCGAGTTCATGATGCCGGCCAAGGCCGCGGTGACCCCGCAGATCACGAACGTGACCGCCCGCACCCGCGGCACGTTGATCCCCGACAGCGCGGCGGCCCGCTCGTTGCCGCCGATGTAGTACGCCTGCCGCAGCCAGCGCAGGTTCCGCAGGAGCACGTCGCCGACGAGGACGACGGCGAAGGCGATCACCACAATCCAGAAGCCCTGCGTCCCGGCCACGGTGGCCTGGCCTAGGGCGAGGTAGGACGCGGGGAGATCGGTCGAGGAGGTCGCGCCGTAGTTGTGCACGTGGACCGTGACCAGGCCGCGAGCGGCCATCATCATCCCCAGGGTCGCGATGAGGGGACTCATCCCCAGACGGGCGACCAGCGTGCCGTTGATCAGCCCACACAGCGCGCCAGTCGCGAGTCCGGCCAGGAGGCCGATCGGCAACGGCACGCCGAGTTTCAGCGTCTGAACGGTGACCAGGCCCGCGAGAGCCAGGACCGCGCCCACCGAGATGTCGAAGCCGCCCCCCACGATCACGATGGCCATCCCGACGACGAGGATGGCCTCCGTCGTGATCCCGACCAGCAGCGCCCGGATGTTGCTGCCGGAGAGGAACACCGAGGGCGTGGGGTCGCCGGGGTGGGCCGGTAGCGTGCGGAAGTGGAAGAACACGATGACCGCGGCGACGATCAGGAAGGTCACCACTTCGCGAAGCCGCGCCACGTTGGCCAGCGCAATGCGCGCCGATCCCTGCTCGACAGGCTCCCGTCGCTGTGGACTCCCCTCGCCCATCCGGCACTCCCTTGCTGCCGTCGCGGTTCAGGCCGACTTCTGCCGGCGTCCCGCCGCGAGGAACATGACCCGCTCCTCGGTGGCCTCCTCGGCGGACAGCTCGCCAGTGACCTCGCCCTCGTGCATCACCAGGATGCGGTCGCTCGCGCCGAGGACCTCCGGGAGTTCGGAGCTGATCATCAGCACCGCCACGCCCGCCCGCGCCAGCTCGCGGAGGATGCTGTGGACCTCCGCCTTCGCGCCGACATCGACGCCGCGCGTCGGCTCATCGACGAGTAGGATTCGCGGCCGGATCGCCAGCCACTTGGCGAGCATGACCTTCTGCTGGTTCCCGCCGGACAGCGTAGAGGTCACAGCCTGCGCGCTCGGTGTGCGGATGCTGAGCCGCTCCACATATTCGTCGGCCATGCGCTGCTCGCGCCACGGGCTCATGAAGCCCAGCGTCGAGTTCGCCCCCAGGCTCGCGGCGCCGATGTTCTGCCTCACGGTCAGCCCTAAGAACAGCCCCTGCTCCTTGCGGTCCTCAGGTACATAGCCGATCCCCAGCTCAATCGCATGGCCGGGATCGCGGATGCTCACCGGCCGCCCGTTCACCTGCACCGTCCCGTGGTCCGGCCGGTCGATGCCGAAGATCGCCCGCGCGACCTCCGTCCGCCCGGCCCCCACCAGGCCGGCCAGGGCTAGGATTTCCCCGGCCTGCAACTCGAAGGTCACATCCCGGAAGCGCGGCTCGCGCGTCAGCCCCTCCACTCGCAGCACCGGCTCCCGCTTCTCGCTATCGCGCGCCGGGTAGCCGCTGCCTAGCTCTCGCCCGACCATCATCCGCACCACCTCATCGGGGGTCAGCCGCGCCCTCTCCCGCGTCCCGACCAGCTCCCCGTCCCGCAAGACCATGACCCGGTCGGCGATCCTGAAGACCTCGTCGAGCTTGTGGGAGATGTAGATGACCGCGACGCCGCGCTCCCGCAGTCGGCGGATGATGTCGAACAGGAACGTCGTCTCCCGCTCCGTCAGCGCGCTCGTCGGCTCATCCAGCACCAGCACGCGGCAGTCCAGCGACAGGGCCTTCGCGATCTCGATCATCTGCTGCACCGCGACCGGCAACCCCGTAACCAGCGCGTTCGGCGCGACGTCCAGGTCGAACCGCTTCAGAATCTCCGCCGCCTCGCGATACAGCCGCCTCCGGTTCACGAACCCGATGACCGGATAGATGGGCTCCCGCGCGCAGAAGATGTTCTCGGCAACCGTCAGGAACGGAACCAGGCTCAGCTCCTGATGCACGATGGACACGCCCGCAAACGCCGCCTCCCGCGCCCCCGCGAAGTGCACCTCCCGCCCCTGATACTCGATCCGCCCCCCATCCGCCCGCAGGTTGCCGCACAGAATCTCCATCAACGTGCTCTTGCCCGCCCCGTTCTCACCCACCAGCGCCAGCACCTCACCCGGCCGCAGCTCCAGGTCCACACCCCGCAACGCCCGCACCCCACCGAAATGCTTGTGGATTCCGTGCATGAGGAGGAGGGGGGCTTGGTTCGCCGGTTCAGGGGTGTCCGTCATCGTCTCCCGTAACCTAGCCGGTACTGCTGCCGCGCCTTGGCGCCGTTCCTGAGCCACGCCTGCGCCTCGTCGGCAGGTCGCATCACTGGATCGAACCACACGATCCTCCAGAGCCAAGCGACCACGGCGGCAGCTCTGGGGAAGTGCCCTGCTGCCGCGGCGATGTCGTGCGACACAATGGTCATGTCCGTCTCGTGCGCGGCCTCCGCCAAGTGCGCGTCCTTCAAGGCTTCATCGGCCGCATCCTCGTTCGGAGCTGTCTCCCTTAGTGCGTCCCGGAGCGCGACGTCGGGAGCCGGGGAGACGAAGTGGATGCGCTCCCTCTCCACCATGCGCACCCACCACTTCCGCCCCCACCGCTCGCGGCCTCCGGCGTGCCGCTCCCATTCCGCCCAGAGCGCCGGGCTGAAGACAAGACGGTGCTGTGAGGGTTCCAGTGCCGTCAGGAATGCCTTGCAGGCCGGGCCCTCTTGGGCGTCTTCGCCCGAGGCGAAGCCCGGGACCATCGCATCGACTACGAGTCTGCGGGAGGTCTTCGTGGCCACACTACTTCCCCCAGACTCGGTCGCGAGCGGCGTCGAGAAACGCGCCCTCCGCCTCAAGCTCCACCGCCGAGAAGTCCTCGGGCCAGTCGCCGAAGGTGCCGCCCTCGCCCAAGTCGGCGGTCTTCACCTCGGTCACGCCGTCCGACTCTCGACGCGTGAACCAATGCAGCGCAACGTCCTCGGGCCCAAGCTCCTCCTCCCTGTCGGCCACGAGCGTCTGGATTGCCCGCAGGAGCAGACTGCTGTGCGTCTCCGCGACGACGCGTACACCGCGCTTGGCGGCGTCTGCCAGCAGACCTGCGAGCGCCACCTGGGCGCGAGGGTGGAGGTGGAGTTCAGGTTGCTCGATGTAGACCAGACGGCCGGGCTCCGCTGCCAGAAGGGCGACTACCACGGGGAGGGCCTGAGACACACCGAACCCCACGTCAGCGACGTTGACGAGGTCGTCAGGGCGATGGGTCGAGCGCCCGGGCAGACGTGATACAAGTACCTCGACCTCGGTGTCCCGGGGACGGCGAGTGACGATGCGGGAGGCGAGGCCGAGTTCCCTTAGCCTGCCGGGGAGGGCCTCCATGGCCTCCGCGCCCTCCTCCTGCCACGCGTCGATCAGGCTGGCCGTGTAGTGCTCGAAGGTGTCTGGGTAGAGCGGCCCCGTGGCAGCCGCTGGGTACACCCGTTCAGGGCTCCCGCGAAGACCCGAGAGATGGATGATCGCACGGACTCGCTCGGCGAACTCCTTCGGCGGCCCGATGAACCCCCAGGGCGACAGCCCCAAGGGAAGAGGCGTCCCCTCTCGCCTCAAGCCCAGACCAAGGAAACACCCCTCACGCAGGACGCACCAACTACCTCCCCACGATTCCCCTCTCACCCGCTCGAGTTCTGGTTCGACGATGGCGCTGACGTCCTCATGTCCCATCCCGGAGACAAGCACCTTCTCATCGGTTCCCATCCCGTAGTGGGTGGCATGCAAACCGACGCGCCGCCCGTCCCCGCGCTCCCAGTCGTTACGCACCGACCATTGGCGATGGTCGCCGAAGCCCGCCGAGGTCCGTGGGACGGGCGTACCGCGCCTATCGCGGGAGAACATCTCTGCCGCATCGCCAAAGCGCACGTGTGGCCCTCCGAGTTTGACGGGGCCGAAGTCAGCGGTCTCATCCAACGTCTGCTTCATCAGCAGCAGCGGCTGCATGATGCTGGACTTGCCGGAGCTATTGGCGCCGGCGAGGATGGTGAGGGGGCGGATCTCGATGGACGTCTCTTCGGCGAGGGACTTGAAGCCCTTGACGGTGATCTTGGTGATGCCCTCGGGCTCTTGTTCCTTCGGCTTCTTGGGCCTGCGAGGGGGGGACATGAGCGCTCCCTCCTTCCTATCTCCGCAGCAGTTCCAGTGTCACTGATACGTATTCGTGCTTGCCCCGGTGCGTCCTTCTCAGTGCCCGGCCCACACACCCGCGATGAACTCCGCCCCCGTCACGCCGTACGCGCCGGAGAGGTGCGGGGTGAAGGCGGTGATGACGCGCGGGCAGGGGGCGGGCGGGAGGACGCGGTCGGCGGCGGCGAGGGAGTCGGCGTACTCGTGGATCATGAACCAGGACTGGCCCTCGTCCAGCATCCTCACAGAGAGCGCGAGGGGCCGGCCGGGCGTGATCAGCGAGGCTGGCAGCACGAGCACGAACGCGCCACTGAGGCCATAGGTGATGCGCTCGTCGTGGACCTCTGCGCCGTGGAGGTAGCGCAGCTCCACGGCGCCCTCGCGCCAGGCGGCGTCGGCGGCGCTGCCCGTGTTGAAGACGAGAAGCCTTCGGCCGTCCAGCCGCAGCTCGGCATGGCCGGGCGTGTAGTCCGTGCCGCCGATGAAGGCGACCGCGGTGGTCTTGGCCTTGGGCACGGGAGCGGTGAGCCAGGCGATCTCGGCGTGGTCGCGGGCGTAGCCCCAGGTCGAGGGCGCGACCCCGAGGTAGTGGCGGTACGGACTGTGGTGGATCAGGTAGCCCGGCGCGCGTTCGGCAAAGCCTTGCACCCACTGCCACGCCTTCCCCTCGCCCGCGCGTAGCTTTGCCAGCGGAGACGGCTCCAGCAGCGCGAACGAGGCGCCGGTCGAGTCTCGGCCCGCTCCGTCGAAGGGGCGCTCCCGGCCATTGGCGTCGAGGCGGACGAAGGCTCGCGCGTCGGCGAGGCGGTCGGCGAAGCGGTAGACGTCTGTCCGCCGCCCGTCCTGGGCCACCTGGACCAGGCGCGGATCACCCCACAGGGCCCACTCCCACGAGAGCGCGTCCCGCGGTTGAGCGCGGGAGTAGGAGTCCGTGACGAAGCGCAGCCGCAGCGGCTCGGGGTTCGGCGCAAGGGGCACTTCCCAGTGCTCCCACTCGCGGCTGTTCTTGCCGAGGGCGCGCCGGAAGACGGGCTGCCACTCGCCGCGCTCCCCCTCCGTCTCAATGGTGAAGGCCACGCCGTGGCAGTACACGTCGCGGAGTGCATTGAGCCCGATGTCGAAGACCAGCCGGAGGCCGGGCTGCGAGCCGGCAGGTCGCTCAGGAACGAGGTCGGTGAGCTTCTCCCACGGGATAAGCAGCGCGGGCCCGAGTTCGTTGCGACCGGCCTCGAAGGCGGCGCGCAGCTCTCGGAGGCGATCCGCAAGCGTCACGCACAGGCCCTCGTTCGCGTGGTAGTCGTCATCGAAGTTCACCTGGTACAGGCGTCGGTTCTCGTCGGCACATTCGATTGCGTGATCAAGCAGCGGCAGCGCCACCTGCGCACCCGCCCCCTCCGCCACTCGCCGGGCTGCCAGTCGGTGTGCCAGCGCAGCCTCGCACAGCAACTGCGCGCGTCGCAGCTCGACACACAGCCAGCGCAGCGACTCGGCCTTGAACGCGTGGTCCGCCTGCCGATCGAAGCCTGCCCAGCGGAAGGTCTCGGGGTCGTACGCGGGCTGGTCCAGATCGGGTGCCGTACCAGTCCAATGCTTGTAGGCCTCCTCAGCCAGCGCGAGCGCCTCGTCGGCCTGGGCGGCGAGGAACTGGTAGTCGCGATGCAGTGCGCGGCCGGTCTCGGGGTACTGAGCGCCGTGGACCTCCTCCAGGACCATCGCGTCGTTGACGCACGGGCTGGTGTCCAGCGCGCGGGCGACGAGCGCGCCGACTTCGTCGCCGTAGTGCGCCCGGTACGCGTAGTCCAGGAAACCGATCTGGTCCTGGTTGTCGATCCCCGGCACGCCGCGGCTGCGCCACAGGTGCTGCGCGGCGAGGTAGCCGTAGATCTCGCAACTCCGCCACTCGAAGACATACCCCATCGCGCCGAAGCCGCCGGCGCGCTGGATGCGGCGCTGGGCGTCGCGCTCCCAGTCCACGCTTGCGCCCATGGGGCCCGGCGTGGCGTTGTTGTTGACGCCGGTCATGCGCCGCCACGCCGACAGGCATGACCCGCCGCGCCCGCCCAGGCTCGCGACGCGGTCGCCGCCGAGTAGCGCGGTGTAACGGTCCTCATCGAACTCGTTGACGATGAACCGCACGTTTCGGCCCTGCTTCTGGTCCACGAGGTCGAACCACTTGTCGATCTCCTCGGGGGTCTTACTCTCACCCACGATGCGGGAGAGCAGGATGTGGGAGATCAGGAAGATCTCGGCCGAGCGCCCGAGGCGCTCCGTGTGGCGGCGGATGAGCCCGTCGAACTCCCGGAAGAGCCAGGTGTAGTACTCGACATGCACGCCTAACGGCGGCTTGTTCGCGTCGGTCTCCTCGCGCGAGTGGAAGCCGTACGTATCGGCCCACGGCGCCCAGAAGGTCTGGTAGCACTCGTCGGTCTGGTTGGGGACGTGGTACGCCTCGGGGTCTTCGAAGACGAAGCCGTTGAAGCCGCTCTTCACGATGCGCCCCACGAAGGCGTCCCAGTACTCGCGCACACCCGGCGCGAACGGCGATGCCTCGGCGGCGCCGCCCGCGTTGGCCTCCGGGTGGTGCAGGATGTAGCCGCCGTTGAACGAGTTCTTGCCGATGTACGCGTAGACCTGAATGCCCCGCTCGTTGGCAGAGCGGATCAGCTCGGGAAGGAACTCGCGCCGGATGTTGCGGTGAGTGAAGCGCCGCGGGGTCTTGAGGCCGGTGACTGGGTCGAACGCAAAGGAGTCCACGTCCAGCGTGCTCTCCTCATACCCCGGCACGCTGAAGGGCCAGTAGCCGTACATGCAGATGGCCCAGGCGTTCAGCTTGTGGAGCAGCGACCAGTCCACCAGCCACTTCCACTCGTCGAGCGTCCAGTTGCACAGGTCATAGCCTTCGAGCCGGTTCCAGCCGGAGTACCAGGTCAGCGTCGGCGACAGGCAGCGCCAGCGCAGTTCGGGCCAGTCGCGAACACGGACAGCCGGGATGGTATCGCCCTGCGACAACGCGAGCTGGTTGAGCGTCTGCACCCCCTCCAGCATCGCCCATCGGCTGCGACCGACGATGGTGATGGCGCCTGGCTTGGCCGTAAGGACATAGGCCTCCTCGCTCTTCGCGCTCTGTAGGAACTCGCGGTCGGCCTTGCTGAGCCAAGACTCGCGGTAGCCCTCTTCCATCGAGCCCAGGCGCAGCGGCATGCCGCGCCCGGTTTGCGGCAGGTACTGGCGCGCCGATTCGGCGGCCACCTGCTCGGTCGGCGACGGCTCACCGTCGGTCTGCAGGCTGGGTGGACCCAGGCGCACCACGCCCTTGCCAAGGCTCAGCTCCTGCGGGTACGGCAGCAGCTTGAGGGACACAGGATCGGTCACCCCTTCCGCCGCGAAGGTCACGCTTGCACACCCGACCACCAGGACGAGTACACCCATCATCGCGGGCCCCCTCCCGGCGAGGTCATGCGGTTCGCTTCCTGTAGCAGCTCGAAGCACTCCCTCCCGCTTTCATCCCCGTCACGCACATCCGCCAATCGCCGCTCGGCCTGCGCCAGAAGCGCGCGCGCTTGGGATGAGCGGTTGGCGCGAGGGCGGAGTGATCCCAGATACTCCGTCAGCGTCTCCTTCGTGCGGAGGTGCAGGCGCGCGAGGAGCAGGAGTTCGTGGGGCGTTACGACGCGTACATTGCTGCCGAGGCGGTCCACGCACCACTCCACCGGCAGCAGGCCGCGGGCGGTGTCGGGGGCGTCGCGGTCTTGGTCAACGTTCGCTTCCTCAGCGGTGAGGGATGGGTCGTCGTGAGTGTCGCGGAAGCGGGACCACGCGTGCGCCATGACGTAGGTGAAGTGGTCGTTCGTCCATGTCGGGCCGCCGACGGGCGCGTCGTTGAGCTGCTTCGCGATGGCCGCGGGCGTCGCGTCCCGCGGGCGACCGGTATTGGCCCAGATCGTCAGGGCGCACGAGACGACCGGAATGGTCCGCTTGCCGTCCGTCGCCCAGAGGATGCGCCCCTCGCCCCCGGAGTACGGGTAGTACTGGACCGTCAGGATGCCGTCGAGTTCCGGTATCTCCTCGGCGAAGACGTCATACGCCGCCAGCGCCTCAGGGCTGTCCCAGTCATCAAAGTTGAACGCGAGAACCCGCAGGCCCCCAAGGCGCATGTACTGGCCCATCCGCCTCGCATGCAGCCGCAGACTTGCGTTGTGGGGCGGCTCACCAGAGCCGCCAACACCAGTGCGCTTCGCCCCGAAGTGGTCCGGGTAGTAGTAGCCCCCGCTGTAGAGGGCGAAGTCGTCGTTGGGTGTCGCGCGGTCGAACAGGTCCGTCAGCGTGTACGGGCAGACCTGCGCGAGGTCCATGTACGGGAAGGTCCAGCCGAAGGGGAACTGGCCGCGCGCGGGGCTCTCGTAGTACCAGTGGCCCTCCGAGCCCCCGGCGAAGTTGCCCATCAGCCACTGCACGTTGTCGCCGTCGCTCATCAGGAAGGCGGCGTAGTGCACCCCCGTCTCCCACTTCAGGCTGCCCAGCGCCCGGTCGCAGCGTTCAGGAAGCGTGGCTCGCTTGCGGGGGATGCTCTCATCACCGACCTCCTCCGTCGCCAGCGCGGGTAGGTTGTGACACCAGTTCGTGGCGGTCTGGAAGAGTCCCCACTCCGTCGAGGGCATCGTGTTCGCGTGCTCGTCGCCGCAGCCCCAGCCGATCACGGGGCTATCCGGCTCGCAGCGCGCGAGCGCCGCCTCGTACAGGGGGCCCGGCCGCGAGACCACGAACGCGCGCATCGCGACCCCCATCGACCGTGCGACGCGCGACTTCGGGTCGGCGGTCATCACCGCGCGCGTGGTGAAGCGCTCCGCGTACGTGTCGAAGCACCACTGCTCGGTCTTGTCGCGCGCATCGAGCAGCAGCGGCAGGCCCAGCTCCTGCGCCTTCGCCTCCAGACCCTCCGACACCGCGATCCCGCCGAGCACTCCGGCCAGCGAGGTCGCGACATTCGCGCTCTCGTCGATTTCGCCGAGGGAGTGGAACGGCCGGTCGTGGGTGTCGTAGCGGAAGAGGATGTAGCCCTTCACGATTCCCCGGTCCCGAAGCCGCGCAACCGCCTGCCACGGGTCCATCGGCCCCTCGACCCTGGGCTTCACCACGTCCGTCATCATCCGCGTCCACTTCTGGTAGCCGGTGCTCGGGACATCCTCGTACAGCAGCACGCGGTTGTCGCCCTCAATCGCCGCCAGTGCAGCCAGCCCCGCCGCGGTCTCGAACGTCATCCCTTCCTCGTGGCTGCCGACGAAGGGCACGGTGAGGAGTGTCTTCGGGCGAGGGACGCGGGGCCAGTAGCGGTGCAGGTCGGCGCCGCGCGCGGGTGACCCGAACGACAGACTCAGACACGCGAGCAGAAGCATGGGAGCGCTCCGGAGGTGGTTGCCCGTGAGTTCGCAAGGAGCGCCCCGGCGTCCTTGGCCGGGGCCATTGCGTTGTCGTGGGAGGGGCCGAATGCGAAGCATCCGGCCCGGTGTTCTTGACGTATCACCTCGAACTCCTATAATAGCCTCATAGGACTGACGATGCCATGAGGACGGCTTCCGCAGGGGCGCGCGACGGAGCCTCCGGTCGCCCCGGCGAGAAGCCGTTTGCGTGAATCGCGAAAGGACGACAGAACATGCACGGACTCGTTCCTCCCCACGGCGGGGATCTGGTTCATCGACTGGTGCCGGATGGCGAGAAGGCGGGGCGGCTCCGCGAGGCGGCTGACCTGCCGAAGGTGCTGCTCTCGTCGCGCGAGGTGTCGGACCTCGTCATGATCGGCATGGGCGCTTTCAGCCCGCTGGCCGGCTTCATGGAGGAGGACGACTACCACCGTGTGGT
>Ga0194110_10002161_pt1 | contig 25025 bp, 16 predicted proteins | sample TA2Kig1200mmetaG_FD_146192 | JGI IMG/M metagenome (GOLD analysis project Ga0194110, IMG submission 146192) | Freshwater microbial communities from Lake Tanganyika, Tanzania - TA2015032 Kigoma Deep Cast 1200m | ecosystem: Environmental > Aquatic > Freshwater > Lake | place: Tanzania: Lake...
GCTCCCAGGTGACGCTCTCGCGTGTGCAGGGCCATCAAACACAGACCCTCGGGGAACCGGTCGCTCTGCAGCCGGGCGAGGGCGGCGCGATCACCCTCACGCTCCGCCGACGGGTTGACTGCGTCACCGTCCTGGCCGGGCCGCAGTGCCTGCTGTCGGCATGGGAGGACGCCGCGCCCGGCAAGCTGAGCTGGTCCGCGACCGAGGGGCTGCTCGAGCCGGATGATCTCTACTATCAGCCCTACGCGCTCCCCGAGTTCGCGGATGACTTCATGCGCGCCGCCGAGGACCCGACCGGCGAGTGGCAGGTCGTCGCCGGCACGTGGGACAACACGGCTCTGATCGACAGCGTGGACTTTGCGCCGCGCGCCGCCAATTCATTCGCCTTCGCCGCTCACGCCCAGCCCGCCGCGATGGCAACGACCGGCCCGGCCTTCTGGGACGATTACCGCTGCGGCGTGGCCGTCAGACTCCTCGAAAGCGGCCGCGCCGGGCTCGGCTTCCGTGTGCAGGACCCGGCCAACCACTACAGCCTCACGCTCGAGTTCGGCGCCCCCGAGGCCCCTGGCCGAGCGTTGTTGAAGCTCGTGAAGGTCACGAACGGGACGGAGGAAGTGCTGGCCTCCGCGACCCGCAACCTCCCCATCGGCCAGTGGTACAACCTCACCGCCGCCGTCAGCGAGGACCGCCTGGAGGGGTACGTGGACGACGTGCCCGTCCTGGCCGCTTGCGACGGCGCCTTCGGCCAGGGCTCCGTTGCCCTACTGGCAGCCCACTGCCCCACCGCCTACTTCGACGACGCGGTCGTCGAGCAGTACAAGGGCTTCCTCGACGACTTCGAGGCCAACGGCCATGCGCGCTGGCGGACCGTCGCGGGCCAGTGGAAGGTGGAGTCGTCGAAGGAGACCAAGCACATGGTCGCCGCCTCCAGGGAGGCGGCTCTCGCTGTCGCGGGCCGCGACGACTGGACCGACTACGAGTACCGCGCCGCCGTAGCGACCGGCAAGGGCGCGGCCGGGCTCTGCTTCTACTGGAAAGGCCCCACCGACTACTTCCTCTGGCGCCTCGCGCGCGGAACGCAGGAACTCGTCCGCGTCACCGACGCAGGGGAGACGGTCCTTGATTCGGCGCCCCTCGGCCCGGCAGCCAAGGGCCGGCTGAACGTCGTCGTCCGCGCGAAGGGCGACTACCTCTCCGCGAGCGTCAACGGGGGCGAGCCCATCGAGGCCATCGTGCCCGCGGGTCAGTCGGGCCGCATCGGCCTGTGGGCTGACCGCGGCAACCACGCGGCGTTCGACAATGTGCAGGTGCGTTTCCCGGTCGGCTATGTCCCGGCCGTCCTCCCCCAGACCATGGTCGCTGACGCCGAGATGAAGGAGCAGTTCGCGAATCCCGCCGAGGGCTGGTTCAGCATCACCGACGAAGCCCATCAGCCGCAGGCCGTCGGCATGAACTGGAACAAGGGCGAGTACTTCGACCCCGTGGACATGAGCTTCCCCCTCTCCATCGCCTCGGCCGCCGCCGGTAAGGTCACCGTGCGCATGGAGGCCGATCAAACCGGCGGTGAGGGCGGGTACAGCCTCGTCTTCACCAAACCCGAGAACGCCAAAGTCCTGACGGTCGAGTTGTCGCGCTCCGGTGAGAGCCTGCAGAAGGCCGAGCACGAGGTCGGAGAGACGGGCACGTGCCAGGTGCGCTTCGGCAAGCGCGGCACCTTCGTCGTCGTCTACCTCGACGACACGCTCGCCATCTCCTACCGCGACACGCAGACCCAACCGCAGACCGCCGCCGAAGCCTCGGCGATCATGGACACGTCATCATGATGAGCCCCTCCGCCTCTCTCGAGGCCACTGCCACGTGCCAGGGACTGTCCAAGTCTCGATCCCGCTTGCGGGATCGAGACGCAGGACTGTCCCTTGTTGGCGGTGGCAGAGCCCGGCCCGCCACCATTGCCCTCGCCTTCGCCGCCGCCTTCCTCCTCGCCGCCGTTGCCTTAGCCCAGGACCCTCTCGCGGAGGGCCGCAAGCTCTTCGGCCGCGGCGAGTACGCGAAGGCCGAGACCGCCCTCCGCGCCGCGCAGGTCGAGCGGCCGGATGACCCCGACGTGCTCTTCTGGCTTGGCCGTGCGGCGCTGGAGGCGGGGGACTTCGCCACCGCCACCGACGCCCTGACCGAAGCCGCGCGTCTCCGCCCGAAGTCGGCGGACCACCAGTACTGGCTCGGTTCAGCCCTGGAGCGCGCCGGCCGGTTGGGCGAGGCTCTCGCAACCTACCGTCAGGCTCTGTCGCTCGATCGAGGACACCGAGGGGCTACGGAGGGAATCGAGCGCCTGACTCCCCCGAAGCCGACCACCGAACGCTTCGCCCACCATGCCGTGGCGCTGGAGACCCAGGGCGGGCTCACCGTGGACCGTCAGCAGGCGGACGTCGTCTCGCCGCGCATCTACGACTACACCTTCTCGACGGCCCCCGCCGACTGGATGATGGAGTTGGGCGACTGGCGCGTCCGCAGCCGCTGGAGCTGCACGCCCTCCTGGAACTTCATGGGCGGCGAGAGCCCGATGGCCGCCGTCATCTGGAACAAGCGCGAGTTCCTCGGCGACCTCACCGTCGAAGCCTACATGTCCTACAAGATGAACGTGCTGGGCGAGGGCGGCTATCGCAACGGGACCGACTTCAACGTCTCGATGTGCGCGGACGGGCGCAACCTCTTCAGCGGCTACTCCTTCATCGTCGGCGGCTGGGGCAACTCCTGGACCCGGATCATGAAGGGCACCCAGGTCCTCGCCGAGACGAGCGCGCCGAGCAACAAGCCCGTGACGCTCCTCGACGGCTCGCCCGGCTCGTGGGCGTGGCACCGCCGCTGGTGGGAAGTGCGGACGGTCAAACGCGGCGGCGACTTGTACCTCTTCTTCGACAACGCCCTCGTCCTGCAGGCCCATGACCCCGACCCGCTGCCCGGCGGTCGGGTGGCCCTCTGGACGTATGACAACGGGATCATGATCCCGCGCGTGAAGCTCTACTACGACCGCGAGCGCCCTCCCGGCGAGCGCGGCGAGCCGCCCTACGCGCCGTTCGTCCCGCCCGACCAGCAACCGCCCGCCGGGCCGCAGCTCACGTTCGTGTCTGATGCGTACCCCTCCATCCAGTGCGACTTCGACCAGGACCTCGGCGGCTGGACGCGCCGCGACGGTCAGCAGGGCGCGCTGCTGTCTCTTGATCCGCTGACGGCCAACGGTCGCGGCAAGTGCCTGCTGCTGACCAACGAGAACTCCGGCGGGACCTTCGGCGCGACGATCACCGCGGGCCCGTTCGACGCCGTGAAGATGAACCGCCTCCGGTTCGACTACCGCGTGCCCCCGTCCGCCAAGGTGAACCTCGAACTCACCGCCGCCGGGACGCACTACGAGGTCCTTTTCACCGCGCCTGAGTTCCCCAGCGACCGCGCGCGACGCCTCGCGCAGATCGCCGATGTGCAGGCCGATTCGCAGTGGCACCATGCTGACCTCGACCTGCTGGCCTGCCTGCGTCGCTTCTACCCCGACGCGGCGACCATCCCGGTCACCGACCTCTGGCTCGGACTGGACACCACGCGCAACTACGTACTCGCCGGCTGCGGCGCGAACCCCGCGCTGTGTGAGGTCCGACTCGACAACTTCGCCATCCTCGGCGCCGGCCCGGCCGAGGGGAAGCTCCAGCTTGCCGCCACTCCCGCGGCCGCGGACACCCAGTATGACTTCGCGGTCGCCGACACGCCGGACGCGACCCTCGACGGCAAGCCCGATTCGCCCGACGGCGCCCTCGCCCTCGCCGGGTTAACGGATGGCGCGCACTACGTGGTCGCCCGCACGGTTGCCGCCGACGGCTCGACCGGCCCGACCTACGCGCACGAGATCCTCGTCGATACCTCCCCGCCCCAGGTTGCTGGCGTGGCGCCCGAACCCGGCGCCGCCATCGACGGTGAGGAGCTGCACTTCGTCCTCAGCGACGCCGGGGCGGGCGTCAACCTGGCCTCCCTCGCCTTCCAGGTGAACGACGCGCCCGTGGGTGCCGGTACGCCGGGCTTCTCGTTCGATCCCGTGACCGGCCTCGCGCGATTGACGCCGGGTGACGCGGGCATCTCGTTCCAGCCGGGCGGCAACGTGCGCGTCGTGCTGGCGCAGGCGGCCGACTGGCGCGGCAACGCCCTCGCCGCGCCGCAGGCCTGGGACTTCGCCTACGATCGCGCCTTGGACAAGCTACCTCCTCCCGCGCCGACGGTCGCCCTGCCTCGCGAGCCCCTCTGTGCCGATACCTTCGAGACAGGCATGGGCGCTTGGCAGCCCTACTCTGCGACCATCGCCGCCGGGCTGACGCTCGATGAGACGACCGCCGCCTCCGGTAGCCGCAGCCTGCGCGTCTACAACCCGGCGAGCAGCGGCGCGATGGGCGCCGTCCCTTACTCGCAGCCCTTCGACGCGGGCGTCTACCGGCTCGTGTCCTTCGACTACAAGCTCCGGCCCGAGGTGCGCATCGATCTGTATGCGGTGGTGAACGGGAGGGGGTACGCCGTCAAGCTCAGCAACAACGACAGCTCGAACTACATCGGCGCCTTCGACAACGTGCAGCTCGACGACCAGTGGCACCATGCCGAGGTGAACCTCTACGACCTGCTGCGCACGGCGGCCCCGGCCTCGCCGGGCTATGTCGTCACAACGCTGGCCTTCATGGACGCCGGTAGCTATGGCAACATCCAGCACCAGTACTACAACCTCGATAACTTCGTGATCCGCCCGGTGATGGCGCTGCACGAGGGCGCGCAGTTCCCCGTCTCGGTGGGCGATCCCAGCGGAATCACGGGCCTCAGCTACGCTCTCGACACCGATCCCGTCACCGATCCTCCGACCTCCTCCACGACGGCCCTGCCGCAGATCACCTTGCCGCCGGTGCCCGCGTCGGAAGCCTGGTTGCATCTCAAGGCGGTCGATGGCGCCGGCAACTGGGGCCCGGTAGCCCACGAGCGTCTGCTGTCCGACATCCAGCCGCCGGCTGCCACCGCCGCCTCGCCGGCCGACGGCGCCGCGACCGCCGTGTCCGATGTGATCCTCAGTCTCTCCGACACCGGCATCGCGGGCATCGACCCGCGCAGCATCCAGCTCGATGTCGCCGGCACGACGTATACGGTGGCCAATAGCGGCCTCGTCTACAACAGCGCGAGCGGCCAGCTCGACTGGAACTGCGAGCGCACATCGGGCTCGCCGATCGTCTTCGCGAACGGGCAGCCGGTGCCCGTCAAGCTCGTCGCCGCCGCCGACTACGCGGGCAACCCGGCCACCACTCTCCCTGCCTGGTCATGGACGATGGACTATTCGAAGGACACGACGGCGCCGGCTATCGCCGGCCTCACCGCCGGAACCCACGCGACGTTGATGGCGCAGCGCTTCGAAGGCGGCGTCGGCGGCATCCAGCCGTACGGAAGCCAGTCCTCGGCGGCGGTCTCGCGCGAGGCCGCCTCCCCCGATGGCGCGGGTCAGAGCGTGAAGATCACCAACACCGCCGCGGGCGGCAACCTGGCCTTCTACCTCCAGGCCGGCGCGATCGCGACCGCCTCCTACCCCTTCGTCTCCTTCGACTACCGCATTCCGGCCGGCGTCACGTTGGACATGCTGGTCTACTTCTACAACGAGGTCCTGGTCTTCCAGCTCAACGGCAACGCGGGCGGCTACTTCGCAACCGTGCCGGGAATCGTCGCCGACGGGCAGTGGCATCATTGCACCTTCAACCTCTACGAGCAGGTCGCGCAGCGCGCCGCCCAGCGCGGTTTGGGCGCCTACTACACCACCAGCTACATCGCCCTCGTCCACCGTGACAGCGCCGCGCTCCCCGAGGGCGTCTCGGTTAACATCGACAACCTCGTGATCAGCGCCGCCGGCCCCAACGCCGTCAGCCTCTCCTGGTCCGCCACCGACACCACCGGCATCGCCGGCTACAGCTACGTGATCGACCAGACCCCCGACACCGAGCCCCCAACCACGCCCACCGATTCGGCCGTCACCAAGCAGTTCGCCGACCGACCCTCCGGCCTCAACTGGTTCCACGTCCGCGCCCTCGACGGCGCCGGCAACTGGGGCCCCACCAGCCACTGGGCCGTCCAGGTCCAGTGACGACGGGAATGAGGAGGGACCACCGGGTATCGAGTACGCCACTGAGGCCTGACCGCAGCAGGCACGCAGTCTGCCCTCCGATATGCTATAATGTAGAGGCCTGCTCTGCGAAGGTGGTGATGGAGCCATGTTTGACAGGATCACGGTCGAGTCCGACAAGATGGGCGGCAAGCCCTGCGTGCGGGGCATGCGCATACCCGTGTCCCTTGTCATCAACCTGGTGGCGAACGGGATGACAGACGACGAGATACTCGAGGCCTACCCTTACCTCGAGAAGGAGGACATCCGGCAGTGCCTTCTGTACGCAGCGGCACTGGTCCGGGACGACTCCTACCACCTCGTAGGGTCAGCGGAGTGAAGGGTGCGCTTTCTGGCTGACATGGGGATCTCGCCCGGGACCCTTGCTCACCTGCGTGGCCAGGGGCATGACGTGGTGCATCTGGCAGACGAAGGCCTGCAACGTCTGCCCGACCCCTGGATAGTCGCCAAGGCTCGTCGGGAACGCCGCGTGATACTGACGGTGGACCTCGATTTTGCTGATCTCCTTGCCCTCGCAGGCGAGAGGTATCCGAGCGCGATCATCTTTCGCCTCGCCAACCAGACTCCCCCGAGTATCAACGCGGCGCTCGATAGGTGCATTCTCCCCTTGGCCGACGCCCTGGACCAGGGCGCTGTGCTGTCCGTTGGCGAGGCAGCCGTGCGTGTCCGGCCGCTCCCCATTGAGCCCGAGGCCCCGTAGCATCACGTTGGCGACGGCCCGCTCCGTGGGCGCTCGGTCGTCTGAGTGAAGGACGTACCTCTCGACGTCGCGAATCCCCCGTCGGCGTGGCAGATCCCGACTCGTACCCCAAGCGAGGACCTCTCATGGATTCCCCCATCACGATCACCTCTCCCCTCCACGGTGACGTGCTGAACCGCCACGATGGACTGACGGAACCCGGTTCACTGGTCATTGGCGTCTTGGGCGAGGCCCAGGAGGGCGTCGCCGTCACCGTCAACGGCCTGCCCGCCGAGCGAGAGGGCCGGCTCTTTCGCGCGCGGGTGCCGGTCGCGAACATGCAGACGGACCTGGTCGCGACGCTCGCCGACGGCAGCGCCGAGGATCGCATCACCGTCCTCTGGGACCGCACGGACAGGAAGCGCTATCGCTTCTCGCTGGATGACAACGTGCGCTTCCTGAGCGACATCGCGAAGGAGCCCGACTCCTTCCCTTCGCTCTTCGATCACTGGTACTTGGGCTTCTGGAAGCGCCTGCACGAGGAGTACGGCACCAAGGTCCACTGCAACATCTACTACCAGGAGTGTTGGGGCGTGCTGCCGGAGGGCCAGGAGCCGTGGTTCAACCTCACCATGATGCCCGACAGCTACAAGGACGAGTGGCAGGCGAACGCCGACTGGTTCCGGCTGAGCTTCCACGCGCGCGAGGACAAGCCCGATCGCATCTACAAGGACGCGACCTATGACGAGATGGCCCACGACTTTGAGCAGGTGATGCGCGAGATCCGCCGCTTTGCCGGGGAGGAGGTCACGAGCAACTTCACGACGGTGCACTGGGCCGAGGCGCCGCTCGAGGCGTGCCGGGCCTTGCGCGACCGGGGCATCGAGGGGCTGCTGGGGTTGTTCGTCACCAACGCGCCGGACTCGACGTTTACGCGCTACTACCTCTCGCCCGAGATGGGCCAACACATCGCCGGGCGCGAGGCCTGGAAGGACATGGCCGAGGACATCGTCTTCATCTCATGCGACTCGGTCGTCAACGGTCTTGCCCTCGCCAACATCAACGCCTACCTGGACGATGTCGAAGCTAACCCTCACACCGCCGACATGCTCGAACTCCTCATCCACGAGCAGTACTTCCGCAAAGAGCTCCGCATCTACCAGCCCGACGTGCTCGACAAGGTCGAGACCGCCATCCGCTGGGCCTCCGATCGCGGCTACGAACCCACCTTCTGGCAGGAGGGCCTCCTCCGTGCCCTCCAATAGCCCGTCACCCGCTGTCCACGTCGCCCCGAACACGTCCCCGCCCATGGCGCCAATACCAGCTTCAGCGCCGTGAGTCCAATGCGCTGCCACGTGGGAGCCGTGACTAGCCCGGCACGCGCTGGGGCCGGACGGAGTCGGGGTGCCTCAGGGCACCGTGCCGCCCTTCGCTTCCGCCTCTGGGAGGCAGTAGTCCTCGGGTACGCCTGCCTTAATCAGGGCAGCCACTTGGTCGGTCACTCGAACCGGCATGCCCGGCTCGATGGCGCCGTAGAACCGGGCCATTGGGCACGGAGGCGCATTGGGGCGCGGCTTCTTCGGAGGAATATCCATCCATTCCGCCTTGGTGGAGCCGAAGGGGAAGCACACGCACCCCGCCTCCCCTACCCTCAGGACCACAAGATAGCCGATGTGTTTGCCCGGCATCCGCCCCAGGTCCGGGTCTACGGTGTCTGGCCCAAACACCTCCAGTACCTGCCGCGGGGCAATGCCTGCCTGCGATCCGAGTCCGCGCACCGTGATCTCCACGGGGCAGGGGACCATCTTGACCACGCACCCCTCGACGGCGGCAACCCTCATCGCGAGTAGGCGCATGGCCTCCTGCACCATCGCCCCAACCGACGTCGGATCGTCGCGGGGGTGGTACTCAAGGTCGTAGAACCCGAGATGCTTGCCGTCCTTCGCATCAACCAGCCGGGCCCCCTTGACTGACACGGAGCCGTGGCCGTTCGCGCATGTGTGCAGCAACCCCTTGTTCAGGCAAGGCAGGTTCACGGTTGCCTCGGCCAGCAGCACCACACTAGCGCCAGCCAAGCCCCCAACGATCCTGACGATGTCAGCCTCAGACGCACCGAGCCTGACTTGTGTCTGGTACTCCGCGAAGATGGCATCGAGGCGCGCCCGCTCGACGGTCGTGTACTGCCCGGTTTCGTGCAGCCTCTGGGATAACCAGGCGGCGACCTCCGCAGCCCCAAGGCCGTTCCTGACGGCCTCCGTGTCATACTCCGTACAGTATTGAACCGGCGCATAGTGGATAGTGACGGGGATTGGCATGACCACCACTACAGGTGCCGCGTCCGTCTGTGGGGAGCCCGCCGAAGGCAGCAGACCCAGGCTTACCCCCACACACAGCGACACCAGGAGTCCCCGAGAGAACGTACCCATGGCCATTCCTCCCGCAGTATGAGTCATTCCACGACCTCCGCAGTGACCGCGTGACCCGTCGCTTCTGTGACACGAAGGCGGGGCGAGGCGCAGTCGTGCAGCGCCTGCGCGATGGCCTCAGCCGTAGCGCCCGGGCCTACTACGTCCCAGGCGCCTATCCCGTTGGCAATGTCAGCTGCCCGACGCTCCACTGTGTTGACTCCGTCAACGGCCTCCAGGACTGCTTCGATGTCCGTAAGCCACTGGAATGACCGACAGCCAGTCACATGCACCTGGATGAGCGTCGTGCGCCCGGTGCTAAGGGACTCGAGGACCTGGCGGCCCACCTTCTCGCCAGCGACGCGGAGCGCCTCCTTCCCCGCGATTAGCACTGTTGGACGCACTGCGGGGGCCGTAGCAGACTTGGCACACAGAAGCTGCGCCGTGTCTGCGTAGTAGGCCTTCACCTCGACCCGAGCCTCGCACCGCACCATGCCAAGTTCGGGAGGGCCCTCCTCGGCGAAGGCCTCCCCCACGAGGACGATCTCACAGCGGAACTCCTTCCGTAGACCCTCCGCGGCGTCGCTCTCGCCCTGCCTGATCGCGTCTGCGATGGAGCGGCGCCGGTTGTCATCCATCCCTTGCACGTCAACCACCGGGACTCCCGCCGTTGCGAGAAGGTCCTTGATCGCGGTCTCTGCGGCGGGGTCCGGCGCCGGGCGGCGCACGATCTCCTCCGTCACCGCGACGAGCACACGCGGGTACCGCACCTTCGAGCCATCTCTTCCCAACCTCTCGATGGCCTGACGAAGGAGGACCATGTCGACGGTTGCCGAGACGACCACAATGGCCTGTTTGCCCTCAGCATCTATGGCGGGAGCCTTCGCCTTCGGCACCCCAGTAAGGAAGGTCTTGGGGTCAGACAGCAGTTCCGCCTCTACCGCGTCGCGGTTCGCCTCTACCCACGCCTGGCCCTTCAGTTCGGTCACCGCCTTCAGGACAGCGTTGGCGAGTGCCCGATCACGTGCCGCTTCCCCCGCCGGGCCGATACCACCGGTGCCAATGGGAGCGCGGCCTTCCGCCACGAACGGCTTGCCGCCGGGTGCACCCGCGAGGGTCGCTCCCTTCAGTTCCCACCCCTGCCCTACAAGCAGCGCGGCCGATGCTGGGAGGATGGAGAGAAGAACTCCCGCCCCAACCGTATATACGACGCGCATGGCCCAACTACGGCGTAGTACCAGAGCATTGTACACAGTCGTCGGCCTCCGATCATGAAACAGTTCCTCTGCAGTACGTCCTCCCAGTTTCGCCAGCCACAAGACTGCTTCTCCCTCAAACCCCAGGATTCCTCCTTCGTACTTCGTCCCGCCGGAAGGTCAGGACTCTGTCGGGCTCTACCGAGCTGGCTAGGGCCCCGCCATGGGCTGACCGGTCGGCATCAAGGTCCACCCCCAGTGGCTCTGGGTCACTGGGGCGCGGGAGAACGCGGGTATGCCTGCATAGCGCTCTCAGGCATCGGTAGCGCGTCGGCCGCTCTTGCGGTCGGCGCCTCTACTTGGCCACCGCCGCACTCGGCTTCCGCTCCAGTAGATCGCTGCTGGCGATGTCAACCCACCGCTGGCCCTCGTTCCACACCAATGCCCCGTCCCCGGAGATGCGGGATGCCTCGATGTCCTCGTCGCCCTCGAAGTCCCCTTCCGGGCCGACGGCCGGGAAGACGACGATGGCTCCGCCCTCTCCGTCGGGCAACGCGATCGGCGCGCGCTCCAACCACTTCGCCCCCGACACCATCGTCGGCGTCTCGCCCTCATTCCACAGCACCTTGCCCTCGGCATCCAGGCGCTGTGCCAGGACGTCGATGTCGCCCGCATTCTCCCCTTGGCGGAACTCATGCTCGATCGCCACAATGATCTGCGCATTGGGCAGCGGCACGATCGACGGCGCTCGCTCCAGCCCCGGCGCGCTGCTGACCACCACGGACTTCTTGCCCTCCTCCCACAGCATGTTCCCGTCGCCATCCACGCGCTGGGCGAAGACGTCGATATCTCCCGCGAACTCACCCTCCAGCGGCTCATACTCGAAGGCAACGATCATGCCTCCCATGCCATCGCCAACGGCCACCGGCTTGCGCTCGATTCCCTTGCCGCTCGCTACGGTGCTTGCCTCCTCGCCCCCGTTCCACATCACGACACCGTCCCGACTGATCCGCTGGCCCATGATGTCTACATCGCCCTTGAACTCGCCTTCCAGGAACTCCACTTCGAACGCCACCAGCGCTCCCCCGCGGCCATCCGAGACCGCGGTAGGTGCGCGTTCGTTGTTGGCTGTTGCGGCTAGGTCAATGGCCCGCTCACCGTTGTTCCAGGCCAGTGTCCCATCCGCTTTGACCCTCTGGGCCATCACGTCCGTCGCGCCCTCCTCGTTCTCCCACTCGAACACGAAGATGGCGCCGCCCTCGCCGTCGGGCACGATGACGGGGTTGCGTTCCGGGGCGGGTGACGACCCCACCACGGCCGGCGTGTCGTCCTTATCCCACAGAGAGTCACCCTTCGAGTTGACGCGTTGGGCCAGGATATCGACGTCCCCGTCGTCGTCCGTTCACCCATAGGCGACGATGAAGCCGCCCGCGCCGTCCGCGATTGCGACTGGATGGTATTCCTTGGACTTCGAGCTGGCGACGGGGGGTGGCGCCTCGCCCTGGTTCCACAGGAGCGTTCCGTCCGCCCCGATGTGTTGGGCGACGATGTCCGTGTCACCCTTGTGCTCGCCCTCCGTGAACTGGTACTCGTAGATTACGAACGCCCCGCCCGCGCCGTCCGGCACGACCACCGGCGAGGTCTCGATGTCCGTCGAGGTCGCCACGGCCAGCGCCTCGTCGGCGTTCCACCCCAGCGTTCCATCCGGCTTCAGCAGCCGCGCGTAGATGTCCGCATCCGCCGGCTTATCGCGCGGCGCCACCTCGTAGGCAACGATCACATCCGCCCGCGCGGTCGAGAGCAAGGCGCCCAACCCCGCGGTACTGAGGATGAGCGTAAGTCGGTGCGTGACGCGCAAGGGACACCCTCCGCGATGGGCCGTGTTGCCCGGATGACCGCCGCGTGCGATCAGCTGCAGGTTCCCGGAACATCGCTCCGAACCCTTCCGGGACGGCCCTCGGTGCTGCAACAATCCCCCTCCGTCGGCGTATGTAGTCTGGAGGGCGTTCGCATCCGTCACATAGGAATCCGCGATTCTCGTCTGAGCCCTTCCCGTGTAGGGGCGCGGTTCAGATTGTGCTGAAGAAGGGCTCTGTCGAGGAAGGACGCCTCTCCTACGCCCTACGTGTCTCGTAGGTCGGGATTCCAATCCCGACACTGCCTTTGTCAACACAATCCTCATGGCACCCAAGAACCGGTATCGCGGATTCCCACATAGCCTCGAGCCGCGTCAAGAGGAGGGATCAACCGTGGCGACACTGCTGGCTGGCGTTCTGCTCGTCTTACCCCTCGCCGAGCCTCAACCCGCAGCCAACACGATCACCCGGCCCGGTGTCGAGCTAACCTACGAGGATGGCGTGGACCAGACCAACCTGGAGGCCATCGCCGACGTCGTCCAGGTCGCGAAGCAGACCTTCGACGCCCTCTTCCCCGAACTCGCCCAACCGCAGATCCACGTTCATGTTTGGGATGCGACCCAGGCGTATTGGGAGGGCACCATCACCGACCGGCTGAGCACCATCTATGTCGGCCTCGGGCCCCATGGGATCGGCGAGCAGTTCCGACCTGACGCCTGTCCCGTGGGCATCCTCTGCCAGGCGGTCGCCGAGCTCCAAAACCCGAACCGCCTGCCCGGCTTCGATCGCTTCGTCGCCCAGCGCTGTCTCGCGCCGGCCGTCGCCAAAGCCCTGGGTGCCACGCCTCTCCCGCGCACGCGGCTGAGGCCCGACTCGGACGACGCCACCGGCCGCCTGGTCGCCATCACTGCTCCGGAGTGCACGGTGGTCCATCCCGACTATGCCGCCGTCGCCGCTCTGCTCGACATTGAGCGGCTGGTCGGCCTCCCGACCCTCAAGGAACTCCTGCTCCCCGTTCTGGCAAGCGAGCGCGACCCCTTCAGCGCCTTCCGCACCGCCGTCCTCGCCGGTGAGCCCGCCCTCGCGGACGCCTTCACTGCCTACGACGAAGCCACGCGCCTGACCGTCGGGGAGGACGGAACGTGCCTGATCGCCTCCTTCGAACCGGATGAGCGCGTAGCGGTATCGTCCAGCTTCATGAGTCTCGCCACGCTCGATGAACTCCCCTTCGTGGCCAGCAACCTGTTCGAGCCCTCGTTCACCGACGAGTGGGCGACCGACGGCAGTCTGTCCCTCAAGCTCCAGGCCACCCAGACGCGCCCGACGCTGGCGCTGATCCTCTCCGACCCCGACTGGCGCCACAAGGACTGGACGCAATACCGCCACCTCGGGATGGACCTTCGCTACGAGGGTCCGGCACCCGCGGAGGTCTACGCCTACGTCGCTGACGACGTCGGGCGGGTGCACTCCTCCGTGGGCCTGACCGGGGGGATGATGCAGCCTGGTGGCGTGCGGAACGTCTCACTCGACCTGACCGACGAGCTCCTCACCAAGGGCCGACCGCGCCCGAACGGCTACTACGACGGCGCCTTCCGCGCCCGCGAGGTCGCCGCCCTGCAGATTACCGTCGCCAACCCGCCCGGCCCCTTCACCCTCTACGTGGACAACATCCGCCTAACCCCGCGCGCCCTCCCCGCCGCGGTGGAGGGGCCCGCCCCGACCGCCGCCGAAGCGCCCGACCTCGCCGCCCGCCGTGCCCAGGCCGCGGCCCTCCTCCAGGAGGCGGTCGCCCTGAAGCGCGACGGCAAGCTCGCGGAAGCGGCACAGCAGTTGCAGGAGGCCCTGAAGCTCGACGACGCCAACCCCGAGGTTCACCGGGTTCTCGGCTGGACGCTCCTCAGCCTGGGCCGCAAAGCCGAGGCGGCTGCCGCCTTTCGCAACGTCCTCGAACTCAAGCCGAGGCCTGAGGTCGAAGCCGAGGTCAAGGAGGCTTTGAGGAAGCTGGAGTAGCTGCCGAGGGAGACGCACCCGCAGTCCCGTTTTGCGATCAGCCGAGCGCCTTGATCTTGCTGACACATGCCTCGATCTCGTCCTGCCCGTCGAGCACGCTGATCTCCATCGCGTACGTCCGCGCCTCGCCGGGCTCCAGGACCTTCAGTCGCCCCTCCGCGCGGTCCCGGTCGCGCCCCTGCACCCGGCAGTTCGCGGGCTCCAGGCCGATGACGTAGGTCCCTTGCGCGCACATCTTCCATTCCGTGAACTGGTCGTATTCGTTCAGGTTGAACTTCAGCGCGATCCCGATGCCACGGCCGTTGTCGAACGCGCGGTTCACGATGGCCACATAGGTCGTGGCGTCGGCCTCGCCCTTCAGGTCGTGGTAGTAGCAGTGCTCATCCATGCCCGCCGTCGGCGGCAGAACCTTGTTGTACGTATCGATCAGCTCCACGCAGCACGGATCGCGGCCGGTGACGCCCGTCACCGCGCTGACGATCTCGCTGTCCTCGCTCACCACCGGGAACCCGATGTTGATGTGCAGCAGGAACATGTGCTCCTGGGGCAGGAAACCGATGTTCTCCACGCGGTCCGCCATCCAGATCGTGTTCGAACCGAGCTTTGAGCAGACCTTGCGCGTGAGTTCCAGGTTCGGCAGGTACAGGCCCGTCTCGCGCACCTTCCCCGAGACCCAGAACCAGTAATCGTCGCCTAGCCACTCCCCATCTACCTGGACCGCCCGCGCAGGGGTGTTGGAGACGCGCCCATGCAGGCCGATGTTCGCCTCGGTCTTCAGCTTCCCGAGGTCGTCCGCGACCGGCGCACCCGCGTAGGCCATGCCGCACGTGCAGACAAGGCCCCCGTAGAACTGCCGCAGCCAGCTGTACATCTCCGGCTCGAAGTAGGCCGCGTGCTTATCGCCCGTCGTCGAGCGCCAACAGAGCGACGCGCCCTTGTAGTCGGCCGTCGAGATGTCGAGGCCTCTCCCGGGCAGCACGGTGTAGCTCAGCCCGCTGCCCGTCCGGCAGAACACGGCCTCCACGCCCGCCTCATCGCCGTCCGCCAGGACCGCCTTCGTCGCCCCGCCGAACTGGTCGATATCCCCGCACCGCTCCAGCAGCTCCTGTCGCGTGAACTCCTTACCGAACAGCTTCGCCATGCCGATCCTCCGTACGCCGTTCTGGCCGTCGTCATGTAGGGGCGCGATTCATCGCGCCCATGTGTAGGGGCGCCATTCATGGCGCCCGCTCCCGGCCCCGCATGAGCCCCATCTACCCAAACGCGATCGTCCCATATCCCGCCAATCGCGCCAGCACGCAAACAACCACGATCCCAACCAACACCGCCAGCACAACCGCATCCGTCGCCCCCGCGCGGAACTCCCGCAACTGCGTCCGCCGTTCCGGATCGGCGCCCAATCCACGCGACTCCAGGGCCATCGCCGTCATGTCTGCGCCCCGCAACGCGTACGCCAGCACCGGCGTGATGAGCGGGATGTAGTTCCGGATGCGTCGGAACACATTCCCCGCCGCTGGATCGACGCCCCGCGCCCGCTGTGCCTCGATGACGTTCCTTGCCGTGCCCGCCAGCATCGGCACCAGCCGGAAGGCCAGCGCCACTGCCACCGACACGCCCGGCGGCGCGCGCAAGGTTCGCAGCCCCAGCGCGAAGTCCTCCGTCCGCGTGCACGACAGGAACGTCAAGCCGAACACGAGACACGCGATGATGCGGAGCCCCATCGCCACACCGTACCCTACCGTGACGGGCGAGATCTCCACGAGCACCAGCTCGCCCCCGCCGAGCTTCCGCGAGCCCACCGTGACCTGCGGCACAGGGGTCTTGATGACCCACTTGGCCTCGCCGCCCTTACCCATCGGCCCGCCGATGCGCAGGAAGATCGACCAGATCAGCGTGGTCATCACGAACAGGAGCAGCAGGAACTTCCACGTCCGCCGCAGGTTCGCCAGACCCCCGCCGACCGCCAGGCCCACCAGCGCCAGCACGAACGCGCCGAGGGCCGGCAGCGGATGGCTGAACGTCAGCGCGACCGCGAACCCCAGCACCAACCCGACGACCTTCGTCACCGGGTGCAGCCGGTGCAGCGGCGACTCGCGATCGACGTACAGGAAGACGGACATGGCCTCTCACTCGCTCGCTTTGACGACTCGCCCGAACTCCTCTGGCGACAGCAGCGTCACGCCGAACAGCGCCTGCGACAGCTCCGCGGTCGCGGTCGGCCGCAAGTGCGCCTCGGCCAGCGCGTCCGCGTTGGCGAACACTTCCCGCGTCGGCCCATCGGCGATGACCTTCCCGTGCGCCATGACGACGACCCGGTGCGCGTAGCTGGCGGCGGCCCACATCGAGTGCGTGATGATGACGACCGTGCGCCCGCGCGCATTCAGGTCCCGCAGCAGGTCCATCATCCGCTCTTGCTGCGGCCCATCGAGTCCCGTGGTCGGCTCATCCAGCACGAGCACTTGCGGGTCGCACGCCAGCGCCGACGCCACCGCCACCGCCTGCCGCTCGCCCTTCGTGAGCGTGAACGGATCGGCGTCGGCCAGATCGCTCAGCCCCGTCGCCTCCAGCGCCTCCTCGACGCGCCCCATGTCCAGCCCCAAGGTCCTCGGCCCAAACTCCACTTCCTCCCTCACCGTCGCGCAGAATATCTGATGGTCCGGGTCCTGAAACACATACCCAACCCCAAGTGGCACGCGCGGCCCGCGCGTGAACCCGCCGTCCGCCTCTTCTCCTCCCTTCTGAAGCGTGAACCCGCCGTCCGCCTCTCCTCCCCTCTTCTGAAGCGTGAACCCGCCGTCCGCCTCTTCTCCCCCCTTCTGAAGCGTGAACCCGCCGTCCGCCGTTTCTCCCCCCTTCTGAAGGAAGGGGGGCCGGGGGGGTAGGAATGACACGGTGCCCCTCGTCGCCTTCAGCAACCCATTCAGGTGCTTCGCCAGCGTGGTCTTTCCCGACCCGTTCTGCCCCAGCAGCGCGACGAACTCTCCCTGCCGAATGGTCAGGCTCACCCCTGAGACGGCCTCCACGCCCGGCGTGTACTCATGCACGAGGTCCCGCACCTCGATGGTGGCGTCCCCGTACTCCGCCGCCCGTTCCGCCTCCGTGCGCTTCAGCTCAGCCAGCGCCTCCGGGTCGATCCGCAGCCCGCGCTTCCGGCCATGCTCCTCCGCCTCCTCGAGTGTCGCTGGCCGTTCGCTCGCGCCCACCGCCGCGAAGCACGCCGGCAGGTCCGGCAGCCGAATGCCCAAGTCGCGGCACCGCTCCGGATCGGTCAGCAGTTTGCGGCTCGGTCCGTCGTACGCCACGCGCCCCTCGGCCAGCGCGATCACCCGGTCTGCCGCGAGCGCATGGTCCGGCTCGTGCTCCGCCATCAGCACGGTCAGCCCCTCGCGCACGAGGTCCCTTGCAGCCGCGAAGACCTCCTCCTTCCCCTGCGGATCGAGGTCCGTCGTCGGCTCATCCAGCACCACGAGCTTCGGCCTCGCCGCCAGCACGGACGCAATCGCCAGCCGCTGCTTCTCCCCGCCGGAGAGCGTCTCCGGATCGCGTCGCTCAAAGCCCGTCAACCCCACCCGCGCCAGCGCCTCCGCGACCCGCGTCTGCATCTCCTCGCGCGGCACGCCCAGGTTCTCCATCGCAAACGCAACCTCAAGCGACACATCCGACGAGATGAGCTGGGCATCGAAATCCTGGAACACCGACCCCACCAGCCCGGCATTGCCCCGCACCGGCGTCTCCGACACCGGCGCCCCGAAGGCCGACACATGTCCTGCGAACTCCCCCGCGAAGAACTGCGGCACCAGCCCATTCGCGCACCGACACAGCGTGCTCTTCCCCGCACCCGTCCGACCCATCAGCGCCACAAAGTGCCCCGGCTCGATGCTCAGCGAGAGGTCCCTCAACGCCGCCTCCCGCCCCGTTTTGTACCGGAAGCTCACTCGCTCCAGAGCCAGCGCCGGCATCGGCGCGGAATTCGGGGACATGACCCAATTCGGACGCATCGAATTGGGATCGTGTCCCCGAATTCCGCGCCGCGGCATCCTTGCCAGGAACGCCGTCGCGACGAGCATCCCGATGGTGAACAGCCCCGCCCCTGCGCGCAGCGGCGTCAGCGCGAAGGGCGGGGGCATCTTGCCCTCGGCGACCGGCACGCCCGGCGCCCACGCGCTCAACAGCGTCGGGTGCTTCAGCAGCACCCATCCGCCCACGCACGCCGCCAGCACGATAAGCCCCGCAACCGGCGCCAGCAGTCCGTTCCTGAGGTCCTCGGCCTCATGCACCTCATCCGCGAGCAACCCCCAGCGCGCCGCCCGCGGGTACATGAGGGCCAGCAGGATCGGCCCGATGACCACACCCATCACCGCGTTGTTCAGCGTGATCAGCGGGAACAGGATGGGGAACGGAACCTGCCCGAGCCAATCCACTCCCCCCGAGATCACCAGCGAGCACGCCGCACTGGAGATGATCGTCACCAGCCACAGCAGCGGCAGCTGCGCCAGCGAACCCGTCGCCCGCCATCGTGGCGCCCACGCCTTCCACAGCCGGTAGGGGAGATAGCCCAGCAGGAAGTTCCCGACGAACCCAAACGCGCTCCCCGGCCCGATGCTGCCGAAGAAGTCGCCGATCAGGTTCCCGATCGCGCACCCCCACGCCGCCGCCGGCCCAAACAGCAGCGACAGCACAGGGGGAATCGCATTCGCCGGCCGGATCTCGGTAATCCCGGGGATCAGCGGAATCGCCTTGAACGGGATCAGCACCGCCGCATACACACCCGCCGACAGCGCGACGAGCACAATCGCCCTCGTATTCCGCCAAACGGCCAACACATCCCGCAACTCAAAGCCCCCGAACGCACAGCCGATGTACCCTCAGTTTCGTCGCCCCTCCCCCCTCATCCTGCCCTCGCCGGGACCGCCGACACTCTCTAGGCCCGCCTCGCCTCTTCCGCGCCGTTCCTCTATGGCAGCTCCGCCCTCCTTGCCCTGAGCCTGTTCCTCGTGGTGAGAGGCCCGCACGGCGCTCAACGTGCTTGTGCATGGTGATGAGGCACGCGCGAAGACAGGTGAGACGGCCACCCGTGGCCAATATGGATGCAGAGCCTGCCGTGGCGCCAGGCACCCAAGTGGAGGTGTCGACACACGTGCCGATCAATGCCGACAAGCCCCACCTATGGAAACAGGACATCGCAGCGTCGGTGGACCTCTTCAACGACTGGTTTCTGCGCTTCGCGCCCGCAGCCTATCGCGAGACCCGTGTGGAGACGACCGCGCAGGTGGAGCGCGCCCTGCGGCTCACCGGTGACCTCCGGCGGATTTCCCCCGGGGTACTGGCGGCGAACCCTCAAGTGCTGCCCACCCTCAGAATGGCGACTGCGCCTCCAATCGCCCGGGATCGACTCGTCGGTCTTGCGCACGTGAGCAAGAACCTCGTGACGGCGATGGAGAGGGACGAACGCCTGCCTCCTCGCATGTCTCAAGCGGACGTGGACGAGGGGTTGCGGACCATCTGCGTCGTGATCGACCGCCTGTTGGATCGAGACGTCTTCCCGTGGCTCGAGACAGGGCGCGCGCCTTCCCGGTCGGCGCGACATCGAGCGGCAACGATCATCGCCGACCGGCTCTGCGGTGCGGTGGCGGATCCCATTGTCCGCAACGCCCAGGAACAGCGCCAGCTTGCCCTGATCGGGCAGTACCTGGACGGGAAAGGCTACACCCAGGAGGCGCCGACGAGACGGGGGCCACTGACTGGGATGCACCGGGGAACCTACGCCTTTCGGCTCAGCATCCACACCGGCACGGGAAGGGGCGTGAAGGTCCCGATGGACGCCGTTGTCCAACCCCACGTCGCCGCGTCCGGTGCCTTGCCCATCCTCATCGAGGCCAAGTCGGCAGGGGACTTCACCAACACGAACAAGCGCCGGAAGGAGGAGGCCCAGAAGGTCCGGCAGCTCAGGGATACGTATGGACAGGAAGTCCGCCTCGTTCTCTTCCTGTGTGGGTACTTCGATAGTGGGTACCTTGGCTATGAAGCGGCAGAGGGCATTGACTGGGTCTGGGAGCATCGGATCGAGGACATGGCGCAATTGGGGATCTAGCAATGGGCACCCTTGAAACACTCGAGGGGCGACGGCTCCGCGAGCAGTCAGGCCTCGATGCCCTGCGGACCGCCCCGCAGCGCAACGAGCTAGGTCAGTTTGCGACTCCCTCGGACCTCGCCTCGGAGATCGCGGCGTACGCGCGCCGCCTTTGGGGGAGCCTCCACACGGGCATCCGTTTCCTCGACCCAGCCCTCGGGACAGGGGCCTTCTACTCAGCCTTGCTCCGAGCGTTCCCCGCGGGCTCGGTGGTTGCGGCAACAGGGGTGGAGATCGACCCAGCATTCGCATCGGCAGCTCGCCAACTGTGGAGCGCCCACGGACTTCGGGTCATCGAGAGCGATTTCACCAGGATTCCCCCGCCGGACCCGAACGAGCGCTACAACCTGGTGATCGCCAACCCTCCGTATGTCCGACACCATCACCTGAGCCGGGACGACAAGGCCCGCTTGCGTGCGGCCGTCGGGAAGGTCCTGGGCCATGAGCCCAACGGCCTCGCCGGGCTCTACTGCTACTTCATGGCTCTGGCTGACGCGTGGATGGCTGAGGACGCTCTTGGTGTCTGGCTCGTACCGTCGGAGTTCATGAGCGTCAACTACGGTCACGCGATCCGGCAGTACCTGGCGCGGCAGGTGTGCCTACTTCGCATACACCGCTTTGACGCCGAGACGTCGCAGTTTGACGACGCCTTGGTCTCGTCGGCCGTCGTCGCCTTCCGCAAGAGCCCGCCTCCCCCGAACCACTCGGCGCGGCTTACGTGGGGTGGTTCGCTGTTGGCGCCGGACCTTGAGGATGCGGTGCCCGTATCGACACTAGCCCACACCCCCAAGTGGACGCGCTACCCTAACATGCGTCGAGGCCATGGCGACGTGGACGGTGTTGCCGGCAGCCTGCCAACCTTGTCGTCATTGCTCGTGGTGAAGCGGGGCATCGCGACCGGCGCCAACGGCTTCTTCATCCTACCCAGGTCCCGTGCCAAGACGATCGGAATCGCGGAGGATTTCCTGAGGCCAGTCCTGCCCAGCCCCCGCCGCCTCGCCGAGGCCGTGATCCGGGCCGACCCACTCGGCTACCCGCTCCTGCCAAACCCCCTCGTCCTGATCGACACGGCTCTTCCCGAGGAGGAGATCCGCGCACGGTGCCCTCCGCTGTGGAGGTATCTGAAGGAAGGCGAAGCGCAGGGCATCACGAGCAAGTACCTACTGCGCAACCGCGAACCTTGGTACCGCCAGGAGCGCCGCGAGCCCGCGCCCTATCTGTGCACGTACATGGGCCGCGGGCCGAGCGGCCGGACCCCGTTCCGGTTCATCCGCAACTACTCAGACGCGATAGCAACCAACGTATACCTGCTGCTCTATCCAGTCGGAGCCCTGCGCGCCGCTATTGATACGGATCCCGCGAAGGCGGACCAGTTCTACCGCCTTCTGTGTAGCATCGGGGCAGACGAACTCAAAGGCGAGGGGCGGATGTACGGTGGCGGGCTGCACAAACTAGAGCCAAAGGAACTTGGCCGTGTCAGCGCAGGCTGGCTTGTCGAGGAACTTGGCCTGTGCGTAAGGCCCCCTGCCCAGCAGCACGCTCTGGATCTCTGACGCCTGCAGATCGCCCTCTTCCTATCCCCGTTCCGCCTTCCACTCCTCCACCATCGCCCTCACATTCTGCCACTTCCACTGTGGCCGTATCGACGCCGTCGCCATGAGGATGGTGCCTCTCCTCCCGAAGACCTCATAGAACTCCCTTACCGCCCTCCTCACATCCTCCGGAGTCCCCTGCCCGATATGGATAGGTGCACTGAGGCCGGTCCAGATCGCGTGGTGCGGGCCGAGTTCGCGCGCGACGGTGCGCATGTCCTGGTTGCCGAGGACGGGCTCAATGCCGTAGAGGCAGTCGAAGCCCGCGCGGTGCAGCAGGTCGAGGATCGGCATGATGCCGGTGCAGACGGTGTACACGGTCGGCACGCCGGCCGCGTGGCCGAGGGCAGTCTGCTGCTGGTGGCGCGGGAGGAGGTGCCGCTCGATCTGCGCGCGGCTCCAGAAGTCCGTGGTCTCGTAGAATCCGTTGCGGTGCAGGATGTCCACTCCTGCGGCGAGGCCTAGCTCGATCTTCCGCATCGTGACGCGATGGTCGATCTCGGCGAGCCGGTCCAGCAGTTCCGGCTGATCGACCGATAGCAGCACCGCCTGCTCGGCTCCCATGAGCGAGAGCGCGAGCGTCCAGCCGTAGCCCGTCGGCAGCGAGATCGGGACTTGCCACTTCTCGGCGAGGACGCGCGTGGGTCGGATCGCCTCGATGGCCTGGGCGTCGGTCCAGCTCGGCGGCAGCCAGACCTGTTCGAAGCAGTCCATGTCGGCGTGGGTCTCGATCCACGGCTTCACGATCCGCGAGACCACGAAGTCCGACATCAGCGGGATGTCGGTCCCATGCGGCCAATCCTCGGTCTTGCGGACCGTCGCGGTCAGCCTGCCGGCCGGCGTCTCCATGACCTTGTGGATCAGGGGCAGCGATTCGCCCGCCGGCTGCTCCTCCCACGCGCGCTCGTGCACGTTGGGGTTCGTCGCCTGCGGAATGCCCCAGTGCAGCACTGCGTCCACTCCCAGCCTCTCGATGCACACCTCCAGCCTCTCCTCCTCATTCCTCCACTCGAAGCCCGGCTCCACGGGTGACGACCAGAACGTCGGCGCACACGGCGCATAGTCCACCTCCTCCCTCCCTATCGCCGCCAGCAGCCTTTCCTTCGCCGTCATCGCCGCGCCTTGCCTTTCCCCCCTCTCCGGAACGGAGAGGGGGCCAGGGGGTGAGGCCAAAGGAGAGCTGAGCCGTCGCCGAGAAGTACCGCCGTATCTCTCTTCTCACTCCTCACTACTCACTCCTGCCGTCCCGGAGTGTCGCCATGGCCGGCAAGTTGCTGTCGGTCGAGGAAGCCGTGGGGATCATCCCCGATGGCGCGACGGTGGCGTGCGCGGGGTTCGGCGGCGCGGGCCACCCGGAGGCGCTGACGGCGGGGATCGAGGATCGTTTCCTGGCGGACAATCGCCCGCGCGATCTCACGCTGCTGTTTGCGGCGGGGCAGGGCGACGGGCAGGGACGGGGGCTCGATCACCTGGCGCACGAGGGGCTGGTCAAGCGCGTGATCGGCGGGCATTTCGCGCTCACGCCGAGACTCGCCCAGCTCTGCGCCGATGGCCGCTTCGAGGCCTACAACTGGCCTTCGGGCGTGATCAGCCGCCTCTACCGCGCGATTGCCTCCGAGCAGCCCGGCCTGCTCACCTCCATCGGCCTGCGCACGTTCGTGGACCCGCGCCTCGGCGGCGGCAAGCTGAACGCGCGCCTCGCGCCCGACCTCGTCGAGGTGGTCACCCTCCGCGGGCGCGAGTGGCTCCTCTACCACGCGTTCCCGATCAACGTCGCGCTGATCCGGGGCACGACCGCCGACGAGCGCGGCAACCTCACGCTGGAGCACGAGGCCCACGTCGGCGACGCCCTCGCGCTGGCGCAGGCTGCCCGCAACAGCGGCGGCGTGGTGATTGCCCAGGCCGAGCGACTGGCCCTTGCCGGCAGCCTGGACCCTCGCCTCGTCCGCGTACCCGGGCTCCTGGTGGACGCCGTGGTGCTGGCCGCGGCCGATCAGCACCCTCAGACCTTCGGCGAGGCCTTCAACCCCTCGCTCTGCGGCGCCGCGAAGACGCCCATCCCCGAGCCCCCGGTCTACCGCCTCCGCGCGCGCAAGATCGTCGCCCGCCGCGCCGCGTTGGAGCTGTCCGCCGGGCTCGTCATCCACATTGCAGCGGAGATGGTCGATGACCTCCGGAAGGTGCTGACCGAGGAGGGCATCGGCGACCGCCTCGCCATTGCCCTTGAGTCCGGCGCAACGGGCGGCGTGCCCGCGAGCGGCCTCTCCTATGGCGCCGCCTGGAACCCGGACGCCATCCTCGATCAGCCCGCGCAGCACGACTTCATCGACGGCGGCGGCCTCGATTCAGCGGTGCTCCCGATCGGCCTCGTGGACGCTCGGGGCAACGTGAACGTCAGCCGTTTCCGCTCGCAGATCATCGGCTGCGGCGCCTTCATCAACATCTCGCAGGCCGCGCGCCAGGTGATCCTCTGCGGCCTCTTCACCGATGATGCCGAGACCGCGCTCCTCGATGGCTCGCTCACGATCATGCGCGAGGGCGACCAACGCACCTTTGTCGATACCCTCGACCAGATCACCTTCTCCGGCGAGTACGCGACCGAGCGCGGCCAGCGCGTGCTCTACGTGACCGAGCGCGCGGTCTTCGAGCTGCGCGGGGGCAAGCTCACGCTCACCGAGATCGCGCCCGGCATCGACTTCAAGCGCCACATCCTGCCGCACATGGACTTCCGCCCGGAGATCGATTCCGAACTCAAGCGCATGGACCCAATCATCTTCTCCCGCGATCCGATGGGCCTCTCCGCCCGCTTCTAGCCTGGAGCGCGGACATCTTGTCCGCATGCCGGTGCCGATTGGGTCAGGGCGGACTTTGCAGCCCGCCCTGCCCGTTCGAACCGTGCGTGCGGGACTACCGCACACGGCTCCCGCCGGGATAGCCCGAGGTGGGCGGAGCGAGCGGGCCGAGTTCGGAGAGCCG
>Ga0194110_10002163_pt1 | contig 25007 bp, 23 predicted proteins | sample TA2Kig1200mmetaG_FD_146192 | JGI IMG/M metagenome (GOLD analysis project Ga0194110, IMG submission 146192) | Freshwater microbial communities from Lake Tanganyika, Tanzania - TA2015032 Kigoma Deep Cast 1200m | ecosystem: Environmental > Aquatic > Freshwater > Lake | place: Tanzania: Lake...
TTCGCAGCTCAAAAACGCTGTCAAAACCCGATATTTACTTACACATTCTCTTACACACCGCTTAGTGACACGCGTAAGTCATTGAAGGCCAACGGGGATCGCTGAGTCCAGTCTTCTCATAATCCCTATCACTGACGAAATATCCGAGCAGATCCATCAGCTTGGCTTAGGGATAGTCGATACACACCGATTGCACACCCTATGAGCGAAGAGGTGCTGTGCCCTCAGAATTGGCTTTGTTTGTCGTTTAAACGACAGCTGACCCCGTTTGAGGAGCGTTTTGTAGGGCAAAGATTCGCGTCAAAAACAAATTCTGACGCGTGTCGCACCGTTGTCGCACCAGGGCGCTTCTTCAGTAACTTATTGGTTTAATACTGGTATTTCGTGGGCGCGGGGTTTGAAAATCCGCGTGTCGTTGGTTCGATTCCGACTCCGGCCACCATTCCCTTCCGTCTTCCAAACACTTAGCTTGCCAAAGACGGTTAGTGACAAATCGACACCTTTCGTACGCCGCGAGATCTGTGGTCAATACATTTCATTGACCGAAAGGTCGTCCTCACACCAACACGGCTATACGCTAATTACTCAATGACGCAGTGCTTATTGCGTCGACTACTGAGTCGTGAGCGAGAGTCGTGAATTACGGTACCACAAAACAAACGGTGTGCATTGAGGAGCGCGAAGTCATCGACGGCGTGCTGCTCTATAAGCGTGACCGTAGTCAGTTGTGGCAAGCTTTTTGGAGCTTTGGTGCTGCCGTCACCAATCGTACAGTTTTTGATCCAGCCGTACGACCGGACATACCTTCTGATGGAGACAGAATCGCTAAGGACGGCGGCATGGGCCCGAATTTCTCCTGCTGACTGCAGTCTACATTGATGCCCGGCACTTCAAGAGTGATGCGATCTGCCCTAGGCGTGGCACGACTGGTTTTCAGCGGTTGCAGGTGCTCCGACTCGTGCAGCGTTAATCGCAGCTCATCGTCGAGCCCGAAGCCATCTGCCGCCGGGTAAGAAGCACGCAGCAGCATCCAATACCGCACAGCGCCGTCCGCTGTTTGGGCTGTGCCCTTACCTCCGCGATCATACGACTCGACTGCACGTTCTCCCTTCAAGTCTCTGACTCTGCAAGTATAGGGCCTCGCGCGACTTAGTCGCGTATGAGTGCGGTCTTCACGCCCATTGAAGCGCGTACCATCCAATTTGTTGATGTCGTAAATCCAGAGTGTTTCGGGCGATAACACCCACTCGGCGTCCGCAAAAAACTCCTTGCCAGATGTTGCGGTGAAGGTACAGGTTCCGGGGCCATTACGGCGTTTGTCCTCGGTCCGGCCTTCGAGTACTCCCACGATCTGGTCCCCGTCGCGGCGCCAGACGAAGTCGCAATTAACCGCGTTCTCGTTCATTCGCACCTGCGACCAGAGCTCCGGTCGATCTTGCAGGTTGACGTAAGGCTCTGCGTCAGCCATTGCTTGACCGCGGATCAGGACGATACCGCGAGCCTCGTCGATCGAAGCCTTGTACAGAACCTGAGTACGGCTAAATAGGGGCCCCTCACGACCCGCGATGTTGACCTGACCGTAGAAGACATGGGAGCCGATCTGCGGCGCATCGATACGACTAAAACTGCGGTACCACGGATCATGTTCGCCCTCTGCCGGCATACGTACGTTTCGCTCATAGTGCAGTTGAGGTTCGGAGCTCCATTCACCCGGCAGCCACGCCACCAGATCCTCAAGGATCGATTCCAACTCGCGACGGTCGAAGTCATATGCCGGGCCAGTAGCGATCATCACGTCAGATTCCGCCGATGCTACGGATGCGATGAGTACTGCAAGCGAAGTAAACACAGCGCTTCGCCAACTTTTGACGAGTGACCGACTTGAAATCTCAGACATGTTGTTTCACTCGATTATTAGGAAGGGCGTTCCGCACATAGCACGCTGTTACAGACTCGGGCCAACGCCAATAAAAACAAGTTTTGTCGTGCGGCTCGCCGCTAACTCGGAGCGGACTGTACCTCTTTGTCCTCCAACACCAACCCCAGCGCGAGAAGAACCAACGCCCGAGAACGGGCAACAATCGCGGAGGCCTTGCCTTCCGCTGAGCACCATGCTAGGCAAGAATCACGTAACTTCAGACTAGAAGAAAAAAATATAATTATGAGCATCAACAGTAAACAGCGAAAAATAGTTCTACTCGGTTTGCTCGTCGTTACCAGCGTCGCCTCAGTAAACTCTGCAACAGGGCAACAGTTTGTTGCTGCAGCCGATCAAGGCCTTCAGGAAGTCATCGTCTCGGCGCGGAAGCGGGAGGAAAGACTCCAGGACGTCCCCATTTCGATTACGGCTTTTACAGCCGATGCCATAGAGCAGCGCGGCATCGAGAGCGTATACGACATCGGGCGACTCACGCCCAATCTTTCCTTCAACCAGACATATGGTCGGGTTTTTGACCGTCCGGTGATCCGCGGTATGTCCCAGATTCTCGGTGAGCGCACCGTGTCGTTCATCGTAGACGGTGTTTACATCGCAGGTAACATCACCGGGGCGGATCTTGACGACATAGAAACTGTCGAAGTGCTCAAGGGTCCGCAGGCGACGAATTTCGGTCGCGGTTCCCTCGCGGGCGTGATTAGCTATCGTACAACTCCCCCGTCGAACGAATTCAAGGGTAAGGCCTCTGTGTCCGTCGGCGACGACGGTTATAAGGAACTTGCCGCAAATATCACTGGTCCGCTGCTTGGCGAAACACTGAGTTTTAAGCTTGGCGGGCGCTTTTACGAATACGACGGACGATATACCGGGCGCAGTAGCGACGGTCGGAATCCGACCTTCGGGGCTGAACAGACCAAACGGGTATCCGGCGCACTGCGCTGGGCGCCGAGCGACTCGTTCGATGTCACGGTGCGCGCTTTCGAAGCACAGAACTCTGACGGTCTGTACAACAACATAATTTTTAAAACGCTTAACTGTTTTCAGACGGCGCCCGGCGCGCGCGGCGGCAGCTTCTGCGGGGAGATTCCCGAAATTCCACTAAATGGCGGTATTGGCGTCGACCTCGCCGACATCGAGCGCCAAGGCAAGCCCGGCGTCGCTCAGGACAGCTCCCTGTACAGCGTCGAGGCCAACTGGGATGTGGGTCCCGGCACAGTAACCGCGCTGGCGAGCTGGAACCGCCAGGACGAGGACTGGATCGTCGACGACTACATCATCAATTCTCCGACCAGCGGCCTCCAGTCCCAAGCACCGGGTCCGACTATGACTATCACCAACCCGGGTAACATCACGCGCTTGATCCAAGTTAAGGAATACCAGTCGCAGGAACTTCGTTTCAACTCGAACCTCGGAGATAAACTCAACTGGACTATTGGCGTATACAACTACGAACAGGAGAATACCGGCTTCAATGGTGGTCCGCGCTACAATGTAAACCTCGCTAACGGTGCGGCGGCCGCTACTAATAACGGCCCGACAGGCACGCTTCGCGAGATCTCCCAGCCCGTCTCGCCCTTTGAGATACAGAATCAGGCTGTTTTCGGAAGCGTCAGCTACGATCCGAGTGAGCGTTGGCACCTCACACTTGAGGGTCGGTATGCGAGGGACCAGCTGACAACTAACAACGCCGTTCAGGTCGGCGGAAACTGTGCGCGGATGCTGGAGGCGAAATTCAAGAGCTTCACGCCGCGTGGTACCGTTCGATTCGATTTCACCGAAGACTTGAATGTCTATTTCTCGATTGCGCGCGGTAATAAACCGGGCGACTTCAACAACTCGCTCTGTAACGCTGCTCTCCCTGCCGCCGAGTTCCAGCGCCTCTCGGCCCTCTCGCCGCTAGGCGTCAACGAGGAAACCTCGTTGAACTACGAAATTGGCAGCAAGATGCGCCTGCTTGATGGACGCATGAGCCTAGAGGCCGCGTTGTTCTTCACGGACTGGAGCGATCAGCAGGTCACTAGCAGCCAGACTTACCGCAACACCCTGAACCAGAGTGCGAACATCTCGTTGACTACTAATGCCGGTAAGACCGAGGTCAAGGGGCTTGAGCTGAACTGGCTCTGGAAAGTAAGTCCGAACTGGGATCTCAACGCCTCCTATGGCTACACCAATGCCGAGTTCAAAGAGCTTTGCGATAACGTATATGCCGTTTTGACAGCGAGTCCCGTGACCACTGCGGGTCCATGCCCAAGTGCAGTCGCCTCGGCGACCACGATCGCGAACTTCGTGAACTTAGTCGGCTTTCAGACCGCTAACGCGCCCAAGAGTACCTTCGCCGCCGGCGCAGAGTTCCGTACACCGCTGGGCACCGACTGGTTTTTCTTTGCGCGTGCCGATCTCTCGCACCAGAGTGAACGGTTCGCTGAGGTTTACAACCATGCGTCCACCGGTGATTCAACCCGCGTCGATGCGCGCTTCGGCGCGGAAACGGACGCCTGGAAAGTTACGCTATGGGGTCGCAATCTCGGCAATAACCGCAAGCCGGACTCCGTAGTGCGGTTTTTCGATCCGGACTCGGGCTTCGCGTTCAGGCGCGCCTATCAGGTGCACTTCCCTAACGGACGGCAGTACGGCTTGACTGCACTCTACAGGTTCTGATGTTCATTTCCCGCCGTTCGGCGTCACAATCTTCAGCATTCGTGTTTGCTGCAGAGGTGCCTTCGTCACGTAAAACATCTTTTCTCGCTGCGGCCGCCGTCGCCGCCCTCATGGCTGCGGTCCCGGCGACCCGGGCCGCCGACATGCTCGATCCGGCTAAGCCCGAGGACGCTTTGCTGCTGAACCGCAAGATGACCTGTTCGCTGGAGGACGGCCAGACGGTCATCCACTGGTGGAGGGGCAGTATGCTCAGCCGAGTGCCCGGGGAGCGCGACCGCGTGCTGTTCAACGTGCAGGGCATGAACATCCGCCAGTGCGGAAGTTTCGTTGATCCCAAGCGCGGTCCCGGCTTCCGCTCGGTGTCTCGCGAGGTGATGCTCTACCTTGATCCCCAGACCAACGAGGTGCTACGCCGCTGGAAGAATCCCTGGACTGGCGAGGAGGTGGAAGTCATCCACGTCGCCAACGACCCCGTCAACATGCGCGCTCCGACCTTCGCTTTCGGAGCCGACGGTAAGCCCGCCGTTTTCCGTGGCAGCTTCGTCAAGGGCAAGGCATGGACCAGCGGTGAGGCTCCGCTTTGGTACGATAATCCTCTCGCCGGGGACTATCAGTCGTACGTGGGCAACAACTACCACGCCATGGAAATGCTGAACTCATTCACGGATGCCAAGGCGTTGCTCAATCCCGCCGTCAGGACACTGCCCTCGGTGTCGATTTCCTGGGCGCGGGTTTCCGACTGGATTCCCTGGATGAAGATGGGTGGACGTACCGGGATTATCGTGTTCAATACGGTAGGCATGCGCGTAGCATCCTTAGAGGATCTTTCGGAGCCGCTGCGCAGCGAGCTTAAGGCGAACTATCCCGCCTATCTCGTTCCGCCGCCGCTGGATGACTCGAGACCGAACGAAACCTCGTGGACCTACATCAAGAAAGTCGTCGATTCGCGGCGTGCCGCGAAGGGAGACTAGTGATGAGGACTCTTACGACGATAACGGCAGCGGCGCTATCGTTACTTGTAGCGGGTACGGCGTCGGCCGCCGGCACGGAGCAGCCTCTTGATCCCGCCAACGCCGACGATCAGTTGCGTATTCAGGTGAAGATGTCGTGCTCGCTGGTGGAAGGGACGCCGACGCTATATTGGTGGAGCGGACGCGTGTGGGCCCGTGTGCCCGGCGAGCCGAACCGCTTGCTGTTCAATGTACACGGCATGAATATGCGCCAGTGCCGCGTCAAGCAGGATCCGGTACGTGGCTTCTGCTACCGTTCGGTGTCGCGCGAGGTGATGTTCTACCTGGATCCCGTCACCAACGAAGTGGCACGGCGCTGGAAGAGCCCGTGGAGTGGCGAGGAGGTGGACGTCGTGCACGTCGCCAACGATCCCGTCAATGCGCGCGACTGGTACTGCTCGCGGGACAAGGACGGCAAGCCCGTCGACCGGAGCGACAACCTGTCCTTCAAGGACGACCTACTTCTCGAAGGCGGCGGTGCCGCGCGGCTGTTTTACAAAAGCCCGCTTGCCGGCGAATACCAGGACTACGTCGGCGGGACCTACCACGCGATGGAATTTGGCACGTCCGCTGCGTCCGCCGTTGAAGCGCTGGATGCGGGCGACAGCGAACTCCAGGATACCCTGATCTCTTGGGTCCGCATCTCGCGCTGGTTGCCGTGGATGAAAATGGGCGACCGGGACGGCCTGGTGGTGTTCCATACAGCCGGCATGCGCCTCGACTCCTGGGAACAGCTGCCAGAGGTCGTGCGCCGAGAGGTTGATACCCGCTACCCGAGTTATAAGGCGCCTCCGCCACTTGATGACCTGCGCCCGAACGAGACTTCCTGGACAGTGTTCAAGAAGTTCATCGACGAGCGTCGGGCGAAAGAGTCGCCGTCGAATTGACCGTACCACTGCGACGCTTTCGCAGCCAGAGCCAAAAGCCTGAGCCCAGCAGCATGGCCGGTACGAGTCCGACCAAGAACCAAAGCCACTGCGTCACCCGTCCGCCGAAGCTGCCGAAGTGCCAGGGCACCATGCTCGCGAACAGCCGACCGCCCGCGTCGAGTGAGTCGAAGCGATCGATCCGAAGCACGGCGCCGGTCGTCGGATCAAGAAACATCCGGTGCCGCCCGGGGACAGTGTCCCCGGGCAGCCGAAATGAAAGGCTTGCCGGTCGTTGCCGCGTGCGCGCTGGGCGCAGCTCGTCAAAGCGCGCGGTCGGTTCGGCCTGGCGTGCGTTCTGCAGCAGTGCGGAGAGTGGCGCGAAGGCGGGCGGTGCATCGCGACTAGACTCCGTTGCTGGGCGATGCAGGACGGCTGGCGGGGCCACGCTGGCCGCACCGCTTGCGAGAGTCAGTGCTGCCGTAGCGGTGCCGCGAAACGCAAAATAAAGTGCGGTAAGCGTAATCAGCATGATCGCGAGCCATGAAATGATGCCGCTGACTCCGTGGATGTCGCGCCAGCGGGCTGCAGCCGGCTGTCGACGTATATGTAGTGCTCTGCGCCATCGATCGAGTCCCGGCCACCATAGCACCGGTCCGCTCAACGCTAGCGCTAGCAGCGCGAGCGCTGCGATACCGTTGATCTTCAGGCCCAGTTCGCCCGCTAAGAGCGCGTAGTGAAAATCCTGCAGATACCACATGATGCCCGCGGCTCTGCGCCGCTCACCGAGTATTCGCAGGCTGTAGGGATCGACGTAGATGCTAATCAGATCGGCTGCTTTTAGGGTCGGCGGATTACGCAGCTGCAGCACGACTTCAATCGATTCGTGCGCCGTCGCCGGCACGACCACCTTGGATAGCTCCCGCTCGGGGTATTCGCTCAGTGCGTGCGCCACAGCCTCGTCGAGACTGAAGCGTTTGTCCTGGAGCTGCACTGTCAGCCAGTCGGAGACCTGCCAGCGTTCTATGTCGGCTCGAAACACTAGCGCGCTGCCGCTTAGGCCGAGAAGCACGATGTGCAGGCCGGCGATCAGTCCGACCCACACGTGGATCTTGAAGACGAAGCGCCTCATTGGTGCGCCCAAGCGCCGCCGGGATTCATGTCGGTCCCTGTACGGGCGAGCGCCCTTCAGTGTCGTAAGCGTTGTGTCGCCTCATGTTTATCACGGCGCGTGCCACCGCCGAGGCGATGGCCACGATAATGGAATCTATCTTCAAGAGTATTAATCTCTGTGCATTTCTTTGTTTCGCGAGGAGTGAGATTTCCGCGGGTTCAGGCAGGTGGCTTGTACCGTATTTGCGTACGGAAATTGGAGCCGCGACTGACGTGCAGCGCCACTATACCGAAAGGCGCGAAAGATCGGTCTGGATTTGAGTGACCCTCTAATCGTAATCCGCTGCGCACCTAAAAACGCCATGAATGCGCCTACCGTGTCGAGGTTTCTATACGGACCCCCACAGTTCGTCATCGGCATTGTGCTTCGCAAGTCCGTTGTGATTAGTTTTACTTATTGATCTAAGTTTAGGTGGTGCTTTTGGGGGTTATCGTGACGATTCGAGCACTGGGAGCTATTTCGACGGCGGCCATGCTAGAGACGGATCGCTAACATGAAACGTCTTGTTGATGCACGTCGGATTGTCGATGCATGCCAACGTGAGCCGTGCGAGGTCAGCTCGAGTCATTGGCGTCAGTACAGAGTCATCCTCGGTCAGCACTGCCTTTCCAGTAGCGGCATGCGTCGATGGATAGAGACGCGCATTGCGGATGATGACGTAGGGTACGCCGCTGGTGCGTAGCAACTCCTCACCAATACCTTGATCTTTGAGCCGATCAAATATTCCGGGAACCCGCTCCCAGCCGAGAGTTCGGAATTTTTCAATATTGCTACCTGCGCCAACTGCTCCGTGATGAATGAAAAGCCGGGTGCCGCCCTTGCTCGCGTTGTACGCCAATGGCGCCATGATCTTTTCGTAAAAATGGATATCACCATCTTCTACTCGTACGGCGTTGATTACGACGTCAAAAGTCATTACAGCGAAAACGCGATCTACATCGGCTGTGTTCAGCAGATCTCCCGTCACCCACTCAATAGGCCGATGCGTCGGCGAGATGGGCGCGAAACCGGTACGATCCGAATGTTCCCGCGTAAATATTGTGATCCTCGCCGACGTTTTGCGCAGCTCGCCGACGATCGCACGGCCTAGCTGGCCGGTGCCGCCTAGTACCAGGACCGTTTTCGGCGTGTCGGAGGTGGAGATCGTCGAGCTGACTTCCGTGGCCCTCACGCCCGGTCCGTGCGAAGAAAAAAACGCCGCCACCAGCGCCGCGACGAGTCTTCGTTTGGAATTGTCCGCCACGTGGTTCTCCCGGCCGCAACAGGTCTGCACGGATGTCGAAAGGTGATTATCGTCGTCCGCACGGGGGCCTCGTGTCACTAAAAATTTTTCACGGGCGAGTCGGCTGGTCATCGTTGCTCATGGCGATCGTGCCCATGGGCACGGCTAGCGCGCAAGCGCCTCTACCCAATGACCCCATGGAACCCATCGCCGATAAGCGTGATGCCATTGCGGGGCCTCTATCAGGCGCGATACTCATTACCCGCGACGTGGAGTTACTGAGAAAGACCTATGTCGATGGGCTCGGCCTCGTGATGCGGGGTCCGCTGCACCAATCTGCCGAGACCGTGATCGCACAACGACGGTTGTGGGGAATGCCTCCGGATATCTCGTGGGAGGTATACGTACTGGAGCGAGAGGGCGTCGCCGACGCGATCAAGATCGTTGCGGTGATACCCGCTCGCGAAACTCCGGTGATACGCCGCAGTTTCGACCGCGAGGAGACCGACCCTTACGCGCTCGGCTTTCCGACTCGCGACGTGGAGATGATCGACCAAAGAATGATCGACCGAGGATTCAAGCGCACGCTTCCGACCGTCAACCGTTACTCGCTGCAGCTTCGGGACGGTACGCCGTATCCCATCACCGAGGCCAGCTACGAGGTTGCAGACAACACACGCCTCGTCGTTCTTTCGCGTGGTAACGGTTTGCCCCAAAATGGAACCCTGGATCCCATCACTGGGATGGGTGGTCCGGCGTACTCAAGTTTGATCGTCGAAAACTCGGCAGTCATGGAGTCGTTCTTCACCCAGGTTCTCGATTTCGAACGACGTACCAGTCGCGAGTGGAGCAACTTTTCACCCCGCTTTCGGTATGTGACATTGCACGCGCGTGGTGCTCGCACCGGAAATCTCGGTCTCGTTGAATATGCGACTGAGGATAGACAAGCGGGCACGGGTGTACTACCGCGGCCACCGAACCGCGGGCTTGCTGGTTGGGCCTTCCCGGTACGGTCGTTGTCCGCGATTTTGCATCGTGCGAAAGCCCACGGCGCGCCCGTCCTAGCAGGGCCGATCGTCGTGGATGATCCGCGTTTCGGTCGGGTAACGGCGGCGAGCCTGCTCGCACCGAATGGATTTTTGGTGGAAGTGTTCGAGAAGCTTGACTAGTGATTATCGACATCGCTACCAAAGAATTTCGACAGACCTTTCGCGACGGTCGTTTTCGACTGGCGGCCACGCTTTTCATCATGCTGGCGGCGATAGCATTTTTTACTGCCTCGCAGCGTTATCAATCGCTTTCCGCGGAGCGGACGCGTGCGCAACAGGAAGTCGCCCTGCAATGGGTGGAGCAGGGTGAAAAAAATCCGCACTCCGCGGCACACTACGGCCAATACGCATTTCGTCCCGCGTTACCCCTCGCGTTCTTCGATTCCGGCGTTCAGGCTTTTGAGGGGGTATCGATCTGGCTCGAAGCGCACAAGCGTAACTACGCGGCTGGGCGACCTGCTGACGACATGTCACCCCTTGCGAGTTTTGGTGAAATTTCGATCGCCTACATCCTGCAAGTTCTATTGCCGCTGATTTTGTTGTTGATCGCATATCCATCGTTTGCGGCAGAGCGCGAGTCGGGAACATTGCGTCAAGTGATGGCAAGCGGGGTCACGGGTGGGCAGTTGTTCTTAGGCAAGTTTGTCGGTCTTTCGGCATCGGTGCTGTTGCTGATGCTGCCGATCATCGGGATTTGTTTTCTAGTGCTTGTGTCGACATCGGGGGCCACGTGGCTGGCGCACGCCGTTTTATTGTCTGTGCTCTATCTCTGGTTCATGGCGCTGCTGCTCGGCCTCGCGCTGCTTGTTTCGGCGGTTGCTTCGACGGCCCGTGTGGCCCTATTGGTTCTGCTCGTGATCTGGGCTCTCGGAAATTTCGTGGTGCCGAGGATCGCCGCCGATATGGGTCGGCTTGCCTCGCCGACCCCGTCTGCAGACGCATTGTTGCGAGCCATCGAAAATGATCTGGCGGTAGGAATCGATGGCGAGACACCCTCGGCAAAGATCGAAAAGAGACGACGACAACTTCATGCTCTGTACAAGGTATCTACGGATGCGGAATTACCGATCAACATTCAAGGCGTGATATTCGGCGTCCAAGACGAGATTTCGGATGTGGTTTACGACCGACACTTCTCAGCGCTCGAAGCGGCGGTTGATCGACAGCTAGATATCTTCGAGGCCGCAAGTATCCTTTCGCCACGCATGGCAGTGATGCTGGTGTCACAGGAACTTTCTGGAACCAGCATCGGGCATCAGCGTCAGTTTGCGGACGGTGCCGAAGCGTTTCGGCGTGAACTCATGAAGACGTTGAACCGTGATATCACGCTCAACTCGCGTTCGGGTGACAACGCTTATCGCTCGAGTGCAGATCTCTGGCGTGAAGCAGGCGAATATCGCTTCGTGCCGGAGCAACTTGGCGCAAGTATCGCGCGCTGCGGCGCGCCGCTGACGGTACTCGTCCTATGGAGTCTCTTGATCTGCGGGCTCGGCTGGGGCGTGGCGCGTCGTTTAGGAACCGTCGGATGAGGCGGTCGGTCGACATTCTCGTCAGTGAGTTAGCGCTACTGCGGCGCGAGCAGATCCTCCCGTGGGTACTCGTAGGTCTGTTGCTCGCGATGGTTTTCGCGGGAATAAGCGGCCGCATGATCGTTAATGAACAACGTATGGTAGCTGTCGAAGCGAGCGAAGAGGCGCGTGCGCTTGTCGACTCGCTGAAAGTGCAGGCCGAAGTTGGTGCTGAGACCTCACGCTCCCCCGGCGCCGTCGCCTACAGCGTCTTGTCACAACCTGTGACCAAGGCGGCAACGCCGCTCGAGGGATTGGCGATCGGTCAGGGTGATCTGCTGCCAGACACGTACAGACTCACCGCACGCGGGGCACATACTTTTCTTGGGCGCACCGACCCCGAAAATTCCTTGCGTCTCCTTTCGGGTAATTTCGATGTCGCGTTTATTGTCGTTTGGGTACTACCCTTGCTGGCGATAGGTTTTTTATTCGATGTCGTCGCTGGCGAACGCGAGCGAGGCGTTCTGTGGCTGGCGGTAGTAGCCGGCGCGAGTGCGAGTCGTTTCGTATGGCATAAATGGTGGGCGAGATTCTTGCTTCTTGCAGCGGTCACGACCGTTGCCATCGTGCTCGCAGGATTGATACAGCAACCTGCTTGGACTGCTACAGCAGCTTATATTTTGGCGGGATGGATAATCACGAGCCTCGTTTATCTTGCTTTCTGGTGCGCCCTTGCCCTCGTCGTCAGCGCCGGCGCGGGCAGTTCTGAAGCGGCTGCAACTCGTCTCGCCGGCGCATGGCTGGCTTTCGTGGTTCTGATTCCGGCCGTCACCAACCTCATCGCTGGTAGCATAGTGCCGCCACCCTCCCGAGTCGAATTGACAGCAACCTTACGCGAGGCCACCGAACAAGCCGACAAAGCCATCGCTGCCGAGCGTGATCGGTGGTTCTTCGACCACCCCGATCTGCAGGGGGACATGGATCGCCGTGCGTACTATCTAAGCGTTGCCCGCTCCGAGGCGGGTATCGAAAAGATCATGGCGCCTTTACTCCAAGAGTTTGCGCGGAATGCGCGCGACCAGCAGCGCGTCATCGAGGTACTGAAGTACCTGTCGCCGGGGACTCTGACTTTCAGATCGCTGACTGCGCTCTCCGGAAGTGACGGCCGGCTGCACGCCGGCTTTCGCGATGCCGTCGTTGTCTATCACCGCGCATGGCAAGAGTTTTTCGTGAAACGGATCGAGAGCGATACACCGCTGACGGCAGAAGACTATGAACGACTGCCGATCTTCGTGGCCCCGCAGATCGACAGGCGTGAGCTCCTGGTATCCTCGTTGATCCCGTTGTTGTCGATGCTCGCCTTGACTTGTTTGCTTTGTTTCGTGGGGTCGCGACAGCTACGCAACGCCGACGTGATCATCGGTGCACACTCTCCGGGAGTCAGCAGATAGTGTTGGAAGCCATTGCCCTGACCAAGAACTACGGCGAGGTTCGTGCCTTGCGCAGTTTCGATCTGCGTGTGAATTCGGGTGAAATTTATTGCCTGCTCGGGGCTAATGGCGCCGGAAAGACGACCACGCTCAATATATTTCTCGGTTTCGTGAGGGCCACTTCCGGCATCGCGAGGATCGACGGTATCGACGTGGGCCAGAACCCGACCGCGACCCGCAAGCGAATCGCGTATATCCCGGAAACGGTGACGCTGTACGGTACCCTGTCTGGCCTCGAGAACCTCGACTATTTTTCCAAGCTTTCGGGAATCAGGCATTCGGTACACGCTCTACGTGCATTTCTCGAACAGGCGGGGTTAGCCGTCGATGCGCACGACCGTCCTTTGCAAGGATATTCGAAAGGCATGAGGCAGAAGGTCGGCATTGCCATCGCCATCGCGCGTGATGCCAAGGTCTTGCTGCTCGATGAGCCGACTTCGGGTCTCGACCCCAAGGCCAGTAACGAATTTTCGCAATTGATTCTTGCCATGGCCGAGCGTGGCTCGGCAATCTTGATGGCCACGCATGATTTGTTTCGCGCTCGCGAGACGGGGTCTCGAATAGGCATTATGCGGGACGGTTCATTGCGTAAAGAATTTGTTGCGGGTGAGATCGGTCACCGTGATCTAGAAAATGAATATCTGAAAACGATGCAGGAGGGATGATATGAAAAAATACCTACCGTTGATCGTCGGGACGGCGCTCATTGCCGGGGTTCCGGTGGCGCAATCTCACAACACCATGACCGCGTATTACGCTCCAGCGGGATTCATGCAGGACTTGGAACTGCGTGTGACCCATGGCTGCAAGGGCAGTCCAGTCAAAGAAGTCCGGCTGAAGATTCCGGACGGCATGATGCGGGTCTCGGCCGAGCACAACCGGGACTGGGTCATCGAAATGAAAATGCGAAAACTGCCAAAGCCCGTGCCCGGCGAGGGTGGGAATATGCTCACCGAGACGGTCGATGAGATCATCTGGAAGAATCCGCGGAGCAACCTCCCGGGCTCGGGCCGGTTCGAGGGCTTTCGTTTTCGCGGCATGATTCCCGAGGCCGTCGGCAAAATCATCTTTTTCCGATCGGTCAATGTTTGCGAGAGTGGCGAGGAGCGCTATGTCGACTTGCCGAACGAACTGCTGGAGGTAAAAACCCCGGGGTTGCCCGAAAAGTTGCTCAAGTTCATGACGGCGACGGCCACACCGTCTGCTTTCATGATCATCGAGAAACCAACGCGCCCGCAGTACCCGTTCGCTACGCCGGGTTCGAAGAAATAGCAAAGCCTGCGGGGGGTTCGTATGTTCAGTCGAATGACGCGTTATCTGTTCAGTCTTCTTCTCGTCGGCGCACTTGCGGCGAGTTCCCCGCGGGCGTTCGCCCATGCCGTCTTGCTCGACTCATCGCCAAAACCCGGCGAGATGTTGATGCAGCCGCCGTCGGAGGTTGTTGCCAACTTCAACGAAGGCGTGGGTCCAATTTTCTTCAAAGTGCTCGACGTCAAGGGCCAGCCGGTCGGTGACCCCGGCGAAATCCGGCTTGACGGAACCAAAATGATTTTGCCGCTCGGTGCCTTGCTGCCGAACGGTACCTACGTTTTGACCTATCGCGTCATTTCCGCAGATACGCATCCGGTAGGCGCCACATTCGGCTTCTCGATAGGCGAGCCGATGAAGAGCGTCGATGCGACGGCTGATGCGGGCAGTCGCTCCATCTGGTCCCTCGCGGTTGCTGTCAACCGCTGGATTCTTTACGCCGGAATGCTGTGGGTAGCAGGCACGGCTATATTCATGCTGCTCGTCGGGTTAGACGGCGCTTTGCGAGAGGACGCACGACAAAAAGCCCGCTGGGCAAGCGTTCTGACGGCATGGTCGTATGTGCTCGCGGTCGGCTTCGGTGGTGCGGATATGCAGTTGGGTGGCGCCGATGCGCTTTGGCAGGCGGCGACCTGGCGATCCGGCTTTGACAGCACGCTGGCTTCTAGCGCGGTGTTCGGGCTCATTGCCATGCTGCTGTTGTACGCGGGTTTCGCAGCAGGTGATCGGCGCCGGGACGGATTTTTGATCGCTGGCGTGGTGCTTGCGATCGGTTCATTTCTGGTGACGGGCCACGCTGCGACTGCACCTCCCGCTTGGCTGATGGCACCGGTCGTTGGGGCACATCTCCTCGCCACGGCATTCTGGATTGGTGCATTTAGACCGTTGCTGTTGAGCACCAGGATGCTCTCTGTATCCGACTCGGGTGCGCTGCTGCAGCGTTTCTCGACCTTTGCGGTACCTGCCGTCATCGTCGTTCTGGTAAGCGGAAGTGCAATTTCGCTCAAACAACTGGGTTCGCCCACCAAGCTGTTCGATAACGATTACGGGACTGTCCTGCTCGCAAAAATTATATTGGTATTCGTAATAATAGGGATTGCGGCGTACAACAAGATCAATTTGACACCAAAACTCATCGCAAATGATGCGGCAGGCGTTGCAAAGATCAGACGAACTATCACGCTCGAACTCATGCTGTACGTCATCGTTCTGGCTGCCGCATCAGCTTTGACCGTGACTACTCCGCCGCGCGCGCTGGTTGCGACCGGCGAAGCTGGCGCCGCGGACGCGAAGATGGCGATGATTTCCGGTGGTCTGCTGAAAAGAACGTTGAGAAATGCTTCGGCCTACAGTGCCGAGATCGAACTCTCGCCCGCCAAGGTTGGCGAGAATATGTTGATGGTGACCTTGACGGACCCCGCAGGCGTTATCGTGGACGACGCGACCGCGCTCGAAGTGACGGTCGCTTTGGAGGCAGCCGGAATCAGCGAGGTGAGGCTCAAAGCCGAACCTGTGGGCAATGGCATGTGGCACGTGATGATTGGCGAAACCTTGATTCCTGGCGACTGGGCGTTGACGATCGACGGTTATCTCACCGACTACGACAAGACCAGTTTCGCGACAATCGTCACCTTGAACTAACGTGCAGCCCAGCGCCATGCCATCCGGCGGCGTGATCACACCCGGGATCAATAGGGATTTCTGCTGAGGATGGCTTTTTTCACAATCGTCGTGAAGGCTTCGTTCCGCGAAGCAGGTGATAGTCGATCAGCAGGAACGTCCACGGTTCTGACGTAAGCCGGTATTTTTGGTCCATGTTTAATGTTCAAAAAAGGGACAGGAGACGTGGACGATGGCGAAGCAGAGATACACGACCGAGGAGATCATCCATAAGCTTCGGGAGGCCGATGTGCTGATCGAACAATGGCGAGGTCACTACAACCGAGTTCGGCCGCACAGCGCTCTCGGCTATCGAGCTACCTAAAAATAATCGTAAGTATTTGTTTTTAATGTATTTTATTAACGATTATCTTGTTTATACCCCCAACAATACCCCCCAAAAAGAAGGCGCAAACCTCGTTGGGGACGGCTCAATTCTAGCCGCTCTGACCCCCCTCTTTATACGCACCCACGGATGCCCATCCGCGTTGGGGGCCAACAATCTTGTCCTCGGCGCTAACGCACTAAATTCTTGATAGAGTCGTTGAGCCTCAAATGGAGCAACGATTGTCGGGCAAGTGGTGGCTAGAGATTGGTCATGCTCTCTACACTAACGTCGTCAACGCCCCGAATCGGAAAGGAAAGGCGCTTGCCATTTACGTCCGACCACGCTCTGAATAAGAAGGGAGTTACCAATGATTTGGATACATAGCGCGGTTGGTTGGGCGATATTCGCCGTTGTCGTTGGCCTTATTTGGTACGTCGTCGGGAAAGGGGCTGACCGGGATATCACGTCTTCCGATAAGAACGATAAAGGGTCAAAGTATTCGGATAAGGACTAGGCAGACAACCCCGTTGTCTCTGGCGCTATAGTCCGGGCCGGAGGGTCACCCGATGCGCCGAATCCTCTTCGCGCTTCTTCTCGCAACCGCATGGCTAGACGCTCACGCGCAGTCAGCCCCGCCGCCGCAGCCGATACCCCGCGATGGTTCATGCCCTGGCGGCTACTACGCCAGCGATAAGTATTGCGTCCCGACGAGTTCAGCGAAGTTTGCAATAAAGCGTGATGGGTCATGCCCGAGCGGCTACTACGGAAGCGATAAGTACTGTGTCGCCGCGACCGACTCGGCGAAAGCCGTCATCCCTCGCGCTGGGTCATGTCCGTCAGGTTGGTATGCGAGTGGGAACTACTGCGTGTCAACAAAATGATGACACCGCATGTTATTCCACTTCTTCATCTATCCTCATTGGCTTTATAACCATTTAAGTACCGGCCAGTACCCGAAAAGATCCTCTCTGGAGATCCGCTACAGCGTGCCTGGTCATACTACTCGGATTCGAGCGGTAAATTCTCAGTCGGAGTTTAGGAATGTGAACCGGGTGCTTGGCGAATCCACTACACCGAGCAGGAGTACTGCCGTATTGTGGCGGGACGTAGTCGTATAACAAATGACGATGGAGTTATTCGCGAGGTTATAACTGGCGACGAGTTCGTGATTCCTCGGGGACTAACAGGAATTTGGGAAGTTATCGAGCGCACCCGAAAGATTTATGTGATTTGCGAATACGCAAATTGAGATGAGATCGACATCGGACTCGCTAACAAAGAATCAAGGTACGAGAATCGGTGGGCTGAAAAAGTCCGATCACGATTTTTCGCCGCTCCGTAGGGCGTCATCGTTATTATGTTATCGGTGTTGTACCTGACCGGAAGTCATTGGTTTGAGGGCTCGCCACAATGCCTAACTCGCCTATCCCATCCTTACCTCGCGAGGCCCTTGCGCCTGAGCTACAGGAGGCCCACGACCGAGCACTGTCGGCGAGGGGCGATGCCACTTTCATCAGCGTGATGGGTCACGCACCAGAACTCTTTGAGTGGTATCGCGAGTTTTACAGTAGGGTGTTCTATGGCGGTCGTGTTCCAGTACGCATCAAAGAGATAGTGCGTTTACGCTTGTCAACGTTGCACGGCTGCGCATTCTGTAACCGCGGGAATCGCTTGGATGCCGTAAAAGCGGGTCTTGACGACACGCAGTTGCACTTCATCAGCGACGAGACAGCGGTCTGCTGGTCGCCGGCAGAGCGGGCGGCGTTGCGCCTTGCAGCCACGATGGCACTTACCGCTCCCCGGGGACATCTCGATCCGGCGCTTTATGCCGAGCTCCGATCCCATTTCGACGACGCACAGATTGTGGAGCTCGGTATGACCATGGCGGTTCTCACCGGTATGGCAAAATTTCTGTTCGCGTATGATCTCGTCGAAAAAGAGGTTTACTGCGAGTTTGGTACCGGTTGAAGCGGTCCCCCCTCCTCAATACACATGTACCCGCGTGCCCCCCGCGGAATTATCGGTGCGCGTCGCGGGGTGACGTGATGGTCGCAGTATTTCAACGCACGGTGATTGTTATCACACCGGAGACGACTGCCGGCTTGTGTGGGACGTGGTTACGATCACCCAACACGAGTTGCAGCGTGTGTCGGCCGGGCGCGAGGTCGAGCGTCGCCTCAGTTTGACCTTTACCGAAGTGAACGTGATTTGCATCGGCGGCGATCACTTGTCCTGCGGACGGGGTCGGCGCATCGATAATTAGGTGGTGGTGTCCGGTGTCCGGAAATTCGATACCTGCAGGCGCGATACCCATTCCTGTGAGGCCCATCACGACTTTCACCGGGCGCGTGACGGTATCACCATTCTTGAGATTCACGAAATAGACCTTAGCGCCCGACGGAGCCGTGGTTTCCGGCATTTGGGCCGAGGCATGACTAATCACCAGAGCCAAAAAAAGCGCTGCGAGGCCAGAAAGCTTCATAGTAGATTTCCTCGGGACAAAAAAATTCAGTCAGCGAGCGACAAAGTCTGCACACGTTGGATGAGGCTAGCGCGGGTCAGGCTGGCATGCAACAATCTACTGAGCGGGGTGTTGCGGCGGGGGCACGATAGGAGCGTCCCCCTTTTCGCTGGCGCTTTAGTTTCGTCCGGAGGGCCATATGGGTCCGCTCGCAGCACTTACGAGGACGCTCAAAAAGTGTCGGCACTCCAAGAACTTCACTCCTCAAAAGGTGGTTATTCATGTCCAATGTCAAAGATATCACTACTTATTTTTTTGATGCGTGTGAGACGGGAAGGGGTGGGACGTATGTCGGCAGTATTGCCACGACGATGCAGGTTTTACTGCGCAGGCGGACACCCTTAAAGATATTACGACGCTGCAGGCTTACACGGAATGGATGAAGTCAATGTTTACTCCGATGCCGAACGGTCATTACGAGATCCGTTCCTTCGGTATTGACCCAGTTAGGAATAGCGCAATCATCTATGGGATTTTCCGTGGCACGAACACCGGAGTCGGTGGCCCTGTTGCGCCCACAGGTAAAAGCCTTGAGGCGGACTACGTGTACGTCATGAAGTTTGAGGGCGATAAGATCCGGCATATGACCAAGATCTGGAATGATGGTCATAGTCTTCGGCAAATTGGTTGGTTTTAGAGCGCAAAACTCATATATGTGAGGGGCTCCAGGAACTACTTAAGGAGCTTAATGTTGTGTGTAGCGACGCAGTGATTGTGGCCAGCGCGAGGAATTCTTCCGCACCGAGGCCGTCTAACGGTACGCTTGGGGTATGGGCGTAAGGGACCGTCGCCGACGCTGTCTTTCACAGATTCTTCGGGCCGGCGGTGGACGTGTTTCACGTCTTCCGATCCGTCGCCTACAACCCTAGCGTCTCGGCGCACAGGGTTATCTTACTTGCCACTGGGTGCACAAAGGTCGCCCAGATGGCGTCGCAAGGCGTGGCATGGAAAGCTCGGCGCGGAGATCAGCGAGGAGAGTCTTCGGGAGGTGCCATCACACGACGGGCGTACAGGTCTCCTGAATGATCACATGGAAAAGTTATTTACAGCATCGTTTGTCGGACGTGTAAAACGTGTGCTGCGTTCCGCGATCCGCTTAGAGTCTGCCGTATTCTGTACAAACTGTTGGGGAGGGAATCTGAATGAGCGCGGTCAGTAAACGACGTTTTCTCGCCTCGCTTAGCACAGCCACCATTGCAACGGCGGTCGGAGTTGGCAGCCGAATCGGTCGCGCTGAGAGAGGACAAACTTGGGATCTGATCGTAGTCGGCGGCGGTAACGCTGGCTTACCAGCGGCGATTTTCGCCGCAGCACGCGGCGCTAAGGTCGCGATAGTAGAGGCTGCTGGAGTGCTCGGCGGTACCCTTCATCTCTCGAGCGGGCAGATGAGTGCGGCAGGCACGCGGTTACAACGCGATCGCGGGATCGACGACACGCCACAATCGCATTTCGACGACGTGATGCGTATCAGCAAAAATACCGTAAACGCCGAGATCCTGCGTATCACGACCAGCGCGGCTGCACCTGCATTCGACTGGCTGCTTGATTGCGGCTTCAAACCGATCGAGACGCACCCGATCACCGGAACAACCCATGAGCCCTACAGCCGCGCACGATACGTTTGGGCGCGCGACGGCGGTCGTGCGATCCTTGACGTGCTTAACGCGCAACTCGCACCGCATGTTGCCTCTGGTCGCATCACTGTGCTCACGAATCACTCCGCGGTAGAGCTTGTACAAAGGCGCTCCGGTGCGATATCCGGGCTAGTTGTCGTCACGCCCGAGGGTCGCCAAATTGTGCTGCATGCTCAACACATCGCGCTAACCTCAGGCGGTTACACCGCCAATCCGCAGATGTTCCTCAAGTACGAGGGCGTCAAGACGCATTCACGTGCCACCTATCCATTCAGTCAGGGTATCGGCATCGAACTCAGCGTTGCGGCTGGCGGCTTTATCCGAGGCGGCGAGAACCATACGCCGCTCTTCGGTGCAATCCTCGCTGACGACCAGTCACCGACTGCCATCCGTGCCATGGCGCGCCACTTTCCGCCGGAGCGTGCACCATGGGAAATTCTTGTCGATGCTAGGGGGAAACGATTCTTACGTGAGGATGTGCCCAGCCACGACGCCTACGAACAGGCGCTCGCGGCTTTACCGAACGAGCGTTGCTGGTTCGTGTACGACGACGCTATCCGCAAGGCGGCTCCAACGTTAGTGCGCGGCGGATTCGCGGGACCTTTCACGGCTGAGGATGTACACCGCGCGTTCGCCGATCGCGAGTACGGATTCCATCGCGCCGACGATCTCGGCGGCCTCGCTCGCGCCGCTGGCATCGACCCGCCAGGTCTGATTGCCACAGTGGCTGACTACAATCGCGGTAGGGAGCAAGGTTCTGATTCGCTCGGTCGTCAACACATGCCGCTTCCAATCGGTTCCGGCCCTTTCTATGCCGTCGAAATCAGCAGTTGGAATCTGCTCAGTTACGCAGGTGTCGCCGTTGATACCCGGTTGCGCGTGATCCGTAAGGACGGTTCACTCATCCCAAATCTATATGCCGCGGGTGAATTACTCGGCATGGGCACGATAATGGGGAAGGGGCTACCAGGCGGCATGGCAGTGATGCCGGCGCTGTCGCTTGGACGACTACTCGGCAAGGAACTCATCGACTTCGCCTGAAGACTAAGCGATCTTCAGACCATCAATGGTGATTTCCCACGGGCGTCGATTCGCAAGGAAGTCCCGATATCAAAGACGGACCGTTGTCCCCCGGCGTCAAATATATACGGTCGATCGGTTACGTGGAGCTACGTGAGGGTAAAGACAGGCATGGCACACAGCACGATTACCCTCTCGCAAGTGGCACCTACCGGCACCGCGGCAGGGTCCTCGAGAGCTGTCGACTAGGCACCCCCTTACCGCAATGTCGAGGACTTTCAACGCCGCCAACCCATCATGGCACGTCACGAAGACAATAGGAGGGCGTCGATTGACAGCACAACGCGACGCATAAGCCTCTTGGGGAGCATCGCTGTCACTTCGGCTTCGCTTTCGGAGCGGGACAGTCGGGGCGAAGATATTTTTGAGCAGACTACCCTCAATTATCATCCGGACGGCCGCATCAGAGAGATCGAAGCAACCTCCACAGTGATCATGTGGACGGTTGGACGAAAGGTGGCATGCCGGACCCCAGTCGCCGGACCTGCATCCTCAACATTCTCCCAAAGAATACGTGATTGGATACGCCGAGGGGGTGCAGGTCTACGAGGTCATCAACATCGCCGACGACGGACCGGACCGAAGTCGTGCGACACAGCACTTGCAAAATGGCCAGGCGCGGAGGCGTTCACTCACCTGACGATATATTCCGTGCCTGCGACTGGGCTGCCGGAACGAAAGACTAGAAATCAAAGCAGTTCATGAGCTGATACCGGAGATCCCCCCGCCGCCTCTACAAATTCAGAGGCGCTCGGAAGTCGAAGCCAACGCTAATCTGCTCGCCGAAATGGCCAACGGTAGAACCGAGGGCCGCAGCACCGACGCCAGCCGGAAACTCTCGGATTACTCCGTCCTGTCTCTCTGTCGGTACCCGGACACGCTCGCGGGGCAGATCTCAGCTCGCGCCAGCGGTAAAGTTCGCGACAGCGTCCGCCCACTCCTCAGGTAATTGATCAACAACGTCGATTCCCCCTCCCTGCAGTTCGACGTAAGCAAAGTCTGGGCGCAGGTGCCGCGCAATTTGACAATGTTCATAGATCTGATCACCCGTGTTGGTCAGCAGCAGCGTGCGAACCTTAAGTGTTCGTAAGCCTCGCTCATGATCGTACTGGAACGCGGCATTATGACCGTACCAGAAGGGAGCGAGACCCATGAACTTCTCCACCGTGTAGCGGGTGATTAGGCGCACCTCGGGTTTAGCCGCTGCCGCGTACATCTTGTACCGCGACTTAAAGCTCGAGGCGAGATGACTGCCGTCAGCCTCATACTTGAAATCAATCTCAGCGGTCTTCACCCAGTCGAGTCGCCGCTTTCGCTCCTCCTGGTTCATCGGCATAGGCCCGTTGAGGATCAAGCGTCGGACACGGTCTGGAAATTGAATACCTATCTCTGTCGCGATCATCGCACCGGTGTGGTGGCCGAGCACGTCCACTCTCGCAATGTCGAAATGATCGAGAATGGCCGGTGCTATAAGAGCCCAATCCTCACATCGGGGTACGAAAGGCGTTGGATCAGACATACCGAAACCCGGCAAATCTATACCGATAGCGCGAATCCCGCGGCGTGCCAGTGGTTCGTAGACCGAATCAAATTGTCGTGCCGACATCGGCGCCTGATGAAACATTAGCAGCGGCCTCCCGAGCCGCTCGCCATTGTCGTAGTAATGCAGGAGTCCGAACGGCCCCTTGATGTACCCACGTGCCGGTGTAGAACCAGGTAGATCAAAATGACCCCCATAGGAAGTGGTCGCGGTCGCAACTGCGCCGGCGCCCGTGAGGGCGAGACGCAGCGCCGCACGCCGGGTCGTGGTAAGAATTCGATGATTCATCGTGAGCCCCCCACTAGCTGAGTCCTAATCGATGAAGGTCTAGATAGAACCAGAATACACGCGCATTTGCCGCCTGTGGTGAACGTACCACGTGCTTTGCATGTACGGCTCATAGTCGTGCTTCGCTAGGCAGCCGTTTGCTGCGATGCCACAGGCCTGACAGATGCTCAAAGGTCATGTTGCGGTCATCTCTTTTTTTGTCATGACGCTCTCAGCCGTCGATCGACCCGCGCATCACTCGACGATCTTCGAGATGAACACCGGGAGCTTCCGTCGCAAGACCGTAGGTGGGTTTAAGCCAACCCACTGATTTCCTGGTCAGGTGTTATGTTCCCAAAGGAGAGTGCACATGACCTGACCCGGTATTTTTGGTCCATTTTAATGTTCACAAAAGGGACAGGAGACGTGGACGATGGGCAAGCAGAGATACACGACCGAGGAGATCATCCATAAGCTTCGGGAGGCGGATGTCTTGGACCGGCAGGGAAGGACGCTGTCAGAGGTGGTTACGCTTACTAGATGGCCTGCGAACACCCTCATTGTCTTTTAAACGACAAATGCCAAATGCGGATACATCAAATAGTCACGTCAAATCCGAGTTCTCACACTCGCGCCGCTTTCTTTAATCTTTGACTAATCTCTGTATGCGGCAGTGTTCTCTCAGACGAATTCACCTGTCAAAAACCCGATATTTACTTACACATTCTCTTACACACCGCTTAGTGACACGTGTAAGTCATTGATGGCCAACAGGGATCGCTGACTCCAGTCTTCTCATAATCCCTTGGTCCTTGGTTCGAATCCAAGCGGGCCCAGTCTTACAAATCCGTCCGTTTTTCCCCCAGCCCTCGGATCAACTCAATAACCGGCAAAAAGGCTGCCTAAACTAACTTCAACACTGGACCAATCAAAGCGGGCTGGACACTGTTGATCGGCAATGGTGACGGGGGACTCATCGGCCTTGGTCTGCACTAGCTACCAATAGAGCGAAAAAATTATGAGATATACGCAACTTAGCGAGTATCACTGGGGAGTCTTTAGGCCTCATGACGAATCACTATCTTGCCGATGTGTGCTGCCGAGTCTAAGTACGCGAACGCCTCCGCCGCTGCAAGAAAAGGAAACACTCGGTCAATCTTCGGCTGTAAGCCGTGATCAGTACTGGCTCTAAGAAGTTCATCAAGCATGCGCTTGCTGCCCGAGGTGATGCCCTTGAGTACGATGTTATTAAGAATCAGCGCACCGAGCTGTGTAGTCCCGGACGCAGGTCCGCCAAGCGCGCCCAATAGCCCAACCCGAGCATTCGGCGCGCAGCACGCCAGTGACTGCGCCAACGTGGTAATTCCCACAGTTTCAACTACGATATCGACGCCACGACCGTTAGTTGCCGCACGGATGGCGTTCTGCCAAGCCGGCTGCTTGCGGTAATTCACGGTGATGTCTGCGCCAAGCTCTCGACAAACGTCAAGTTTATCGTCGCTAGATGAGGTGATGGCAACCCGAGCACCGTTAAGTTTCGCAATTTGCAGTGCGAGTATGGAGACCCCTCCAGTGCCTAGCGCTAAAACGGTGTCACTTGCTTTCGCCTGTCCCAACGTCTTAACCACATGCCAAGCGGTGATACCAGCCGCCCCAAGGGCGGCGGCCTCTTCAAAACTTATTGCGTCAGGCAAGCGCAATAGAGCGCTGGCAGGTAGAACAATTTCATCGGCTAACCAGCCATTTTTAGAATTACC
>Ga0194110_10002167_pt1 | contig 24985 bp, 20 predicted proteins | sample TA2Kig1200mmetaG_FD_146192 | JGI IMG/M metagenome (GOLD analysis project Ga0194110, IMG submission 146192) | Freshwater microbial communities from Lake Tanganyika, Tanzania - TA2015032 Kigoma Deep Cast 1200m | ecosystem: Environmental > Aquatic > Freshwater > Lake | place: Tanzania: Lake...
AAGGGGGGCTACCAGCGAAAGTGGGCGAAAGCTTTGTCCTACAAATCTTGCCATTCGCCTTTTCAATTCTATTCGAATACGGCTCATGGCGCGATTAAAGCAGGACTGCGGCGTTTGCTACCACCGGAAATGTGCAAACGCCTTGTTTGCTTCGGCCATACGATGAGTATCAGTCTTTTTCTTAATGGCGTTGCCGGTGTTATTAAAAGCGTCCATAATTTCCGCCGCGAGTTTTTCCGCAAAACTATGATACTCTTTATTCGACCGGTCATTGGCGGCTTTCACTAACCAACGGAAAGCCAGACTTTCCTTTCGTTCTGGTCTGACCGGCCGAGGCACCTGATAGGCGGCGCCGCCAACGCGGCGCGACCTAACTTCCATCTGGGGTTTAATATTTTCCAGCGCCTGCTTAAAAACCGTCAGGGGATCATCTTTTGCCCTCTCTTTAATCAATTGAAGCGCTTGATAAATCTCCTTTTGGGCAACACTTTTTTTGCCAGAACGCATTATCCGGTTAATTAAGCGCGTCACTAAAACGCTTCCAAAAACCGGGTCGGGTAAATAATTTCTTTTTTTGGCTATCGAACCAGATCTTGGCATTTAATTTAAGATAAAATTTAGGCCGCGGGCGGAGGCGCTGCAGCTGGCTCGGCTGGCGGAGTTGCCGCTTCGCCGGCGGGCGCTCCTACCGGCCGCGCCTCCTTTGTGACGCCCCCTTTTTTCGTCCCGTATTTCGAACGAGAAGTTTTCCGGCCAACGACACCAATATCGTCATACTTTCCCCGGACGATATGATATTTAACCCCCGGCAAATCCTTCACCCGGCCGCCGCGCACCATCACCACGCCATGTTCTACTAGCTGGTGGCCAACCCCCTGGATATAGGCAGTTATTTCCTGGCGATTAGATAATCTCACTCTGGCCACCTTTCTTAGGGCAGAATTCGGCTTCCTTGGCGTCATCGTTTTGACCAAAGTGATAACGCCCCGTTTCTGCGGATTGGGTATTTCGAGGGAAAGACGTTTTGCGGCGGAAAACGACTTCCTTAGGGCCGCGGCCTTAACTTTTCGCTTAAGTTCCTTTCTTCCTTTACGGACTAATTGGGAAATCGTCGGCATATTTTAAAAAATAATATCATTTCTTAGTGGGAAAGTCGAGCACGCTCGGGGCTAGTCGGTATCGGCCGGCCGATAATCACATTTTCTTTAAGGCCGCGCAAACTATCCTCCTGCCCGAAAATGGCGGCGTCGGTAAGAACGTTAGTGGTATTCTCAAAAGAGGCAGCCGACAGCCAAGAATCAGTTAAAAGGGAGGCTCGGGAAATTCCCAAGATGACTTGGGCGGCTTGGGCCTTTTTGCCACTAACTTTCCGGTTCTCCTCGTCAAATTTCCTCTTATCGATCAATTCGCCGGGGAGAAGTTGCGTCGCGCCAGGATCGATAATCCGCACTTTCTCGCTCATCATCTTAATAATTACCTCAAAGTGTCGCTCGTTAATAGGAATCCCTTGCGATTCATAAACTGCCCCGATTTCGTCCGCTAAATAGCGCTGTGCCGCCAAAAGCCCCCGCAACTCCATCATTTCCCTGATATCCATCGGGCCGGATATTAGTTGGGCACCGGCATTTACCATCTCCCCGTCTTCCACCTTAAGGGTCGCCATGGGTGGAACCAAATAGGCCAGCTCTTTGTCTTTACTTCTGATCTTTAGGCGGAAACCGTCCTCCGTCTCGTTAATCTCGACTTTGCCGGTTATACCTGCCAGGGGAGAAACGATCTTGGGGGTACGCACTTCGAACAGTTCCTCGACTCGGGGAAGACCCTGGGTAATATCCAATCCGACGGCGCCACCAGTGTGCTTAGTTTTAAGAGTTAGTTGCGTTCCCGGCTCCCCGATGGACTGGGCCGCCAGAATTCCTGCCGGTGTCCCAATCTCAACCATTTTCTTGGTGGAAAGGTCCCAGCCGTAACACGCCTGGCAAAGACCAAATTTTGTTCGGCAGGTTAGGGGCGACCGCACCAAGACGCTTTCCACCTTCTCGTCCTCGATCAGAACAAGCGCTTCGCTATTAATTTCCTTTCCTTTTTTCAAGATGACCTTTTTGGTCTTGGGGGAAATAACTTCCTTCGCCAAGATTCGGCCGATGATGCGGCTAGAAAAAGATTTTCCGCCAGAACCAGCCTGCAGTATTTCAATCCCTTCGGCGGTTTTACAATCCTCTTCCCGAATAATTGCCTCATGGGCAACATCCACCAGCCTGCGAGTTAGATAACCGGCATCGGCGGTCTTCAGCGCCGTGTCGATTAAGCCTTTTCTTGAGCCTCTGGCCCCGGTCACAAATTCGAAGGACGATAGGCCTTCCCGGAAGTTTGACTTTGTGGGCAAAGGCACAATCTTGCCTAAAGGATCAGTAACCAGTCCTCTCATTGCCGAGATCTGCTTAAGCTGGTTCTTGGAAATTCGCCCCACTTTCCCTTCAATCAGAATTCTCACGGGATTTTCCGGTTCGTACTCCTCCCAGGTTTTCTCCAAAAGGTTTTCGGCTGTCTCGAGCCAAACATCATTAGACAATCTCCTTTTTTCCTCTATGGTTACCAGGCCCTTCTCAAAATTCCTTTCGATTTCCGCAATTTGGTTTTCGGCTCCCTTAACTATTTTTTGCTTTTCCAGAGAGAACTTACAGTCGAAGACCGACAAGGAGACGCCGGAGCGCGTCCCGGCCCAAAAGCCAAGGTTCTTGATATTGTCAATGAGCTTAACGATTCCGTCCTGATCCAAAATCTTAAAGGCCTTATCGAACAAAGTTTTAAGCATCGAGCCGTTCACAGGCTCGTTAACAAATCTTAGGGCGGGCGGCAATACCTCATTGAAAATAATTCTGCCGGCAGTTGTTCTCACCAGTCGTTCACCAATCCTTACCGAAATCAGTCGGCGAAGGCCGATATTTCTTGTCTGAAAGGCAAAAATTGCCTCATCGAGAGAAGCAAGAACCTTTTCCTCAGCCGGGGGCTTCCCCTCTTCGGAAGTGAGGAAGTATACCCCTAAGGCCATTTCTTTGGTGTTCGGAATACTAATCGGAGAACCGTCGGCTGGTTTAAGCAGGTTGTTTCTGGCCATCATCAACTCTCTTGCTTCTTGTGAGGCATTCTCCGAAAGGGGAATATGGACCGCCATTTGGTCACCATCAAAGTCGGCGCCAAAACCAGGGCAGATACAGGGATGAATTCGGATTGCCGCCCCTTCAACCAGAATTGGCAGAAAGGCCTGAATGCCCAATTTGTGGAGGGTGGGCGCCCGATTCAAAAGAACGGGGTGGTCCCGGGTAATTTTTTCCAGAATCTCAAAAACTTCTGGAGGCTCCCTTTCTAGGATATTCTTGGCGCTTTTAACATTGGGAGCAATCCCCAGAAGAATCATCTCCCGCAGCACGTACGGCTTAAACATTTCCAGGGCCATTTTTTTAGGAAGACCGCATTGGTCAAGTGTCAGCTCTGGCCCAACCACAATGACGCTGCGGCCTGAATAATCCACTCGTTTTCCCAAAAGATTCTGGCGGAACCTGCCTTGTTTACCGCGCAGCATGTCAGAGAGAGAACGCAACGCTGGTGTCCGTGTTCGCCGGGTTGAAGTTCCCCCTTTCGCCGAGTCAATCAGGTTATCAACCGCCTCCTGAAGCATTCTCTTTTCGTTTCGGAGAATTATCTCCGGCGCGCCTAGCTCCATTAAGTGCTTAAGCCGGTTACTGCGATTAATCACGCGCCTATAAAGGTCATTTAGGTCGCTGGTGGCGAATCTCCCGCCCGATAATTGCACTACTGGCCGGAGGTCGGGGGGGATTACCGGTAAAAACCTAAGAATCATCCAGCGCGGAGAAACACCGGCTTTTTTCATTCCAGAAACAAGACGGAGCCTTTTGGTCGCCTTCAAGTGCTTTGCCCCAGATGCCCCCTCGGCCTCCTTTTTAAGTTCTTTTATTAACTTGTCCAGGTCAATCTTTTCGATGACCTCGTCAAGCGCCTCTGCTCCCATCCCTACTTTGAAAAAACTGTCCGCCCCGTATTCAACCAGCCTGGATCTTTCATCTTCAGAGAGAGTGCTCAAGAAGCCAAGATTTCTTGCCCGTTCATACAAGTCTTCTTGCGTCTTGGTTAAGCTTTCCTCCTCCTTGCTCAGCTCCTCTTTCAACCTCTGGATTTCCTCCCTTATCCCGAGCTCCAGTTCAGAAACAGCTAAGGATCGCCGCTCCTTATCTTTAACCGTCTCCGCCAGCCTCGCCCTTTCCGACTTCTCTCTCCCCTCCTCGGTCTTAATCCTCTGTTGATAATTCCCCCTTAGCCCCTTTTTGGCTTCTTCGAAGTTCTCTCTTAATTGCTTAAGGGCGCTTTTTCTTTTTTCCTCATCGATGGCCGTAACAAGGTAGCGTGCCAGGTAGATTACTCCTTGAAGCAATTTCGGGGAAAGATCGAGAAGCAAGGAAAGCGGCGAGGAAGGAGACTTAAAATACCAAATGTGAACCACCGGCGAGGCGAGAACAATGTGCCCCAGTCGCTCCCGCCGGACTGACGACCGGGTAACCTCAACGCCACACTTGTCGCAAATGACGCCGCGATAACGCATTTTTTTATACTTGCCGCAGAAGCATTCCCAGTCCTTAGTCGGCCCAAAGATCCGCTCGCAAAAGAGACCGTCTTTTTCTGGTTTCAAAGTCCGATAATTGATCGTCTCGGGTTTCGTTATTTCGCCGAACGAACGTGATTTTATTTCCTCGGCCGATGACAGCCTTATCTGGATGCTTTTAAAATCAACGATATCCTTAAACATTTAAGTTATCTCTCCCCCTTCCTCAATCACCGCTACGGCGGGCGCCCCCTCTTCGGGTACAACTTCGGCGCCGGCTGCCTTAGCAAGCTCGGTCGCCTCCGTTTTCACCTCGGCTGCTTCTGGTTCTTCTACTCTCTCCACTACGCCCTTAGGAATGACCGAAAGACAGAGACTCTCCAGCTCTTTGACCAAAACGTTAAACGATTCGGGGACCATTGGCGTTGGTATCGGCGATCCCTTGACGATTGCCTCAAAGGCCCGCGCTCGCCCAATCACGTCATCACTTTTGATCGTCAGCATCTCCTGGAGAGTATAAATCGCCTTATGCGCCTCAAGGGCCCAGACTTCCATCTCTCCTAAGCGCTGTCCTCCCATCTGGGCCTTGCCGCCAAGAGGTTGCTGGGTCACAAGCGAGTATGGGCCAGTCGAGCGAGCATGAACCTTATCCTCGACCATGTGAACCAGCTTCATGATATACCCTATCCCCACGGTTACCTCTTGCTCAAAAGGCTCGCCGGTCCGACCGTCATAGAGCCTCGTTTTTCCGGAAGTAGGTAGACCCGCCTTTCTTAATGCCTCAAAGATTCTCTCCTCGGGTATTCGTTCCAGCGCGGGAATGGCAAATTTCGTCCCCAAGATTTTGGCGGCCAAACCGAGCTGGGTCTCAAGCAGCTGCCCCAAATTCATTCTTGCCAAAACAGAAATCGGGGAAAGAATAATGTCCACTGGCTCGCCATTCCCAAGATAAGGCATGTCCGCTGCCGGGATGATGCGCGAGATTACGCCTTTATTGCCATAGCGGCCAGCTAATTTGTCTCCCTCGGTAACTTTTCTTATTTGCGCCACCCTAACTAAAACCTTCTTATTGGTACCCGGCTCAAGCTCGTCTCCCCTTTCTCGGTCAAGAACCGAAACATCGACCACGGTTCCCCACTCTCCGTGCGGCATGCGCAAGGAAGTATCACGCACCTCGCGGGCCTTCTCGCCGAAAATCGCTCGCAGGAGTCGCTCTTCAGCCGTCAGCTCCGTCTCTCCTTTGGGGGCAATTTTCCCGACAAGAATGTCATTCGGTCCTACTTCCGCGCCCACAATGACAATCCCGTCTTCAGCCAAGTTCGCCAGATCAGCCTCGGCAACATTGGGAATATCCCTCGTCAGCTCCTCGGGACCAAGCTTAGTGTCAACCACTGGGGCTTCGTGCTCCTCAATAGAGATTGAGGTCAGGACATCCTCTTTGACCAAGCGGTCGGAAATCACCAGGGCGTCCTCATAGCCTAATCCCTCAAACGAGCAGTAGGCAATCACCAAATTCTTTCCTAGTGACAACTTTCCGCCGGCGATAGAGGGACCATCCAGAATTAAATCTCCCCGCTTAACTTTTTGGCCAAGGGAAACCACCGGTCGCTGGGAGTAACAAGTTCCGTAGGGATTTGTTCGTTTAAATTTACTCACAAAATAAGTATCTAAATCACCGGCGGCGGTAAAATTTCCGCCACTTTCATCAGCCTCTTGCTGCCCTTTTTTCTCTTGTTTAGATTCCCCTGTTTTCACTATAACTTTATCGGCGTCGGTATAGACCACTGTTCCCGAGTTCCTAGCTCGGCTAATTCGCCCCATCGACTCTGCTACTAATGTTTCCATTCCTGTCTCAACGAACGGCGACTCGGTTTTAACTAAAGGAACTGCCTGGCATTGCATGTGGGCTCCCATTAGGTCGCGGTTTACTTCATTGTGGGCCAAGAAGGGAATCAGGGAGGCGGCGGTACCCACTACCTGGCGAGGCACGAGATCTATTAGTTGGACTCTCTCCACCGGTGCCTCTAAAAATTCACCATGATACCTAACCGGAACTAACTTTTCCCTGATGATATCGTTTTTGTCAATCTCTATTCCGGTGGAGGTGATATGAAACTCTTCCTCGTCGTCAGCAGGAAGATAAACTACTTCATCCGTTACCTTCATCAGTGCCTTCTTTCCCCTAGAGATCTTCTTTACGCGACGGTAAGGAGTCTCCAGAAAACCATATTCGTTTATCCGCGCGTAGAGCGAAAGATAAGTAACGAGGCCAATATTTGGGCCTTCTGGGGTCCTTACCGGGCAAATCCTGCCGTACTGAGAAGAGCTAACATCTCTAATCGAGAAAGAGGCCCGCTCTCTGGTGAGTCCGCCCGGACCAGTAACCGATAACCTCCTAAGGTTGTCAATTTCAGAGAGGGGATTGGTCTGATCGAGGATAGTGGAAAGCCGGTTTGAGCGAAAAAATTCGTTCAGGGCAACAACTAGGGGACGAGTATTAAGCAAGCTGACCGGCATTACTCCTTCTTGAGTGGGCGCTACCAAACTCATCCTCTCTTTTACCATCCTCTCAATCCTTAAAAGACCTGGTCTTACCGCCGTTTGCAGCACCAGTTCTCCCACCATTCTCACCCTTCGATTGGCTAGGTGATCAATGTCGTCGATTCGACCGTTTCCCTTCTTCAGGCCGAAAAGGTATTTGACCACAGCAGAGAAATCCTCGGTCGTTAAAACCCAATTCTGCGGCGTATTAGGCAGGGCCAGGCCCAGCCTTTTATTGGCTTTATAGCGGCCTATTTCCCCCAGCTCGTAGCGACGGGGGTCAAAAAACAAATGGTTGAAGAAAGTTTCGGCATTTTCCAAAACAATCGGCTCTCCCGGTCTCATCTTGCGATAAATTTCCAACAAGGCCTCTTCTCTTGTTTTAGTCGGGTCGTACTCAATCGTTGAGGCTATTTCTGGGCCAAATCTATCAAGTAATTCCTGATCGCTAAAGCCGGCAACGGCCCTCAAAACCGTGGTGGCAATAAACTTCCGTCGGCGATCAATCCGTACTGAAACAATACCGTTTTGGCTAATGAAGAATTCTAACCAGGAGCCCCGAATCGGCCTGATTTCTGCCATATAAACCATCTGGCCAGAAGAGGGATCTATCTCGCCCGTGAAATAGGCGCCCGGCGAACGAACAATCTGGCTCACGACCGCCCGCTCAATCCCGTTGATAATAAAGGTACCCTCGCTAGTCATCTGGGGAACATCAGCAAAGAAAACCGGTTGCTGGGTAATCTTACCCGTCTGTTTATTCGTCAATCGGCAATTAACCCTTAGCGGAGTCGCGTAGGAAATCCTTTTCTCGCGGCACTCGGCCGGACCAAAAAGGGGTTTTTCCCAATAGATACTTTCGAGTTCCAGTAACCAGTTTTTGCCGGTAAAGTCTTCGATGGGAGAAATATCTTTAAAGGCCGAGGTGAATCCTTTCTCTAAAAACCACTGCCAAGACTGCCGCTGGATCGCCGACAGGTTAAGCGCAGGGAGGTGCGAATAGTCTTTGCCCCAATAAGTTTGCGACGGCGTGTCTTTTGAGCTCATTTAAAGACCGAGATGCAAAAATAACGGACACTTCGGTCCGTTTTTTAATTTATTAGAGAAACTGAAGGCATTATAGGGCAAGATTTTTCCTTTGTCAAGAGGCGGATTAAAAGAAGGAAAGTATTTTCTTGAGTAGGCTAGGGAGCCAGCCTTCTTTTTTCGCCGAAGGCGTTTCGGTAACGGCCGGAGTAAACTGAGTTGGCACAGGGGAAACGCTTTCTTTCGTCTCTAAGCCCGAGGGCCTTGTCATTGTCTCAAATGTATCGTAACTTATTCAGGAGAAATGGGTTCTCTTCCTAAAGCTGGCCACGTAAATAGCGGCGAATATTGGCGGCCTGTTCAGCATCGGTTCTAGCATAATGCATCTGGCCATTTTGGTCGGTAAGATAAAACCAGTAATCAGTGGCGACCGGAAAAACGACGGCCCTGATGGCCGAAAGAGAAGGATTACAAATCGGGCTCTTGGGCAAGCCTCGGTGAAGATAAGTATTAAAAGGAGAGCTTATTTTTAAATCTTCGCCGGTTAAACTCTTTGGCCACCACTTGCATTCTGTCTCCCAGGCCCGGCGTATTTTGTTAAAACACTTGGCCGTCGCCACGGCGTATTGCGCCGTGGCATCAACCTGCAGCGGCCAATTATTTTGCCAGCGCTTAATTAAAATTCCTGCCACAACCGGCCGGTCGGCTTCATATCTGGCCTCTCTTTCAACCATCGAAGCCAAAATTAGCGTTTCCCCAAGCGTTAAGCCTTGCCGACTCATCGCCTCTTCTAGGCCGGTATCGATTTTCTTCCTGAAGTTTTTCAGGAAAATGTCCGCCATCGCCCCGGCAGTCGCCTCTTTTGGGATTAAATAAGTATCGGGAAATAGATATCCTTCTAAATCCTGCGTCTTTCCCAGAAAATCTTGATGGCTAAAATTCGCAAAATCAGCGGCCAGTTTCTGCCCAATTTCCTCGCGCCGCCACCCTTCAATGATCGTAAACCACTTGTCGAGCGTTCCGTGGGTAAGTTCTCTGCCAATCTCCAGGGGAGTCATGCCCGCGCTTAAGCGAAAATCTCCTGCCTGAATCTTCTTGCCCAATCCCTCTTTCCAAACTAAAATTTTAAAAGCCAGAGAGCTCCTGATTAACCTCTCTTTTTGCAATCTTTCGGCAATTGAGTTCAAGCCCTCGCCCTTTTCGATCACAAAAATTTCTTCTTGACATTTGAGATTTGGCATTTGACATTTAACATTTGCGCCAGTCGCCCACTGCCACCAAAAAAGGCCGCCCAAAAAAGCGGCCAGAAAAAAAACAAGTGCCCAAAAAACCTTCTTCATCGAAGTCCCTGTTGTGAGCCTAAACCTCCTCAAAAAGCGCTCGCCGATACTTGCCGGAGGCCTTATCCAGGATGTATATCCGGCCGCACCGGCAGGTCACTTTCTCCGTCCCGTCGCCTCGGTCGACGCCCTTGCCCTTCTTGAGGCTAACACCGCACCCGACGCACTGGCCCCGGGAAAGCAACCAGGCTTGTACTGGGGCAATAATATTTTTAAACATGTCTTAGAGAAAAATAATTATCCAGAATTAAGGCGGCAGCTAAGGCGTCTTCTTTACCGCGCCACTTTCTGCCCGCCTGTTTCATCTTAGCCGTTGCTTCGTATGTTGTCAAGGTTTCGTCGGTCGTCTCCACCGGCGAGCCAACGGTTTTGGCTAGTCTCTTGGCAAATTTTTCCGCTTCCTGGCCACTCTTGCCCTCGGAAATTCCGACCACGATTTTTTTAATCCCTTCTCTCTGGCAGATATCCTTTATTCGTGACTGGTAGTGGGAAAATTGGATAATTCCCAGTGGCTCAACCAGACCGTTCTCGCCGATGGCCAAACCAATTTTACTTGCCCCAAAATCAATTCCTAAAATTCTCATCAGTCTAAATCACAGATAGTCTGGCGCGCACAATTAGGCGCCGCAGGTACGAACCGGGCGGAACGCAGGTTATTAGGGTGAGGTAGGAGTCGTCGTACCTCTGCTCCAGAACAGAAATGTCCTCCGGCTTAGTCTCCACCATCTCTTCGACCCGATACCGGTAGATGATGCCGTCAAAATTAGCCAACACTTCATCGCCCGCCTTAAGATTGGGCAAGGTTGAAAAAATGGTTATATAGTTTTGCGGGTTAAAAAGAAAAGGGAGGGTTGAGTGGCCAAAAATAATGGCATTTCCGGGTTGCCCGGGATTGGCCGTTCCCGGATACTGGATCAGGCTTTTTTTTATGTCCAGACTGCTGATCTCAACCACGGCATTTTCTATCCCAAGCTTCGGGATAGAAATAGTGTAGTGGGTTATCTTCGAAGGCCGGCCTTCTGGCTTTGAGGCACTAGGAAACCATTTCGCAAAATCAATATACTCAAAGGGCGCCTCTTCTCCCAAGACCACCGGGGTAAAAACTTCGGCAGGCTGCCGAAGCAGGTCTTCTTGAGAAATTGGCCGGACAAATTCCTGCCTGGAGAAACGGGGAGAGATAAAGAGCTGGTAGGAAATTATGGGCAAAACCGCATTAGCCAAAAGGAAAATGCCCACCATCATAAACATCGCTGGCAGAAAAACCATTATCTGCGGCCGCAAAATCACCACTTTTGGGCGCCTCTCGGCCTTAAGATAAATATAGGGTGTCATTTGGAGCTGATAGTCACTTTAATATTTTCTTCTCTGGTGGGCAATCTTCCCAAAGGGGCAAAGAATGCCGGCGCGACCTTGGTCTTGAAGTGAGAAACTTTCGGCAAACTGCCTAAGTAGTTCTTGGCAAACTCGAAGCTTTTTCCGGTCAAATTCCTGGTAATCTCCTTTGCGTCAAGGTTGGGCAAGAGCTGCCCGCTAAGGCGGGCGGTAAGCGAAACGCTTCTGTCGGCGTTGACTTTATCTATTTTGAAATCTATTTTTGCCTCGTCCCACGAAAAGACAAGGTTCTTTCCTAAGGAAAGAAAGACCTTTTCCCCCAGATCGCGAAGATCCCTCTCTTGAAAAACCAACCCCAAGGCAGAGACGGTAAGTTTGAGGCCCAAGTCTTGAGCTTCCTCGCCAGCCCTACGATTAAACTCCTCTTGGGTCACTTTTAAGGAAACGGATTCCTCAACCAGCTTTTCTCCTGCGGTCATCTTTTTCTTTACTTCCTCTTGAGCTTTTTGCCGTAATTCCTCTTCTAGCCCGTCCCTTAAGCCCTCCCGATCTTTTTCCGAAACCACCTGAATTTGCCGGCTAGTGCCACCGCTGAAAGCCGCCGGGTTCTTGGCCAGATATAAAGAGGAGGTATAGCTCTCCAGGGAAAACTGGCTGCCCGCGGCCAGGTTGGCCGTGGGCCCGATGTCAAGAGCAGTTGCTCCGCCCTTGGCTTCGCCCCAACGGTCAACCCCGCTCGCCAGATCTGCCTGCCTTGAGGCGACGCTGACTTCGTCATCCAGGCTAAACTTCACTGCCCCTGGGCCAACCAAAACTGTCCCTTTAGGGAATAATTTTCTTGCTTCGGTGCGATTATAAATAACGATTTCGCCTTTGGCCTTATCGCCGACTAACTTTTTCCCTGTGGTCGAAATCGTTTTCTCTCCAGAAACGATGGCCTCGACTTCTTTGGCTGGCAAAACTTTTACCTTTTCATCAACATGCGAAACATTGGGGTCAAGTTTTACCGCCAGCTCCTTTTGCAAATCCTCTGGCAAGACAAAAATTTCGACCGTTGCCTGAGGCAAAAAGAAAAACCCAAGACCAAAAACTAATCCCAAAATTAGTAGGATAAGTATTCCGAATCCCAAAGACGGACCCGGTAATCTTGGCTTGGGAAAACGCACGGCAAGACCACTTTTTGTCAAAATAGCAAAAATGGCCCTGGGTATGCCAAAAACCATCCCCAGCAGGGCCTTTAGTCTTCGGCTGGTCTCTTTTAATGGCACGGTTTTCGCCTTTGGCGCGGGCTCTTCGGCTACCTCCTCTGCTGGCAATGGCAATGTTTCTTCCTCGCTACCCACTTCGGCCTGAAGAATGTCTTTGCCCCTTATAAAGCCAAGAGTCGGCCTTGCCTCTTCTGCCACTGGCTTTTCTTCGGGAACAACGATTTCCGTTGTTTTCGCCAGTTCAGCACCGCCCGCCAAACAGACCGCGGTCATCAAGAGATTAACCGGTCCGATTTCTACCTTAGGAAAGTGAAGGAATGGTAGCCGTCTTTCTGGGTCTTGCCACGGATAGGAAAGCAAAACCTGCTTTTGGCTCTCCAGATCCGCTTGGTTAATGCGCTCGCTAGGGGCATAAAGAATGATCCTAGCCGGGAGGCCTTCCGGTCCCTGAAAGCGGAGCAGCCCCTCTTCGACATCAAGAGCAAGATTGTCGCTTCTGCCCACATTTCCCTGGCTCACTACTTTCCCCAAGGAGACAAGAACCAAGCTGATTTTTGTTAACCCAAGACCAACGAGAATTCCATTAAGCGGCGCCCCCTCGGTGGTAGTGTAAAAATGCGCCAACGCTTCGCTTGCCGTGACAAAACCCAAGGGCTTAAGAGACATCCGCAAGGAAAGCTCTTTGAGTAGAGCCAATCTTTCCGGTATGATCTTGCCCTGCTCGACAAAGGAATCGGCCAATCCCAAAATGATTTTCTCGGGTGGCTTCTCTCCCGCCTTTTCGATCTTACCAATCGCCGAAGAGAGAGAAAGTTCCAGGCTGCGGACTAAATCGTCAGCGGTTTTCCCGTCCCACTCCGTCGTCTCGCCCAAGGCAAGCGCTCTCGCTTTTCCCTCTTCAATTGACCAAACTGCAGCCTCAACCGCCTCTTCGTCAATGGCTGTCGCTAGAAAAAACTCGTTTTCTTCCATCTTTAGCTTAAGGTGGCATAAATCCGGCGGGTTCCGGATCCTGCCCCTTCCTCCTTGATAATCTTAAATCTTCCCAAAGTCCCCGTAAAGTCAGCGTGCGGCCCGCCACAAACCTCCGCGGAGAAATCGTTTATTTTGTAAACTTTCACTTTTTCTGGGTATTTCTCTCCCGGCACCGTCCCGGCGCCCTCTTTTTTGGCTTTGGCAAAATCCATTATCTCCATGGAAATTGGCCAGTTTTGCTTTATTACCTCATTAACTAACGACTCCGCCCGCGCCAACTGATCCTCGCTTAACTTCTCCTGATTAGGGAAGTCAAAACGAAGGCGCTCGGCGGTAATATTCGATCCCGCCTGGTAAATATGAGGTCCGACAACTTTTCTCAAGGCCGCCTGCAAAAGGTGAGTGGCAGTATGAAGCTTCGTTACCTGTTCCGAATGATCGGCCAAACCACCCTTAAACATCCCGGCCGAAGCGACGCGTGATTTTTGTTGATGCCTTTGACTCTCTTTTTCAAACTCCTCTTTTATCTTTTGGTCGATTGGCTTGCCCCACTGGGATAATAAATCGCAAGAAAGCTCGAAAGGAAAACCGTATGTTTGATGCAAATCAAATAAGAACTGACCCGTGATTGGTTTAGTCCGCAGCAATTTATTGCCCCTATGGAGAAGGGGAACGAAACTATCTGCCTCGGCGCCGATTATTGGATGAATTTCGAAAGAATCTTTCTCCGAAAGGTATGAGTCTTTATAAATTTCAATTATCTGTCGGCAAGCCTCGGGAATAAACTCTTTTGCGGGAACATTCAACTGCATCATCTTTACCGCCGCCCTCCTGATCAAGCGGCGCAAAACATATCCTCTTTCTTTATTGGATGGAGTTACTCCGCTAGCTACGAGAAAAACCGCAGCGCGGAGATGATCAACTATAATTCTTATTGGTTTTTTATTTTCCTCCGCCTCATAGCTTTTCCCGGACATTTGTTCGATTATTCGAATAATTGGGATAAACAAATCGGTTTGATAATCATCTTCGCCGTAACCGCTAGTTAGTGCGACTACCCGCTCTACACCCATGCCCGTATCCACATTTTTTTGCTTTAATGGTTCGTATCGGCCGTTAGCCGTTTTGTTATATTCCATAAAAACATCGTTCCAAACCTCAATATATTTACCGCATTGGCAACTGGGGTCGCAGTGAGGAGAACATTTTGGCTTTCCGGTATCAATAAACATTTCTGAATCGGGGCCACAAGGACCAGTTGCGCCAACTGGCCCCCACCAATTTTCTTTTTTACCGAAAAAATAAATCTTCTTTCGGGGAATATTTAGGCTCTCCCAGACCCGCGCCGACTCCTCATCTTTCGGGGCGTCTCCATCTCCGCTAAAACAAGTAACTGAAAGCTGATCGTGCCCGAAATTTAGAATCTTAGTAAGGAATTCGTAACTCCATTCTATCGCTTCTTTTTTCCAATACCCGCCTTGACCGAAGCCGCAAGGCGAGGCAGGATCTCCCAAGGACCAGTTGCCTAACATTTCAAAAAAAGTATGGTGGAAACCGTCTCCTACGTTATCGATATCATCAGTTCTCAAGCACTTCTGAACGCTAACAATTCTCTTCCCCAGCGGGTGAGGCTGGCCCAGAAGATAGGGTACTAAGGGGTGCATCCCCGCAGTCGTAAACAAAACCGAGGGGTCATTTTCGGGAACAAGGGAAGCCGATGGGATTCTTTTATGCCCCCTTTCTTCAAAAAACCGAAAATATTTTTCTCTTAGCTCTTTGGCGGTCACGAGAAGATTATATCCTAAGTGAAGTCAGCGAGGCAACTTTTTCCAACCCTACGGAATTAATAAAGAAAGCTCAGGCCGAAGCTCCCTATCAACAGATGTTAACTGATGAAAAATCACTTTGGGGCCCTGACATCTACATTGATGTTTCAAAAGAGGTACCAGGGGCGTAGATGACAAAGCTTTCGGGAACATTTCTAACTAAAGTTTTCGAAGGGCCATACCAGAATGCGGGAAAGTGGGCACAGAAGATGAAAGAATATGTGGCAGAGAAGGGTAAGGAATTGAAAAAAATGTATTTTTCCTACACCACCTGCCCTAATTGCGCCAAAGCATATGGCAAGAATTACGTTGTTGTCTTTGCCCAAACAGATTAAGGAATCCCCGAATTTTTTGAAGTAATTTTCGAAGAATAGACAAGGAGTATTCTTAGCGTCTTTGTTTTAGGGTCTAGCGACGAAGATTAGAGTCAGTAAATTCTACATTACCGTTAATTTGTCCATTTTGGCCATACCCGGTGGCATCTTGTGCATTTCCGTCAAGATGCCACAATGCGGCAGGATAGGTAGTTAGAGAAAAAGGGGCCGCAGGATACCCAAGCCAGGGATTGTTAGTGTAGAGGACAATCTCGTCAATTTCTCCTGAAAATTGACTTAAGCAAGAAGGGAAATCTCTTATCTTTGCGCAGCCTATTGTTAAGGGAGTGGTCTCTTTTTCTGTGATTGATTCTCCGGAGCTGCCAATCGATTTTTGTTCCTGCATGTCGCCGTTGACAAAAAGGCTTAAGTTGTTGTCAGATTTTATCGCGTTTATGAAATACCAAGTGTCGGGAGTAAGGACACTTTTTCCAAATAACATTTTTCTCACTCTGGTCCCGTCTGGTTTTTTCAGGTTTACACCAAATTCCACCTTGCCGTTGGCGATGTCCAGGCTGTACCCCCAAGCCTCGTTGGGAATCCCTTCCTTAGCGAGTATAAAGCTGGGGTTACTTCTGTTTGGACCATTTATAACATTGTTATCAGGTTTTACCCAGACACCGATGCTGAATTTCCCCCCCATAAGAATTCTGGTTGATGAGGGAATTTCGACGTATCCTGGGTTAACCGTATTTAGTTTAATTGCTTTTCCGAAAGCAGGCGTTGGGGTAGCTGTTGGAGAAAACGTAATTGAAGGAAGGGTAACGGAGACTGTTGCTGAGCTAGAATTGTGGTTTATTTGCGTTATCGAAATGTTGTTGATATCATCCTGAAAACTGCTGCCGTCGGATAATCCTTCGTCTACATTGTCGGTTAATGGCGTTGTGTCAATTAGAAATGATCCTGCTACGTTGTTTATAATGAGTTGGTTTTTGTCCCAAATGCGGATGGTCACGTTTTGGGCAGTTTCTGGAATGCTTTGGTCGAAATAAAGTACTGGTTGTCGGTATTCGAGAAAATAATATTGATTAGTGTCGCGTTTTAGAATTTTTAGTGCTTTTAACCCTTCGGCGACTTCAAGAGGAGACAGTGTGTAGGTTCCACTAGCGTCAACCTCTTTTACTTGTGGTTCCTCGAGGTACCCAAGCTCTTTTTTAAAGGCAGCATTAAAGTGATAATCTTGAATTCCCATGCTCGAGTAAAGATCCCAATATTCTTTTGTCTGGCACTGGTCGTAGGTATTAATCGCTTTATTTCCACATTTAATTGAGTTTGCATGCAACAGGCCAAAGTTATGCCCTAATTCATGAACGAAGGTGTGGTAACTTATGTGGTCACCGATACTCATTCCATTTAACCAGATTTGATTTCCTCCGAGAAAGGCTATGCCTCCCCAAGGACAGTCTCCACTATAAGGGAAAAGGTAAGCAATATGATCATAGTTTGAGGGATTAAATCCTTGTTGAGTGGCAAGAAAGGTGGCCTTTTCAGCCCAATAAAATATATTGTCGTTGCAACTTGCGTTGGTAGAGTCAATTTCTAGCCAGCCATAGACGTCATTTACACTGCCCGGAAAGGTTGTTTTATCGTAAGAATTTTCTTGATAGAAGCTGTTGACGGATTCTTGTCCCGTGAAGGCTACTGATTCTACGTCTTGTTTGGTGTAGGGAGTTAAGCGGTAATTTGAAAAATTAAACATCAAAATCGCCATTTTCAAATTGCCAGTCGTTTTTATCTCACCTCCTTGAGGAACAGGTTGGTCTATTTTTATATTTCCTGGTGTTGCTGTTATTTCCGAATCTAGAGTTACTCCTTGAATGCTTGCCTCTCGGTTCAGAAAATCGAGTGAAATAGATTGCGTCGGATGAACAGTGTATGTCTTTTTTAATCCCTCCCTGGTTGAGGTAGTTATCTGAAAGGCTACTTCACTCACTATGTCCTTGAAGTTATCTTTAACGATAAAATTAAGCCTCCCCTTTAATTCTTCATCCCTTTCAAAAAGAGTTTTATCGTTCACCTCATTTCGAAGGAGTTCTCGAGTATTTAGAGGAAGAGTGTAGTTAAGAAATTGTCCGGGATTTTTTTTAATCTCTGCAAGTAATAGTCGCTTTCGCATAGAGGCGAGTGCCGTGATAAGACTTTTGTTTTTTTTCTTCGCCCTCGAGAGTTGAGTAAGTTGCGTATTGTATATTTTTATGTTGCCTATGAAGTCATTCTGGGGTCGTGCCGCCCTACTACGTACATCATATGAAGATTTTAAATTTGAAATTAAGAGGACGGTAATAATTACTGCAAGAGTTGAGAATATCAATAAACCGACCTCGGTTTTTTTCTCTAAGAGATAGGAGATAATTTTGTTCATTTTGGGCATACTCTTATTATGTTTTATTCAGACTCTGGTATCTGTTAGGTAACGATACGTTGCAAAGAGATATTCTTAGTTTCCTTCAAATATTGCGCCGACGTTTTGCAGCTTAAGCTCTTGAGCCTTTTGTTTTGGTCGTAATCGCCAATAAACTCTAAGAGCTTACCATTAAGCCCGAATATACTCTGGAAGCGATACTTTGTCAAGGTTTTGTCCTAATTCAGTTCTCGTTACTAATACTGCTATCATCATATTGACTTTTATATGAGTTTACTTTAGGATATTCGTACATAGATGAATTTTTTTGGTTTTTATCTAAATATAACTTTACTTCTGTGGATTTTAGCTGGTCTTATTGCCTTTGTTCTACTCTTTCTTTGGAATAGGTATAATTCTTTTGTTTCCGGGCGAAACAGAGTTAAGGCAGATTTTGCTGATATTGATGTGCAGCTACGCCGTCGGGCTTCGCTAATTGATAATCTGGCAGAAATTGTCAGAGAATATGCTAAGCACGAAAAAACAACTTTTTCTGATGTCGCAGAGGCTCGTGCAGCTTTGGAAAAACCTCATAGCCCCAAAGATTCTGCTGTTGCAGATAACATGCTAACTTCAACCTTAAGGTCTTTATTTGCAGTTTCAGAAGATTACCCTGATCTTTTAGCGTCCACGAATTATCAACAATTAAGAGCAGATATTAAAGAGACAGAAAATTTAATCGCAAACTATCGAGAAAAATACAATCAGACAGTACTAGGCTTTAATACAATGATAGATACATTCCCTAATCTTTTAGCGGCTAATCTTTTTGGCTTTAAAGATGAAGAGCTATTTGAAACAGATGTAGCCGGTAAACAGGAAGTCAGCCTGGCTGCTGCTTGAGTTTATGCCGAGCGAATCTCCTTATAAGACAGGCTTAGAGCCTAAGATTTTAAGCAGAGCAAGGACGACCCTCGGTTCTCTTCTGCTTGTTCTTACAGTCATTACTATTGCTGGGGCACATCAGGGTGTTGTCTCGGGCGACTTTGATAGGGTTTTAGTAAAACCTTTTAGAGAATTTGCTGCCGATCTCAAAAAGGCTGCTAATCCTAGTCCTACTCCAACTCCCACGCCTAGGCCGAGCACCGCTCCTTCTCCAACGCCTATGCCAACCAAAAAACCTACCCCCGTAGTCAAGAAGACACAACCCGTATATTCGAACTGCATTAGGAAGAATATCAGGGAGGGCGAGTTTGCCAGCAATAGATGTTATGCCCCCCAAGACTACGAAGACTTGGAATACTATTTGGGAAGATATTACAGCGCTGTTTCGGAACGAGATACTCAAGAAGCGTTTATCGGAGTAACGTGTCCTGGAATGAGCGATATGTTTAAGAAAAGTTGCGAAGAGCATAAGCAGAAGAAGGCAACAGCAGAAGCTAACATTGGAAAATACAAAGGCATTGTTCTTGGGATAATAGCCAAGGGGCGGTAATTAACTGATTCGGTCGGGGAGAAAGGAGTCGCGGCTTTTAAATTAGACTACGCGCGCGCATGCGCTAATTGTTAATTTCCAACGAAGTTGGCCTTGCGCCCCCTAGTCTTTTAAGCCCTAAAATAACTGCCTAATGTTTGATGATGGTTATTTTGGGATCGCTTGAATTTACCTCCATTGAAACCTCGCCTCCCACGGGAAAGGTAATCTTGGGATCGGTGTGCCCAAAATCGACATTAGCAATTACGAGAATATTTTTAAGCTCTTGTTTAGTTTTAATTATCTTGATTAATTTTTCATCACTAACCTCACTGGCTTTCTGAAACCTACCGACGACTAGCCCTTTTACCCCTGAAAAGCTAGGCAAGTGCAAAACCGATTGTAAGTCGCGGTCGAAATGGTGTGGCTTAGATTCCTCGTCATCCTCGAGAAACAAAACTGCACCTTTTAAATTAGGCAGATATTCTGTTCCCTGAAGCAGATTGAAAGTACATAGGTTCGCCCCTAGCGCTGTCCCTTCGGCCTTCCCTTCGTTAACAACCAACCAGCCGGAGTTCCTAATTAAATGCCTATCGCCTTGGTCTTTATACCAAAGATCGTCGCTCCACTCCTCGCTCGGGCTCACCACCACCGGCTCTTCCGAAAATAAGCACCTCTTAAAGTAATCCAGCGTATAGTCAAAATACAATTTTTGGCCAAAACTCGAATAATGCGGGCCAGAATAATTGACTAGGCCGGTCTTGGCAAAAATGGCATTGTTAAGGGCCGTTGTGTCCGAAAAACCGCAAAATATCTTGGGATTGCGGCGAACTAGCTCCCAGTCAATATATCTAAGTAACTGATTACTATTAAACCCGCCAATAACCGTAATAATTGCTTTTACTTGGGGATCGCTAAAGGCTTGATGAAAATCTTCTATTCTCGCCGCGATGGTAGTTGAGCCAAATTCATCAATTTCCTCGACGTGCTCGCCAAAGCCAAGCTTCAACCCCAAATCGCTAAACCTCCTGTTAGCCATCTCTTTGGTTTCCTCCGAAAGAATCGCCATCGATTTCGCCGGCGCAATCACTCGCACTTCGTCGCCTGCCTTCAATTTTTTGGGGTATATCTTTTCCACGGCAACTTTATTTTATAGCAAAATTAGAGTCAAAAAAAAGGCTAAAAAGATTTAGGAAAGCTTTTTGCCTGCTCTTTGAAAGAAACGCCTGATGCCTTTGTGGGCTTTTTCTTGTTCCTTAACTTCTTTTTTAACTTCGGTGGCTATTTCCTCTGCCTTCTCCGAAACCGTTTCCTTCATTTCCCCCAAATTCCCCAGTAAGACTTGTGCTTTTTCTCTCAGCGCCTTGCGCCACTCTTCTCCCTCTTCCTTCCCCAAAATCAAGGCCAAGGCTGCTCCGATCACGCCTCCCAAAACTAAACCCGCCAGGAAATTATTGTCTTTTTTTTGCGAATCCTGATCCATTTTTTAATTTTTGGGTTTGCCAGAGGTCAAAAGTTTAATCAAATCTGCGCCGCTTTTTATTCCCGTCAAAAATCCGGAGAGCCCGGCAATCGGCTTGGCCACCGATTCAGAGACAACGCCCGCATCATCGAGTATTTTATTCATCTTTTTAACCGATTCGCGGAACTCCCTTAAGATCAAGGCCACCTGGGAACCAACAATCAAGAGCATGATGGTCAAACTGCTAACAGTAAGAATGAGAAGAAGTTGGGTCGTTTCCATATCTTGAATGTATACTCTTGAGGGTACCCCTGTCAACTATAACTTTCTGCCTCCATCTATAGCTACTCCCTTAAGGCGAAAAGATGCCAGGAAAGATAGGCTAAAAAAAGGAGGATAAAAAGGATTATCGCGGCCAGCGCTGTCTTGCGCGGGTCCCAGGAAAGTTTTAGCCGGCTCGAGGGGCGGGCCAGGCTTTCAACTACTGGCTTAGGTTGACCCGAAGAACCAAAATCTCTTCTAAAAAAAGCTAAAATCGCCCCCGAATCCAGGCCCAGATATTCGGCATAGTTTTTGATAAATCCCTTCGCCCAAGCCGGTTGCCCAACTCTATTAAAATCGTCGTTTTCCAGTGCTTCGAGATATTCCTGCCTAATCTTAGTTGCCTCCGCCACTTCCGTTAGACTAATTTGGCGAATGAGTCTCTGCTCTTTTAAAATCTGGCCGACAGTTTTCATCAGCTTATATTATAATTGATTTGTCTAATATGTTTTTCCGGGAGATCTCCGAAAAAGATAAAGAGGCCTATAACCAAGTTGTTTCCCACCCGGTCCAATCTTGGGAATGGGGCCGGTTTCGCCAAGAAACAGGGGTAGAAGTTCTTCGCCTGGGCCAATTCGACGGGGAAAAATTAGTTTCCGCCTTCCAAATTTTTTTCCACAGAGTTCCCCGCCTTAACTTTACCGTCGGTTACCTGCCCCGGGCGCCCCTACCTGATAAAAAAATTCTGTCAATTCTCACTGAAATCGGCAGAGAGAGAAACTGCGTCTTTATTAAATTCGAGCCGGATTGTCTGGCCGGCCAAAAAGACAAGAGAAAGGAATATTTTTTGCGCCAAACCAGGCCCGGGCGACCCGTTTTGCCGATAAACACGATCAATATTGATTTAACCCCGCCGGAAGAAGAAATCCTGCGGCAGATGCACGAAAAAACCAGATACAATATCAGGCTAAGCCAGAAACAGGGAGTCAGAGTCGAGGAAAAAAACGACGACTCGTCGCTTTCGGCTTTCTTGGATTTTTTGCAAGAAACCGAAAAAAGGCAGGGATTCTACACCCATCCGCGAGATTATTTTAAAAAACAGTGGGCGATAACCAGGCCTTCCGGCATGGCCCATCTCCTGCTCGCTTTTTTCGGAACATTTCCCCTGGCCGGCATCATGCTTTTTCATTTCCAAGACAAGCTTTACTACCCCTATGGCGGCTCTTCTCTCCTTCACCGCGCCATCATGCCTAATTATTCGCTCCACTGGGAGGCAATTAGGCTGGGAAAAAGGCTGGGATGCAAAACTTACGATCTCTGGGGCACCTATTGGCAAAAACCAGAACCAACCGATCCGTGGTATGGCGTCTATCGTTTTAAGATGGGCTTTGGCGGAAAGCCAGTTTCTTATCTTGGCGCTTTTGATCTTGTTCTAAATCTTCCCCTCTACCGCGCCTATAATCTCACCAACGAACTTCGCTGGCAATTTTTGAAAATCTCAAGGAAACTTCATCTTCAATGAGCACCGATCTAAGGCAATCGCCAGAATATGCCTGCCACCTCGAAGACCTAGGCTGGAAGGTAGAATTAATTGATAACTGCCATGTTTTTATTCGCCGATTTCCCCTTCTTGGCTCGATTCTTAAAATTCAGCGACCTAATAAAATTCCCTCACTCGACAAAGTCGAGACCCTAGCCAGAAAATATCACGCTTATAAAGTTTCTCTCGAGCCCCAAAGGCCATTTAGCCATTTAGCCATTAAGCGGTTAAAAAACAGGGGCTATCAACCTTCTCGCTCCTCTTACCTGCCGACCAAAACTGTTCAAATTGACCTCCGCTCTCCCCTTACCAAGATTCTAAAAAACTGCCAAAAAGATTGCCGTTACTGCCTTAAAAAGACATCCAAAAAGCCACTTCAATTGACTGAAGTAGCCGACCCAAAACTCTTCCAGAGAATCTGGAGAAAAAGCCTGCCATTTCATAAATGGCTTTTAGTTCCGTCTCTTAAGAATCTTATCAGCTTAAAGAAAAATTTCGGCAAACATTGTTATCTTCTGCTTAGTTTTTATAAAGAAATTCCTCTTGGGGGAACAATTATTTTAATTAGCGGTAAAACCGCCTACTACTTTTACGCTTTTACTAATCAAGGCGGCCGCAAGCTTCTGGCACAGTATTTCCTCGTCTGGGAGGCGATTAGGCTGGCAAAAAGGAAGGGTTGTTTTTTCTTCGATTTCGAAGGAATCTACGACGAACGATTTCCCCTTAAATCCTGGCAAGGATTTTCCCACTTTAAAAAAAGTTTTGGCGGCAAAGAAATCAGTTATCCGCCACCGCTAGCCAAAACCCGGCTTTTTCGCCTTTTTGGATAAGTTGAGAAAGAAGGGGGTTTGAGATAAAATAAACTTATGGCAGAAATCATTTACATCCTGACAAACGAAGCAATGCCCGGTTATGTAAAAATCGGGAAGACAACAACCTCAGTTGAGCAAAGGGTACTAGAATTATCAAGATCGCCTGCCATTCCGCTACCTTTTGAATGCTACTACGCCGCAAAAGTTAAGGATGCAAATAAAGTTGAGTTGGCTTTTCATGATGCCTTTGGAGACCATCGCGTTAATCCGAGGAGAGAATTTTTCAATATTGCTCCCGAAAGAGTGGTGGCAATTCTCAAGCTCTTGGCCCTTGAAGATGTTACGCCCTCGCGGAATGTTGGTGTTGAATCCAAAGAGGATGCGATTGCCATTGAAAGAGCAAGACAAAAAAGATCGGCCTTCAATTTTAAAATGGTTGGTATTCCGGCAGGTTCTGAACTTAAATTCATACGCGATGAAAATATTACTTGTGTTGTGGCTCCCGACCAAAAACATGTGATTTTTGATGGCAAGGAAATGTCTTCTTCAGAGGCAGCTGCACAAGCCCTTGGCAGCGAATGGTGGCCACAAGGCCCTGGATATTGGACTTACGAAGGCGAAACTCTGGATGAACGGCGAATAAGAATGGAAGAAGGCGACGAGCCGACTCCACAAGAAATTGAAACGACTGGCGATGCATGGACTCAAAATCAAATTGATCAAGAAAGAGGAAAATAATTTAATAGTAAAAAACTAATAATATGGCAACAATATATTTCAAAGGAAAAGAAATTGTCCGGAATTATCACCTCTCGGTGCCGTATCATGAGTTGAGGCCGGATGCGAAAAAGGGCTTATCCAGAAAGCCGAGTTTGAATGACAACCTGATTATTCACGGCGATAATTTGCTAGCACTCAAAGCCCTTTTGCCCACATACGCCGGAAAGGTGAAATGCATTTACATTGATCCGCCCTATAACACCGGCAACGAAAAATGGGCGTATAACGACAAAGTTAATTCGCCGATGATGAAAGAATGGCTCGGCAAAGTGGTGGATAGAGACGACCTCACGCGCCATGACAAGTGGCTTTGTATGATGATGCCGCGCTTAAAACTTCTGCGCGAGCTTTTAGCTGATGACGGCGTGATTTTTGTGAGTATTGATGATAACGAAGTGGCAAATATGCGACTTTTGATGGATGAAATTTTTGGAGAGGAAAATTTTGTTGCAGATATAATTTGGGAAAAATCTGATAGTCCAAAAATGGACGTGAAGCTTTTTTCTCCAAATCACGATTTTATAGTTGTTTGTTCAAAGTCCAATGAGTTTTTTGAACTTGAAAAAGACGAGTTTTCAGAAATTCCCTCACATTATAACAAGACGGATGAAGAAGGCAGAATATACTATTTAAAGCCACTGCGAGTTATGGGTGGGAACATAAGTGAAAGCCTTTACTTTCCAATGATTGCGCCCGACGGAACAGAAGTTTTTCCGCTTGAGCCGAACGGCGAAAAGGGATGTTGGAGATGGAGTAAGGAAAAAGTTAAAAACGAACCGAACAGAATTGAATGGATAAGTGGCAAAAAAGGATGGGTTCCATATTTCAGGATTTACGCTGACACAAGAAAAGAGCTTCAGCCATTCACGATTTGGAGGCACGAAGAAGTTGGAAGCAACAGAACATCAAAAAATGAAATTAGAAACCTTTTTGATTCAAATGTTTTCGAAACACCAAAGCCAACTCAGTTAATTAAAAAAATTCTAAAATTATCAACAGACAAAAACTCAATCATTCTCGACTCTTTCGCTGGCTCCGGCACAACCGCGCACGCGGTGCTGGCGCTCAATAAAGA
>Ga0194110_10002171_pt1 | contig 24967 bp, 22 predicted proteins | sample TA2Kig1200mmetaG_FD_146192 | JGI IMG/M metagenome (GOLD analysis project Ga0194110, IMG submission 146192) | Freshwater microbial communities from Lake Tanganyika, Tanzania - TA2015032 Kigoma Deep Cast 1200m | ecosystem: Environmental > Aquatic > Freshwater > Lake | place: Tanzania: Lake...
CGAGGTTTTTGTTGCTTACGTGATGAGGAAATGAGCGATGCCAGGCCCCATACCTAAACCGATGGCGCTGAGAGAGCGGCGCAACAAGGTGGCCACGCGCGCGTCGTTGGCGCCGGAAAGCGAGCCGCGCAAGCGCGCCCCGCGTCTGCCCAAGCGGGAAGGGGACTGGCATCCCATGACGCGCGCCTGGTGGCGCGATGTGTGGCACTCGCCGATGGCCGCGGAGTACATTCGCGCAGACGAGCACGGGCTTTTCCGCCTGGCGGTGCTGGTGGACCAGTTTTGGGCACATCCCACCTCACAGCTCGCGGCAGAGATTCGCCTTCAGCAGCAGGCGTTCGGCCTGACGCCCATTGACCGACGCCGGCTGGAGTGGAGCATCGAGCAGGCCGAATCCGCAACGACCAAACGGCAACAACGTAAAGTGCGCCAGGCTCATGCGGGAGAGATTGATCCGCGTGAGGCTCTCAAGGTGAGCGGCGAATGACGGTGCTGATGGTGCCCGCTCTCGATAAGATACCCTGGCCCACTCTCGGGCCACAGGTCTGTTCCTTCATCGAATCGTTTCTCACGTTCGGCCCTGGGGACCTGCGCGGCGAGCCTGCTCGCATAGACGCGGAAAAGCGCGCTCTGATCTATCGCGCCTATGAGGTATTTCCGCAGGGGCACGAGCAGGCGGGGCGGCGCCGTTTCCGGCGCGTGGCCATCTCCCTGCGCAAGGGCTCCGCCAAGACCGAACTCCTGGCGTGGATCGCCGCCTGCGAGCTGCATCCTGAGGGGCCAGTACGTTGCGACGGATTCGATACCGATGGCAACCCTGTGGGCGTGGGCGTCACCGATCCCTACATCCCGCTCGTGGCCTACACCGAGGAGCAAAGCGACGAACTGGCCTATGGCGCGCTGCGGGTGATCCTCCAGCACAGCCAACTGGTCAACGACTTTGACATCGGCGTCGAGCGCATCATGCGCGTTACGGGCGATGGCAAGGCCGTCAGTTTGGCCTCCTCGCCTGACGCGCGGGACGGGGCGCGCACCACGTTCCAGGGCATGGATGAGACGCACCGATGGACGAGCCCGCGGCTGAAGCACGCGCACCGCACGATGATGGCCAACCTGCCCAAGCGCTATCTCGCCGATGCATGGAGCCTGGAGATCACCACGGCGCCAGCGCCAGGCGAGAATTCGGTGGCTGAGGACACGATGGAGTACGCGCGGCAGGTGGCGGATGGCAAGATCGCCGACACGCGGCTCTTTTTCTTTCACCGCCAGGCGGGGGATGACCACGACTTGGGCAGCCCCGAGGGCGTGCGCGCGGCTGTCTTGGAGGCCTCCGGCCCCATCGCCGAATGGTCGGACATAGATGGCATTGTCGAGCAATGGCAAGACCCGACCGCCGACCGCACGTACCTGGAGCGCGTGTGGCTCAACCGTCTCGTCAGGGCCAGCGAGCGCGCCTTTGACGCCGAGCGTTGGCGAGAGCTGGCCGTGGACGTGAGCCCCGTTGAGGACGGGGACATGATCACGCTCGGGTTTGACGGGGCGCGCTATCACGACGCCACCGCTATCGTGGCCACGCACATTGCCACAGGATACCAGTGGCTCGTGGGCCTATGGGAGCATCCCTATGGCGTGCAGGACTGGGAAGTGCCTGAACACGAGGTGGATGTGGCCGTAGACGAGGCGTTCACGCGGTGGAACGTTTGGCGGATGTACTGCGATCCGCCCTATTGGGAGACGCGCGTGGCGGAATGGGCGGGCCAGTACGGCGAAAAGCGGGTGATGAACTGGTACACGAATCGCATGAAGCCGATGGCCTATGCCATCCAGGCGTTCAACACCGCGATCCTGGCGGGCGATCTCTCGCATGATGGCTCCCAGGGGCTAACGCGGCACATGGGGAACGCCGTGCGGCGCATTCTGAACCTGCGCGACGATCAGGGCAAGCAGATGTGGGTGATCTACAAAGAGCGGCCCGATTCGCCGCACAAAATCGATGCGGCCATGGCCGCGGTCTTGAGCTGGGAGGCGCGCAACGATGCCCTGGCCTCCGGCGTCATGGCGCAAGGCGAGAGCGTGTACGAGACCCGAGGCATTCTGATAATCTGAGGCGACGATGAACAAAACGCCGGCCTTTGGCCTCCGCGAGATCACGGCCCTGATCGGCCTCGGCTGCCTGGCCGCGGGGTTGGGCCTCCAGAGCGTGCCCCTGGCGCTCACCGTCGTGGGTGCATTGCTATTCGGGTTGGCGGTCTGGCCGCTGCTCTGGCCGCGAAGGGGTGAGAAATGAGCCTGCTGACACAGTTGCTACAACCCAGCGCGGTGAACCTCGGCGACGAGCGCCTGTGGCGCATAGGCTCTATCGGCTCCACGGCCTATTCCGGCGTGCACGTGAGCCCCGAGACGGCGCTGATGTCGTCCGCGGTGTGGGCCTGCACGCGCTTGATCTCCGAGTCCGTGGCCACCATGCCCGCGATCATGTACAGACGCCTTCCCGACGGCGGGAAAGAGCGCGCGACGAACCACCCGCTGTACACCGTGCTGCACGACGACCCGAACGAGATTCAGACGGCGTTTATCTTCAAAAGGACGATGATGGTGCACGCCCTGCTCTACGGGGGCGGCTATGCGCGTATCACGCCGGGGCCGCGCGGCCCGGTGGACAGCCTCCAGCCGATCCACCCGGACAACATCACCACCGAGGGGCTGCCCGGCGGCGGCATCCGCTACATGGTGCGCGGCGAGGACGGCGTGCGCCGGCCGGTGAACGCCGAGGACGTGTTCCACCTGCCCGGCCTGAGCCTCAACGGCGTGGACGGGCTCTCCCTGGTGCAGTACGCGCGCGAGTCCATCGGCCTGGCGCTGGCCGCGGAGGGCTATAGCGCCAAGTTCTACTCCCAGAACGCACGGCCCTCGGGCATCCTGAAGCACCCGAATAAGCTTTCGCCGGAAGCGGCGCAGCGCGTAAAAGAATCCTGGGAGGCGGCGCACGCCGGATTGCAGAACGCGCACCGTGTGGCCGTGCTCGAAGAGGGGCTGGAATGGGTGCAGACGGGGATGACGCACGCCGACGCGGAGCTCATCGCCCAGCTTGATTGGAGCGCGGCGGACATTGCGAGGTTCTTCAATGTTCCGCTCCATATGATCCAGTTGATGACGAAATCCACCTCCTGGGGCTCCGGCATCGAGGAAATGGGCATCGAGTTCGTGGTGTTCACGTTGCTCCCGTGGGTGAAAAACTGGGAGGAGTTGATCACCAAGAAGTTGATCTTGGCCCCGCAGAGCTACTTTTGCGAGTTCCTGCTGGACAACATGATGCGCGGCAAGCTCCAGGACAGGTACAACGCCTACGCCACGGCGCGCAACTGGGGCTGGCTGAGCGCCAACGACGTGCGCCGGTTGGAGAACATGAACCCCATCGAGGGGGGCGATCAGTACCTGCGCCCAATCAATACGATGGACATGGCTCAGCCCGAGCTGCCGCCGATGCAGCGCGCGCCCACGGTGACGCCGACCGAAGGCCATTACCATCTCCTGCTCCATGAGGCGGCCTCGCGCGTGGTGCGCAAAGAGATCGCGGCCATGACCAAGGTCGCCAAGCGCACGGCGAACAGCCCCGACGCCTGGGCCAGCGAGGTGGCCGAGTTCTACGCGGGCCACGGCGCCTTCGTGGCCGAGACCCTGCGCATCGGGCGCAGTGCGGCGGACGCTTATGCCGCGGAGCAGCGCTGCGCGCTGCAAGAGCATGGCGCGGGCGTCATGGAGGACTGGGAGACGAGACGGGCGGGGGACTTGATTACCTTGGTGCTGGAGGCCAACAATGCCGCTACCTGAACCGCGAGACGGAGAAGCCTACGACGACTTTATCGAGCGCTGCATGGGAGATGAGAACATGAGAGAGTTCGACGACGCGGCCCAGCGCCGCGCTGTGTGCGAGCGCCAGTGGGATGACGCCCAGGACGACGGGGGTCTGCTGCATCCTCATTGGCAGGGTGTGGGGAACCACACGCATTCGTTCAGCGAGCTTACCGATGGGGCGCAGCTAGGACCTATGCTGACACGCTATAGCCATATCGTCAGCTATGTGCTGAACACGCCCTGGGCCATCACCGCCGACAAACTGGCGCAGATCATGAGCCTGCTGGGCTTCTACGCCGCGGGGAACAAGTTCACTGCCGAGGAGGTGCGCGAGGCCATCGGCATGAGCCAGCGGCCCAGCGCCAGGGCCTCCGGCGCGGTGCAGATCATCCCGCTGTACGGCATCATCACCCAGAGGGCGGGGCTGATGACCGAGACCAGCGGGGGCACCTCCACGGAGGCCTTCAGCCGGCAGTTCCGCGCGGCGTTGAACGACCCGCAGATCGGGGCCATCCTGATAGACGTGGACTCGCCCGGCGGCGCCGTCACGGGGGTGGACGAGCTCTCCAGCGAGATACACGCCGCGCGCGGCGCCAAGCCTGTGGTGGCCATCGCCAACTCGCTCGCTGCCTCTGCGGCCTACTGGATCGCCACGGCGGCGGATGAGCTGGTGATGACGCCCACCGCCGAGGTGGGCAGCATCGGCGTCCTGGCGGCGCATGAGGACGACAGCGCGTTCTACGAGCGCCAGGGGATCAAGACGACCTTGGTCAGCGCGGGCAAGTACAAGACGGAAGCCAACCCCTACGAGCCGCTCAGCGACGAGGCGCGCGCCTACCTCCAAGAGCGGGTTGATGAATACTACTCGATGTTCATCCAGACGGTGGCGCGCAACCGCGGCGTGTCCGTGAGCGAGGTGCGCGGCGGGTTCGGGGAAGGGCGCGTGGTGGGGGCCAAGGCGGCCAAGTCCATGGGCATGGTGGATCGCGTGGAGACGATGGACGAGACCATCGCCCGGCTGCAAAAGGGCCGCCGCTCGCGGGCGCAGTCTCAGGCGGAGCTGGATCGCCGCGCGAGACGGCTGCGGGCGCTGGCCGGATAGTATTGACAACCCGTTCCGGGTATGCTATAATGGTTCGTAGATAGGCCCGCATCCCAGAGGCTCCGTCGAGACCCGAGGGGCGCAGGCAACACGGGAAACGCCTCCGACGAGCGCGCGAACCGTTGCGACACGATGCAAATCGTGGCGTGCGGACGCGCGTTTTTCGTTGCTCCGCCGCCACCCAGCCAAGGAGCAACATGCCAAAGAGGTATCAAGCGCTACTGCAAGAGCGCGCAGAGCTCGTGGCCGAGGCCCGGCGGGCCTTTGAGTCCGCCGAGAAGGACGCGCGCGACCTGACCGATGCGGAGCGCACGCGCGATGACGAGATCGCCGCCAGGCTGGACGTCATCGCGAGCGAGCTCCAGAGAGAAGAGCGCCGGCGGGAGTGGGAACGCTCCGTTGAGGCCGTCGCCAAGCCGAATGCGGGAACCAGCGTCACCCTCCCCGGGGAGATCGCCCGCATCCTAGACGCGCAGGATCAGCCGTTCGAGAGCCTCGCCGAGCAGCTCCTGGCCGTGCGCCAGGCCGCGCTCCCTGGGGGCTATGTGGATCTGCGCCTGCGCGCGCAGCTCGGGCATAACGTGGGCATTCCCGCTGAGGGCGGCTTCCTGCTGCACCCGCAGTACGCCGCGGGCATCTGGCAGCGGGTGTACGAGTCCGGCGCGATCATGAACCGCACCTTCAAGATTCCCATCGGGACGGACGCGGACTCGGTGCTCGTGAACGCGCTGGCGGAGAACAGCCGCGTGACCGGCAACCGCTGGGGCGGCCTGCAAGCCTACTGGGTGCAGGAGGCGGGCAACCCCACGGCCTCGCAAACCCAGTTCCGGCAGATGCGTTTCAGCCCGCACAAGCTCGCCGTGCTCACCTATGCCACTTCCGAGATGCTACGCAACCCGGCCACGCTGGAGGGCGTGATCAACCAGCTCGTGCCGCAGGAAATCGCCTGGCAGACAGAGAACGCTTTCGTCAACGGCATCGGCGGCGGGCAGCCCATCGGGATTCTCCAGAGCGCGGCGCTCATCGCCGTGGCCCCGGAAGCCCTCCAGGCGGCGGCCACCATCGTTTCCGAAAACATCTCGAACATGTGGGCGCAGATGTGGGCCAAGAGCCGGCCCAACGCGGTCTGGCTCATCAACCAGGACTGCGAGCCGCAGCTCGACCAGCTCAGCCTCCAAGTGGGCGTGGGCGGCGTGCCGACCTATATGCCGCCTGGCGGATTGGCCGACGCGCCCTATGGACGCCTCAAAGGGCGGCCCGTTATCGCTGTGGAATACTGCCCGACGCTGGGCACCCAGGGCGACATCATCCTGGCCGACTGGTCACAGTACGGCATGTCGGATCGCGGCTCCATCCGCTCGGAGAGCTCGATCCACGTCCAGTTTCTCACAGATCAGATGGCCTACCGGTTCATCTATGAGGTGGACGGCCAATCCCTTTGGAACGCGCCGCTCACCCCGGCGCAGGGCGCGAACCAGCTTTCGCCGTTCGTGACCCTACAGGCCAGGCCATAAGGAGTAGTCGAAATGCCACTCGCCTTTTCACTCGCTGAAGACCTCAAAGTCGTGGAGGGGCTTGTGCCCCAAATTGGCGGCGCCGCGCCGGTCACATCGGATTATGTGTCCTGCAAGAACCTCCAGAAGCTTTTCGCGGTGATCCACTACAACCAGGGCGACGCGACGGACGTTACCTGGCGGGTGCTGCGCGACATCAGCGTCGCGGGCGGCGCCTCCGTGGCCATCGCCAACGTCGTGCCCATCTGGTCCAATCTGAACTGTGCGGCGAGCGATACGCTCGTGCGACGCACCAATGCGGTGAACTATGCCTCGGGCGTGGCTCAGACGCACAAGATCATCGTGTTCCAGATCGACCCGGCGGCGCTGGGCCTGACGGCCGGCGGCGTGCCGTATGATTGTATCGCCGTGGGCTCCGTGGGCAATATCGCGGCCACGAGCACGGTCGAGATCATGTTCTATGGTCTGCCGCGGTATCCCGGTCCCGTAGCGATGCAGCCGTCCATCATCATCGACTGACCGTAAGGGCGGGGATCAGGGCGGCGCCCTGACCCTCGCCCCAACAACCCCGGGCAACCCGGGAAGGGAGCAACATGGCAAAGACCGAACTGTTTGGGCGCTGGCTGCAGGGCTCCGTGGTCGTGGAGGACCAGGGCAAGAGCACTGGACAGCGCTTTTTCGTGCACGCCACAACGGGCCGCAATGCGGCGGGCTGGGGGCTCAACCCCGAAGCGCCGTTTGCCTCATTGGCCTACGCGGTGACGCGCTGCACGGCGGGCCGCCACGACATCATCTACCTGATGCCGGGGCATACGGAGACCATCGCCACCACCATCACGCCCCTCGCGGGGACGCGGATCGTGGGCCTGGGCACGGGGCAGTTGATGCCGCAACTGACGCCGGCGGCCAACAACCTGGTAGCATTGACCATCAGCGCGGCGAACGTGACCGTGGAGAATGTGTACATCAACGCCTCAACAGTTGCAGCGACGGCCACCGTGTTTGGCGTGACCGGACGGCATTTCCACCTCCGGAACTGCCACATGGATATGGGGGCCAACGACCGGATCGGCATCCGCATCGGCGCGCTGGGCTGTTACGCGGTCATCGAGGACAACGTGGTACAGGTGACCGCCAACGGACCGGACTCGTGGATCACGTTCGTGCACGCGAACGTGGATATGCCGCTGATCCGTCGCAACCATGTCATCGCGTCTGATACAACCAACGAATTCGATGATGAAATCATCGACTTTGGCGGCCTGGCGGTGCGCAACCCGGTCATCGTGGACAACGTGTTCGACGGCGCGGACGTGGCCGTGACGAGCATTGATGATGCCGCTGCGGTGGTCGGTGCATGCTTTAGCGCCAACAAATGCGCTGGCGCAGCGGTGAACAACGACATCACCCATGCGGGTTACGCCGATCTGCTCGACGGCGCGATATCCGCCAACAAGATCGCGGCCAACGCGCTGTCTCGCGCCAAGTTCGCGCTCGGCGCGGGTGAGATCACCGGCGATGGTGTGGTGGTCACGCGAGCGACGGCGGCCCTGCCGCAAACAGCGGCAGCGGCGCTCTTTACGGTTACAGGTCATTGTCTGCTCAAGCGCCTTGTGGGCGTAGTCACGGGGCAGGTGGGCGCGGTGGCTAACGCGACCAAATTGCGGATGAACAGCACCGGCGCGGGGGCGACAACGGATCTGTGTGCGACCGTAGAGTTCAACGCGGCAGCGGTAGACAGCCAGTTCACCATCACCGGGACGTTTGCCAACGCGATGATCAAAACGGTCAACCTGCCCATCGCCACGGCAGTGGACCTCAACGTGATGTTGGTGCCGGGCACGGTTGACCTCGACTGCGCTGGTTCGGACGGCGGTGATGGGCGCGTGCGCTGGTCCCTGGTCTATCAGCCTCTGGAATCAGGCGCGCAGATCGTGGCCGCCTAACACTGAGGGGCCGGGCCATCCGGCCCTTGGAGGTGAACATGACCGTACTCAGAGGGCCACGCGGCGTCAACCTGATCGCAGGCGAGACCATCACCCTGGCGGCGCTGGCGGCGCGCACGGTGGTGGCCAACGCCGTGGGGGCCACGGCGAATATCGGGGGCGAGCGCAAGCGCTTTATCGTGGTGAACCGCATCACGGCCAGCGCGACGGATGCGGGCGATACGCTCGACGTGTACGTGGACTTTTCGCTGGACGGCGCCATCTGGTACAACGCCATCCATTTCACGCAGAAGGCGGGGAACACGCCGGCGCGCACCGAGTTCGCCGTGCTGGACCCCTCCAACCCGGGCGTAGCGGTGGTTGACGTGACGGCGGACGCCGCCAGCGGGGCGGTGAGGCCGGCGCTCTTTGGCGTCTACATGCGCGCGCGCTGGACGGTGGTGGAGTTCGCGGGCGCAGGGGCGGCCTCGCACACGTTCAGCGTGATCGCCTACGCGATCACGTAGGGGGCGCTATGGCGACCTACGCCACGATCCTCCACCTCAGGCAGTACCTGACCCAGGTGAAGGCGGGGGCGGAGAATGACCTTCTGCTCCAGGCCATCCTGGATCGGGCGCACGCCATCGTGAACGACACGCTCGGGTTCGAGTTCGCGGGCTATGGCGCAACGGCCACGACCCGCGACGTGCAGAGCCTGGGCGGATACATCCTCCGCCCGCAAGCCTACGAGGCGGGCACGCTCACGGCCATCGCCAGCGTGTGGGGCCGGGGCACCACGTCCGAGACGACCGAGACGGTAGAGGACTGGCTCGCTGAGGAGCAGATGCGCCCCTACCAGGTCTATCGGAACGCGGGCTGGGCCTACGGCCGCTGGTATCGGCTCACCGCCTGCTGGGGCTATGGCGCCGCGCCGGCCTCGGTGGTGGAGGTGGAGCTCGAGGCGGCGATCAACCTCTGGCGCGGCAGGGACGCCGCGGTGTGGCAGGCGGAAACGGGCGTGGAGGGCGCCGGGGCCACGCCGTTGAATCGCGCGCTCTCCTGGCCGCAACGCGATGTGCTGAACGCGGTGCGCGCGCAGTACCTGGGGGTGGTCCATGCCTAGCCGGTACGGCAAGCACTATGAGCTCACCAAACTGGAGATGCCGGACATCGAAGCGCTCGCGCCCAAGATGCGGCGGAAGTGCATGTACGAGGCCGTCAAAGTGGTAGCGCTCGTAGCCCGCACCCTCGCGCCGCAGAGTGGGCGCAAGGGCAAAGGGCGGCTGAGCAAGAGCATCTCCTACAAGACCTTGGACGCGGGCCTGCGTGGCAGCGTGTACTCCAAAGCCCCGCACGCGCACCTGGTGCACGACGGCACAGCGCCTCACCCAACGTTCTCGCCTGGCGGCAAAATGTTGCAGTTCAAGGGCAGGTCCGGCGACCTGATCCGGGGCAAGCAGTTCGAGCACCCCGGCGCGCGGGCGCAGCCCTTTTTCACCCAGGCGCGCGACGACACGAGGGACGAGGTCGAGCAGATCATGAAGCAGACCATGGAAGAGTGCCTGGCTGAGGTGGTGGCCTGATGAGCTACGCCACCGTCCTGGAGGGCCTGATCGAATGTCTGAAGACTATCCCCGATCTGGTCGGCGTGTACGACTATGCGCCCACGGCTATCCACGACACGCCAATAATCTATACGTTTCTGGATCGCGCAGAGTACAAAGATGCAGTCCAGATAGAGACGCGCCACTACTTTATCACGATTCGGCTGTTGGTTCGCTGGCAAGACAGCGCGGGCGCGGAGCTCGAGGCCGCTCCTTTTGTGAACAGCATCCGGACTGCCGTACGGAACGATCCACAGTTCGGCGGGCGGATCACAAGCGGTATGGCACAGGTGCAGGAATGCCGTGCAGTTTGGGTTACGGTCGGCGGCGTCGAATATCGCGGGCTGGATTTTACGGTGGATATTTCGGAGAAAGCCCCGTGCTAGAACGAGGCAAGACAACAAGGAGACTGAAATGAGCGAAATTCCTTTTGAGTACCTGCTGGCTGGCCTGGAAACGCCACGAGGCACGGCCAACGTGAACCCCACCCGGTACCTGAACCTGGCGGGGAGCATTGTCCCTCGCGCCGAGCGCTATCGGCCCGAGGAATCCCGCGGCACGCTGGCCGAGTTCTACCGCTCGGTGCACGTGCGCCGCTGGAGCGAGTTCGAGGCGGAGGGCGGGCTGGACGTGTACACCCTGCCGCTGATCCTGAACACCATAGTGAAGGGCAGCGTGCCCGGCGCTGGCGCGACACAGGCCGACGTGACCATTGACCCGGCGGGGGCGAACAACTCCATCGACTGGGAGGCCATCGCCCCGGGTACGCAGGGGAACCTGATCTCCATCGAGTACCTGGACCCGCTGGCCAACAACCAGCCGCTGGAGCTCGACCTGGTGGGCTATACCATCATCGTGCGTCTGGCGACGGGCGTGGCTGGCGCCATCACCACCATCGCGGACGACATCACCGCGGCGGTGCTGCTGCACCCGGCCATCTCGCTGCTGGTCACCGCGGTGGACTCGGTGGCCAACGACGGCTCGGGGCTGGTCACGGCCATGCCGCAGACGTTTATGACGGGCGGCACCTCCGCCTACGTGGCCACGCCCGGCGGTGGCGCGCTCACCAGGCTGTGGACGTTCGAGCCCACGATGGACGACGACGACCTGGAGAGCGCAACACTCTTCTGGGGCGACCCGAACGTGCAGGTGTTCCGCTCCACCTACGGCATGGTGGACGAGCTGACCATCACCGCGGACGCCTCGGGGACGGACGGCGCCACGCTGAGCATCAGCGGGCAGGGCCGTTTCCCCACGATGAACGCGCCGGTGGCCGTGCCGGCCATGCTCGCTGGGCCCTTGTTGATGCCCGCGAACATGCAGCTGTGGATGGACACTGAGGGCGTGAACCCCATCGGCACCACGGCGATCACCGGGCGCGTGCTCTCCGCGGAGGTGACCATCCCCTCGGGCATCGCGCGCAAGTGGCACGCCGTGGGGCCCACAGGCACCTTGGACTTTCAGGCCATCGGGCGCGGCAAGAGGCACGCGGAGATGACCATCACATTCGAGCTGCCGGACACCGTGCAATACGCCCTGTGGACGGGGCAGAACGACCTGCTCACGCGGCTGCGCATCAACGGGCCGCTGATCGAGGCTGGTTTCTACCACTATGTCGAGGTGGACATCTACGGGCCGCTCGACTCGCTGGAATGGGGCGAGCACGAGGGGGCGAACCGGACGGTGAGCTTTACCATCCAGTCCGAGTACAACGAAACGGCGCAGCTCGACTGGGCGGTGAAGGTGCAGTCCGACCGCGATACGCTGTAGCATCGAATCTCTGGAGGGAGAGGATCATGTCGCGTTTTATCGACGTGCAGTCCAGGGTGCCCGTGGCCCTGGACGGCGATACCGTCTACATCCGCGCAAAGATGGACGTGGCCACCAAGGCTCTTGTCGATAACTCCATTGCGCAGTGGGCCATAACGGACAAAGAGAGAGACCCTTCGCTTGCCACTCTGAACATCGGCAGCTATCGGCTGGCATTGCTTATACATAACATTGTGGCGTGGGAAGGCCCCGGCTTTGAGGATGACATCGGCAAGCCAATCCCCTGCACGCGGATCAATATCATGCGCATGGACCCCGATGATCCTTTGCTGAAGTTGGTGGCCGAGGAGATCGGCAAGCGCAACGCGCCGCCGGAGAGCCCGGACCCAAATGCTCCTACGCCGAGTGGCTCTACCGACGCTGGCTCGGCGCCTTCCAAGGGACGCTGAAAGAGCGCCCGGTTGGGCGCTATGACACCGAGATCGCCCTGGCGGAGCGCTACTATTGGACGCCGGAGCAGATCGCGCGGCTGGACCCGGACTATCTAACCGAGGTCGTAATGCGCCTCCGCGCAGAGGCGCAGCATGAGGCCAAAGAGCGACGGGAACGCGAACGCAAGAAAGGCAAAGCGGCCGGCAGCCGTGGCGGAGAGATCGTGGATGTTGACATCTCGGAGATCAGCTGATGGCCAGTAGCGCTGAGCTCGCGCTGATTATGAGCCTCGTGGATGAGGTGACGAGCACCGCTGAGAAAGTTAAAGGCTCGCTGAAGGACGTTGGCACTGAGGCGCAAGGACTCCAGGGCACATTAAACGGGGCATTCCAGGGACTCGCCAAAATCGGCGGAACGGCGATCATTGGCGGAGTGGGCGCGGCGGCAGCAGCGGTTACGGGGCTGGGCGCCGCAGCGCTGGCCGCGGGCATGGACTTTGATGCCGCCTTCGACACGATTGTCCAAAAGACGGGGGCTACCGGCGCAGAGCTGGAGCAGATGAAGGCCGACGCCACGGCGGTGTTCAAATCGCTGCCGGTGGACATTGGCGCCACGGCGGATGTCATTGCCACGCTGAATCAGCGCCTCGGCGTAACGGGCGAATCGGCGCAGGGTCTCGCTTCGCAGTTGCTCATGCTCGGCACGGGCGATGCCGTAGCGAGCGCCGAGCTCTATACGCGCGTGATGGGCGACTGGGGCATAGCCACAGAAGACGCCTCAACGACCCTCGATACCCTCTTTACGGCTTCGCAACTCACCGGCATTGGCGTAGATGATCTCGCGGGCAAGCTCGTCCAATTTGGCGCGCCATTGCGATTGATGGGCTTTGACCTGGAACAGTCGGCGGCCCTGTTCGCCAAGTGGGAACAAGAGGGCGTCAACGCCGAGCTGGTGATGGGCTCGCTGCGCATCGCGGCCGGTAACTTTGCCAAGGAAAACATTCCGCTCCAAGAAGGTCTCCAGCAGACCATCGCGCAGATTCAGGGGATGGATGACGCCAGCGCCGCGTTGGCGCTGGGCATGGAGGTGTTTGGCGCGCGCGCGGGGCCTGATATGACCGCCGCTATTCGGGAGGGGCGGTTCAGTATCGAAGAGCTCACCGCGGCAATGCAGGACAGCGAGGGGGCCATCCTGAACACCGCCCAGGCGACCATGGACTTTCCCGAAAAGCTCCAAGTGATGAAGAACATGGCGCAGACGGCGCTGGCGCCGATTGGCCTCTCCATCATGGACATCGTGGGCAAGCTGCTGGAATCCCTGATGCCCGCATTCGAGCGCCTGACGGGCTGGCTGGAGGGGACGCTGGCCCCGGCGGTAGACGCGGCCATGCCGCACATCGAGACGCTCATCACCGCCTTTGGCGCGCTGCTCAGCGGGGACACAGAGGCCTTCTGGGCGGGGATCACCGAGGGCCTACTGGGCCTCGGCGAGGCGTTCGGGGTGAGCCGCGAGCAACTCCAGCCGTTTCTGGAGGGGCTACAGTCCACCGCGACGGCCATTGCCACCTTCGTCAGCGAGCATTCGGAAGCGCTCAAGACGGCGCTCATCGCCATCGGCGCGGTGTTGGCGGCGGCGGCCATCGCCGGGGCGATAGTGGGTATTGGAGCAGCCATCGCAGCATTGGCGAACCCGGTCACCGCGATCATCCTGGCGGTGGGCCTACTGGCCACAGCGTGGGCCGAGAACTGGGGCGGCATCCAGGAAAAGACGCAGGCCGTCATTGATTTTATCATGGGCATCATCGGTCCGGCGGTGGAGTTCATCCAGGGGCTTTGGGCGGAGCATGGTGAGGCGATCAAGACCACGGCCAGCGGCGCATGGGAGGCGATCAAGACGGGCTCTAGCGCGGCATGGGAATTCCTGAAGACCAACACCTCCGCGGGTTGGGAGGCGGTCAAGGGGGCCTACGCGACAAGCTCGGAGTTCATCAAAACGCAGGTCAACACGGCGCTGGAGGCCATCCGCGCATTCTGGGCGGAGCATGGCGAGACGATCAAGGGCATCATCCAGGGGTTCCTGGACGTGATCCGTGGCGTGTTTGACACGCAACTCAATGCCATCCGCGGCGTGTTCGAGGCATTCAAGCTGCTCCTCCAGGGAGACTGGGAGGGGGCGGGCAAGAAGCTGGTAGAGACGGCAAGTCAGTTCTTGACAGACATCGCCAATGTGTTCACCACGCTCAAGAGCACGGTGGTCAACGCGGCCAAAGCGATCTTTAGCGATGCGGTAGATGCGGTCAAAAAAGCCATCACGGACAAGATTGAGGAGATCAAACAGGCGGGCAAGGACCTCATCGCCGGGTTTATCGAGGGCATCAAGAGCGCGCCAGGGGCGATAGCCGATGCGGCCAAGGGGGCGGCAAGCGGCGCGGTCAACGCGGTGAAGGGCTTCCTGGGCGTGGGCTCGCCTTCCAAGGTGATGATTGATATAGGCAAAGACACGATGACTGGCCTGGCCATGGGCATCGATCAAGGACAGGCGAAAGTATTAGAGAAGATCGGCGAGTTCCTGTCAGGTCTCTCCGACATGTTCGGCGTGCTCACGGGCCAGGATATGGGCGGGCTCGACGCTGGCAGTTTGCGGGCGCGTGTGGACGCGCTAGCTGAGGTCCTGGTCTATGCTATCAAGCGTTTCGCGGACATACAGCGGCTCTATGGCTACAAGGAAATCAAAGAGCTGGACAAGACTACCACGCGATTCGGGCGAATGCTGGAGGTCATCGCCAAGGACTTGAGCAAAATCAAGGGGTTGGAGGACCCCACCGCGATCCCCCGCTTTTTCAACGAACTAGAACAGATGATCCATCACGCGCTGGCCCTGGCGCGGCGCATCGGCGGGAAATACGGCAAGGATCTGCTGGAGGAGATGGGGAAGATCTCTGAGCTGATCCTGAAGGTATTGAGCCTCACAGGTTTTGACCCCGAAAGCGTCAAAATGGCTGAGAAGGGCCTGCCCGACCTGGTGAAGTGGGGCGAGCAACTATATGCTATCATCATCAGGGCTACCGAGATTCTGGCCGCTGTACGCAAGGCGGTTTCGGATAGCCTTCTAGCCGAATACGCGGGCGTCACAGAGAATGTCACCAAGATTCTTTCCCTGACACAGGGAGCCAACATTGAAAACATGCTGGCCATCGCCGGGGAAAAGTTCCCCGACCTGGAGCTCTGGGGCCAGCGGCTCTATGCCATGATTGTGCGCGGCGTTGAGGTGCTGCAGGCAATACGGGCCTACATCGCGGATGATCTTCTGAAGGAGATCGTAGGAATCAGTGAGCATCTTTCGAAAATAGCGCAACTCTTCTCGGTGGGTGGCATCGAGCAGATACGGACCCTCACGAAAGAGGAGTTCCCCGACCTCACAGCGTGGGCCAACAAGCTCTATCGGATGTTTGCGATGGGGATCGAGGTTTTCAAGGCGGTGCGCGCATACATCGAAGACGAGGCGCTCGCGGCCGCAACGGGGATCAGCGAACACCTCAGCAAAGTAGCGCAGATTTTCTCGGTTGGCGGTCTGGCAGCCATGAGGGAACTGGCGGATGCCGAGATGCCAGATCTGTTCCAGTGGGGACAAAACCTCTTCAACATGATCGAATGGGGCATCGCGGTTTTCAAGTCCGTACGGCAACAGATCGAGGATAAAGCGCTCGCGGAAGCTACGGGGATCAGCGAATCGCTGGGGAAAGTGACGCAGCTATTTTCTGTGGGCGGCCTGGCTGCTATGCGCGAACTCGTTACTCTGGAATTCCCCAACCTGGATGCCTGGGCTGGGCGGCTGTTTCACATGATCGTGGCTGGGATCAATGTGCTATTGGCCCTGCGCGCGCAGATCAACGATAAAATGCTCAAAATCGTGGCCGGGGTCGCGGAGGATATTCAGGTCATCGCGCAGCTCTTTGAGATGGGCGGCTTGGCGGCGATGGAAAAGCTGACCACAGCTAAATGGCCTGATTTGGGGGTATGGGGGCAACGACTCTATGCGATGATTACAGCAGCCATCGATGTGCTCAAAAGCGTGCGCGACGCCATAGGGGCCAAACTGCTAGCCGAGCTGGCGGGCATCGCGGAAGCGTTGGGCAAAGCCTGGGCCATCGTGGAGCTGCGCACGGACATTGGCGTGACGCCAGCCAAGTTCTTCGAACGTCTCATATCGCATCTGGACGCCATCGTGGACGCCGTGCCCCTTGTGCGCGATGCTTTGCAGCGCGTGCGAGCCGCGGGCACAACGTTGGAGACTTTGGCTGCAGATGCCGAACTCTCTGAGAAGCTCAAGAGCTTTTTCAGCATCCTGGACCTGAACAAGGTCTTTCAGGAGGTGCAGGTCATCCGGTCGCTGAGCGCGGGCGAGCGGCGCACGGCGCTCTCGAATGTGCTGACCAACCTGGGGATCATGCTGGAAGCGGCTGCGCCCATTCTGCGGGCCGCTCTGGAAAAGTTCCGCGAGCAGTGGGGCTCCTTGGAGGCGCTGGCTGAGGACGTGGACCTCTCCGAGTCGGTGCAAAAGCTGTTCAGCATCCTGGACGTGAGCAAGGTGATGGAGGAGATGCGCATCGCCAAGCCGCTGGCCAAAGGCGAGAAGCGGTTGCCGTTCGTGGAGGTGCTCACGAATTTCATCGGACAGATGAAAGAAGCGGCGCCGATCATCCGCGATGGACTGCAAGAGATCAACGAGATCTTTGAGGAGCAGGCGGAAAACATGTCCGCTATCGCGGATCGGGTGCGCGACGTGTTCGTTTCGCTGGCCAGCGCGGTGCAGGCGGCCAGCGAGATGACCGTTTCGCGCTGGAACCTGAACAATGTGCTGCGGATGATCCGCGAGATCGCCATCGCCTCGCGCGCGGTGAGCGAGATACCTGTCCCCGAGTTCGGCGCGCCGGTTACGCCGGTGGGCTCCGAAGCGGGCATGGATGGCGACCGCCGCGGGATCGACCCCGACGCCATCAAGGCGGCCATCATCGAGGGCATCCAGGGGTCGGCCATCGCCTTTGACCTGAGCCTGGTGCAAGACCCCTCGCAGCGCGCCGAGTTCTCCTTCCGCCTTGGGCGGCTGGAGCGCATGTTCGCCGAGTTCGTCACCAAGTGGGAGGCGGCAGGTGCCTGAGCGCATCGTCTACAACGGTACGCCCTTATGGACGGCGGGCGCCTCGCCCAACGTGGCCTTCAAGCGCGAGGTGGACCTCACCGGGCGCACACACGTCATCGAGGAGCTGGGCGACACCTCCACCAACATCTACCGCGGCTCCAAGCGCAACACGCGCTCCTACGAGATCACCTGCGACCTGATCGCGGGCGGCGCATTCACATTGGCGCAACTGATCGCCTGGTGGGAGGAGACGCACAGCGCCGACGGCGGCCTGCGCGTGCTGTTGCGCGAGACGGGGACGGGCGTGTTCTACCTGGACTGCGTGCCCGAGGCGCCCAAGTGGGGCTCGGACAATGGGCCCGTGTTGATCGAGGTGGTGCAGACCTACACGGCGCCGATGCCGCTGTGGTATGGGGCCGAGACAAGCGCGAACGGCAATTTCAACGGGGGCGCGCCGGTGACCATTGTCTGCGCCAATGCGGGAGACGTGCCCAGTTGGGTGCGGCTCGTGCTGGAAGACGCGGTTGAGGACCCGCTCATTGAGGGGGCGGACTGGGAGATCGAGTTCGCGCTCACCATGGGCGCAGGCGACGAGCTGGCGGTGAACTGCCAAACCCCGGCCAGCGCCTGGTACACCCCGGCGGGCGGGGCGGCCACGCGGGCCTACGGCTACCGCACAGAAGCGACATCGTTCCGCAAGGCCAAGCTGCAACCCGGGAACAACAATGTGGTCATCAGCGCGACGGCAGGCAATGGGCTCTGCACCGTCTACTGGAAACCGCTCTACGAGGCGCTGACCTAATGCCATACACGAGCACCGGCGTCTGGCGGCCACACCGCTGGGATGATTGGGAAATCGAGCTCATTGACGGCAATCTCGACACCGTGGGCGTGGTGGACGAGGCCGTGGGGCTGCGCGCGGTCTGGGGGCAATACGGGTACGGCGACGGCTCGCTGGCGCTGCACATCAAGAGCGACCTGGCGGCGCTGCTTCTCGCAGACGGCATGTTTTACTTTCGCTTGATGCGCGACGGCCAACAGCTCCGCGACTTGATGATCGCCAAGGACGACCGCGGCTACACGGTCTCCAACCAATACGTGGACGAGTATATCGAGATCAGCCTGTCACCGCTGGATGCCGTGCTGCGCGACAAGATCTGCATCGACGCCGTAAACCCCAATCAGAATTTCCAGAGCCCCGACTGGCCGCTGGACGACGCCATGAAGTGGATCGTGGACCACACCTGCGGCCCGAGCGCCATCAACGGGCCGGGGGGCTCCAACCGCGTGCTGCCCGGGCTGACCATCGCGGCGAACGTAAGCGCGCACCCGCTCGATGACGAGGTGGATGACGCGCACAAGATGGACCTGTTCCAGTTCCTGCAAAAGTTCGGCCCCACCTGGGACGTGGACTGGCGCGTGCGCATGGAGCGTACCCTCGGCGTGGCCAACCAGATGGTGTTCGAGACGTTCTACCCTCCGCGCGGCGCCGACAAGACAGTGGGCAACGGCAGCCCGTTCATCCTGCTGAACGACGCCTCGGGGGAGATACGCCAGGCGCGGCGCTACCGCCCGGCCACCGGGTTCGTGAACGCCGTCATCGCCAAGGACTATTCCAGCGAGGTCACGGACGCGGCGAGCGTGGCGCTCTACGGGCGGCGCGAGCTGATCGCGGACACGACGGCGACGAACCGCCTGCGGGCCATCCTGGCGGAGCGGGCGCAGCGCCTGGGCTATGACTTTACGTTCACCGAGAGCGAGATGGTGACCGTGGGCCAGGGCACAGCGGCAGACGGCGAGTTCGGTTTGGGCGACGAGATCACCATCGCCGTAGAACACCTCGACCTGCCCAGCGTAGATGAATACGTCAACCAGGTTAAGTTCCAGCTCACGAAAGAGGGAGAGGAGGAGGTCAGCCTGGTCTTTGGCCGCCCGGAGAAGAGTCTGGGCGACAAAGTGGGCGAGGGGGGCGGCGGAGGCGGCGGCAGAGGCGGCGGAGCCGTGCCGCTCTGGGACCCGATCCGCGGGCTGCGTGACGCCGCGAACCTGTTCGTGCCCTTCTCGGGCGAGGACGACTATCAGAGCGTCAAGCTGGCCAACGGCGGCGGGTTGACCATTGTGGGCAACGTGCCCACGAACACGATCACCCTGACGGTGAGCAGCGGCGACCCGGCGGCGCACGACATCATCGGCGCCAAGCACTATGTGGCGGGCGTAGCAAACAAGCTCGTGGGCCTGACGGGCGTAGACACGCTGGGGCTGCTCTCCATCGCGGCGGGGACAGGGATCAGCGTCAGCGGCGTGACGGTCAGCCTGGCGAACACTGTGGTAACGCCGGGCAGCTATGGCGGCGCGCAGCATGTTGGCTCGTTCACCGTGGACCAGCAGGGGCGGCTGACCGCGGCGAGCAACGTGGCCATCAGCGGCGTGACGCCTTCGGCGCACGATGTGGTAGGCGCGCTGCATACCATCGCCGCGGCGCAATACCAGCTCGTGGGGGCCACGGGCGCGAACACGCTGGGGCTGCTGACTCCGAGCGCGGATGTATCCGGCGGCGGCACGGCCATTCTGCGAAGCGCCGCGGGCATTCTCACCCTGCTCCGCTGCGCGTTTACGGCAGACCAGTACATCCTGGGCGGCGGCAGCACGCTCTCCTTCTACGCCGCGTCGGTGCATACCTGGGTCGTGGGCGGGGCTCAGGAACTTGCGCTTACGGCGGCGGCGCTGTATCCCATGACCACGGGCGGGCTCGACCTGGGCACGTCCAGCCTGCGTTGGGGCGTGGCCTATATCACGACGCTGAATGCCTCCGGCACGACGCACTATATCCGAGGAGTTACCTACGTCTGGCCAGCGGCCAACGCTGTCGGCTCATTGTGCAACGACGGATCGGGAAATTTGTCATGGGCGGCGCCGACGCCCTCGGCGCACGCGATTACCGGAGATCGGCATACTGTTACCGGATCACAGTATCAACTCGTGGGCCTGACGGCGGCGAACACGCTGGGGCTGCTCACCCTTACCGCAGGAACGGGTATCAGTATCAGCGGCGTGACGGTCAACCTGGCGAACACTGCGGTAACGCCGGGCAGCTATGGCAACGCCACCAACGTCGGCTCGTTCACCGTGGACGCGCAAGGCCGGCTGACCGCGGCAGCGAACGTGGCCATCAGCGGCGTGACGCCTTCGGCGCACGACGTGGTGGGCGCGCTGCACACCATCGCCGCGGCGCAATACCAGCTCGTGGGGGCCACGGGCGCGAACACGCTGGGGCTGCTGACTCCGAGCGCGGACGTATCCGGCGGCGGCACGGCCATTCTGCGGAGCGCCGCGGGCATTCTCACTCTGCTCCGCTGCGCGTTTACGACAGACCAGTACATCCTGGGCGGCGGCAGCACGCTCTCCTTCTACGCCGCGTCGGTGCATACCTGGGTCGTGGGCGGGGCTCAGGAACTTACGCTTACGGCGGCGGCGCTGTATCCCACGACCACGGGCGGGCTCGACCTGGGCACGTCCAGCCTGCGTTGGGGCGTGGCCTATATCACGACGCTCAACGCCTCGGGCACGACGCACTATATCCGAGGAGTTACCTACGTCTGGCCAGCGGCAAACGCGAGCGGGGCGCTGTGCAATGATGGGGCGGGCAACCTCTCCTGGGCAGCCCCTGTGCCCGCATCACATAACTTGTTGAGCGCCGCCATACATGGGGATACGGCAGACGGAAATGTTGTGCGGGGTGATATCATCACTGGACAGGGAGCAACTCCTGCCTGGATGCGGCTGGCAAAAGGTAATGCGAACGATGTGCTGATTATGGGGGCTAATGAACCGCAATGGAGCAATAGCCTCACGATAACGAATCTGACAGCCGGGGGCAAAAATATTGTCACGCACACGCATGGACTGACTTTTACGAATACGAATTCGGGTAACAATACTGACTTTAGCAATCCATCCATTCGGGCGGCTCTTGCGTGGTTCTCGGGCCCATACGTTTATTGCAGTGACAGTTCTGACGGTAGCAATCCATATTGGACGAAGATGGAATTGATGGATGGCACCCATACGCATTTGTACGCCAAAACCGACACCCCTACAGGGGGAATGAGCTAGGGAGGAATATGCAAGTCGAAGCGGCGGCATTGACGGTAGCGATGCTCCACGACCTGACCTATACCAGCGGATCGGGGCCGTTCCTGGCGTTGCTGTATGAGACCCGTCAGGAGATCGAGCGCCAGACTGCGGAACCCATGAGCAACCTAGGGGCCTACTGGCAAGACGGCGGCGGGATCATGCTCCAGGGGACTCGGCTAGACGAATACGCCAAGGCAACGTTGACAGTAACATTATCATCGCCTCAGCTTCAGGGGCTCTTGCAAGCCTACTACGGTGATGCGCAGACTCCCGCCAAAGTGTGGCCACAACAGCTAGGGGACTATCTGCTAGGGATCGTGCGCGAGCTAGGGCCTCAGATACAGGCATGGGCAGAGGAAGCGCAGGCGGTGGAGAGCTGGGAGCGCCTGCCCGCGAGCGTGCGAGAAAAGGTGAAAGCATGAGACACCTGCTGGCCGTGGCGACCGTGACGCTGCTGCTGACGCCGTTCCTGGCAGCATTGCCAACCCAGGCCGCGACGGGGACACCGCTCTTTGGAATGCTCGACCGTGAGACAGCGACCTCTGCCGCTGCCGTCTGGTTCACCGCTGAGGAGATGAACCCCTCAGCAGGCGTCTACCGCTGGGCCGTGGTGGAAGCCAAGCTGTCGCGGTTCACCAAGCCGGTGCATCTGTGGGGGTTCGCTGTGGTGAGCCTGGGGCCAGCAGGTTCGGTGGGCTACCGTGTGACGTATCCGCGATGGTGGGGAGCGCCCCACGAGGTGACGGTGGGGGGACAGAAGGGCTATTTCCCGCCCTATGACTCGGCAACCTGGCGATCCCGCTATGCTGACCTCGTGCGCGCGCTGGGGGAACGCTATGACGGCGACCCGCGCCTCGTGCATATCGCTGTCGGCTTCGGGCTGGACAATGAGAACAGCATCGCCAAGGGAGCCTGGCGCGAGGCCACCAAGTTCCTAGAGTACAGGCATGGACAGTGGGTATACGAAGGAATCGAGGTCTGGGCAGCGAGCTTTACCAAGACATCGCTGTTCCTGAACAACTCCGTGGGCGGCGAGGCCCGCCGCGCCTGGGGCAGTCGCGCCGTAGAGCGCGGCATGGGGATCAAGCTCGTGTTGGGCACGGACTTGCCGGACATGGTGGCCTGGGTGACAACCGCCGATCCGGCCTCGATCACCGGGGCGCTTTCGATCCTGGAACTATATCCTGGAACGCCGCTGATGGTGGAAAGTCAGCATGGAATGGGCGGATCCCGTCATACCCTCTGGCTCTGGGCGCTGGCGCAGCGTCTTGGCGCGGTGGCGCTCTCGCTGCACCCTGAGCATATCACGGCGCTGGCAAGCCTCGACTTACCACAGGGGCAGTGGGTCATGTTCCGTGACCGCGAGTATGCGCCGACGTGTTGGAGCGGCAAATGCGTAAGCGGCTACCCTGGGGACTTTGCTCGCGGGATACGCATAGTAGCGACCGGAACGCGCCTATGGGCAGCGAACTTTCCGGCCGGCGGGGATCATCCTATCATCTACCAGGCAAGAGAGGGGACTTTCGCACTGGAGATTACACCGCCGGCGGACAATGCCGCTGTGCGGATCACGTACCTGGATCATGGCTTCGCGCCGTTCACGGTGAATGGCCAGATGATACAGAGGAGGAACACAGGACAATGGCAGACAGCGATTATCAACCTGGCGAGGGCGACGACGCTGACGATCGGGCCGGACGTGCACCTGCACAGGGTGGAGGTGTGGCCTGGTGCGAGTCCGACAGCTACAGCTATTCCGCCAACCATGACGGCTACCAGTACCGCTTCCGCTACATCTACAAGGACGGCTACATGTACCGCTACGCTGTCCCCATCCGCAACGCCTACGTGCAGATCTACAGCCACTATGACACCTCAACCGTCGACATCTACCGCCACGAGGACTGCACCGGCTACAACAGCTACGGTTATCCCTACGAAGACCGCAGCTCCCGAACCAACGTGCTGGAGCTGCGTGCAGCGGGGGGATGAGATGACGTGCCTGCACATGGAGTGTGAGCGATGGTGACGATCATCCGGCCAGAGAGCCGCGTGCTGACTATCGGCAATCCCGGACTGCGCATTCTGAGCGGGCCGATGGGAGGTGGGCTGCTCAACAATCTCATCGCGTACTGGCCCGGCAATGAGCCAAACGGGGATTTGCTAGATGCACATATAAACGGTCTGCACCTGACAGACACGAACACGGTTACAAGCGCTGCGGGCATAGTTTACCCTACGGCTCGTTTCTATCAGCAGGTGAATGGAGAATACCACAGGCGAGTGGATGAGCCATTGCTAAGCACGGGTGATGTTGATTTTACGCTCGCCGTGTGGTTGTATCGAACATTTCGGGCGTCAGTGGTAGACTGGGGAGTAATCGGCAAGTACACTTCGTCTGCCCGCGAATATGTAATATCATGGGAGGACGTGACAGAGCGAATGCAATTCAGTGTGTCACGTGATGGGGGTGTGGGAACAGTTACGGGGATTCAGGCAACTACGTTCGGTGTTGTGCCTCTCGACACATGGATATTTGTAATAGCCTGGCATGATGCAGTATTGGACAGAATCTACATTCAGGTAAATAACGGCACCGCCGACTGGGCGTCACATGCTAACGGCGTGTTCGACGGCACTGCGCAGTTTGAGATTGGGCGGTTTTTCTCCATGGCAGAGACCACATGGAATGGTCGCATTGGCCCCTCGGCGTTCTGGAAGAGCGCGCCGGGTGGCAGTGGCGTTCTTACAGCCGCTCAGCGCACAGCTTTATGGAACGGCGGAGCAGGGCTGCCTTACACTGCATTTACGACGTAACGGAGGTTCTTATGTCTACACCGGCAGATTTCACCACGAGAGTACGGACGGAGATGTTCAGCATCTACACGGCCTACCAGGCGCTTCAGCGGCGCGTCCAAGACCTGCAGGATGAAGTAACGGCATTGGGCGGCGCGGCGGGCATCTATGGCGCGAACCAGGAGAAATGGCCTGAGCAGGGCGACGGCTTCAAGTACGCGGATATGGTCAACGCCTTCACGAACGTCTCTAACCTGGTAGCATCGCCCTCGACAGCACAGAAGCAGACGATCATCCGCACGCGACGGGACTGATAGGAGGGCGCTATGCCAAGTTACGTACCCCCGAAGCGCGCAACGGCGTTCGTCGGCTACTTTCCGCTATTCCAACAGGCGAACCCGCGCCTCGTGCAGGTCAACCCAACCATCGCCGCAGCCGATTTTAGCGTCTCACTGGATGGTGGGGCTTTCAACGCGCTGACCACGACGCCGACGGTGACTCCTGCGGGCGGGGCGACGGTGCTCATCCAGCTCTCGGCGCTAGAGATGACGGCGGATAACGTGGTCGTGCGTTGCAGCGACGCGGCGGGGGCGCAGTGGTGCGACCTGACGATCCTGTTGCAGACGAGCGAGCAGCAGATAGACACCTTGGCGACGCAGGCAAACATCGGCGCGGCGGGCGCGGGGCTCACCGCCC
>Ga0194110_10002175_pt1 | contig 24952 bp, 17 predicted proteins | sample TA2Kig1200mmetaG_FD_146192 | JGI IMG/M metagenome (GOLD analysis project Ga0194110, IMG submission 146192) | Freshwater microbial communities from Lake Tanganyika, Tanzania - TA2015032 Kigoma Deep Cast 1200m | ecosystem: Environmental > Aquatic > Freshwater > Lake | place: Tanzania: Lake...
AGCATGTCTTCATGGTAATTAGCGAACCCTATGTAGTCAAATTCTAATTCTAACCGGAATAACAGGCGTAAAGATTAATTTTTTCACACCTTCTCACTGGCAAGAGGAAAGTTTGAAGCCGTCAAAGGCATCATGGGGCACCCGATTATTCAGAAGGGGATCGAGGAGCTAACCTCCTTGTTAAATATCACCGAGGAGGAACTGTACAGACTAATCGCTGAAAATATTTCGCAGCTGGGAAAGGAGCTGGTGTCCAGGATCACCCGGGGCCTGCGCGACATCATCACGGTAGCCTTCCAATTCGTGGTGATGGGGATTTCCATCTTCTTCTTCCTCCGGCACGGACCGGTCATCCTGGGAAAAGCCTACGATTACTTGCCATTTTCGGTGCAACAGAAAGACCGGCTGGTGAAGCAGGTCAGTGACATGATCATCTCCACCCTTTACGGTGGCGTGATTGTAGCTGTGATTCAGGGGACTCTTGGGGGAATTGCATTTTCCATCGTGGGGATCTCATCCCCCATCCTGTGGGGGGCGGCCATGGCCATTGCTTCGTTTCTTCCTCTGATCGGTCCCTTTATCATCTGGGCGCCTGCTGCTGTCTATCTCCTCATTCAGGGAGATATCGTGAGAGGCCTGGGCCTCGCTATGATGGGAGTTTTTGGAATCAGTCCGATTGACACCTTCTTAAGGCCCATGATTATCGGCAACAGGACAAAGATGCCGTTCCTTGCCCTCTTCCTGAGCGTGCTGGGAGGAATCAGGTTCTTCGGACTGATCGGATTTGTCCTGGGGCCGATGGTGCTGGCCCTGTTCGTGTCTGTCATGGAGATTTTCAAGAGCGTAGCGGAAATCAACCGGACTGAGAACGAAATTATGAAATGGAAAGAAGAGTGAATAGCATGAGCAGAAAGAAGCTTTATTTCATTGTTTTCGTTGTCGTGTTCACGGTAGTGATCACCTACCTCCATTATTCCCCATTTAGGGAACAGGCCCCCCATGTTATCCTTGAAGAGTTATATTATATCCCTCTTCTGCTTGGAGCCCTGCTTTTCGGCCTGAAGGGAGCCCTCTTGACCTACCTCTTTGTTTCTGCGGTCTATCTCCCCTACCTTTTGGGAGACTGGGTGATCAATACCCTGGACCTGGTCGATCGCTTGCTCCATCTTCTGTTTTCGGGGATATTCGCATTTCTTGCGGGGTTCCTGATAGATCGCGGGAGAAAGTACCAGAAGCAACTGGAAAGAGATCGCTATCTTGCCGGCCTGGGTCAGGCGGCTGGTGCAATTGTACATGATCTGAAAAATCCGCTGATCACCATCCTGGGTTTTACAAAGCGGATTCAGGAAGGGAAAAATGGGAGCGATAAGGCACTGCAAGCGATCATCAACGCGGCTGACAAGATGCAGAAGATTGTGAATGGTGCTCTCGATTTCGCAAAGCCTGTTCAACTGGAACGAAGGAATAATGACCTCCGAGAGGTGGTCTCACAGGCGTCTGATTTGTGCAAGCTAAGGGCAGAGGAACAGGAAGTCGCCTTGTCTATCAATCTGCCGACCGAACCTCTTCCAGCGGTCATCGATAGTCTCCATCTCCAGAGGGCGTTGGTGAATCTCATAAACAATGCCATTGAGGCTTCCAAGCAGGGACAAAAGGTTATCGTCTCCTTGGCAGCGGAAAGACCTAACGTGCTGATCCAGATCAAGGATTCCGGTACAGGCATGGATCCAGAAACCCTTGAGAACATCTTTGTCCCTTTTTATTCGAAAAACAATACAGGGACTGGTCTTGGCTTGACGATAGCCAAGAAAATTGTAGAGGGACACAAAGGGAAGATTCATGTAAGAAGCCGAGCAGGTCATGGCACGGAGGTCATTATCGAATTGCCTTACCGTTCGTCTGTGGATTCGAAACCTTAAAAGAGGAGGACGAAATATGAACAGTTCGTCATTAAAAGGAGCGTGGAAAATTGGCACCATCATGGGAATACCGATACGGGTTCACTTTTCCTGGCTGATTGTCTTTGGGTTAGTCACCTGGCTGTTATCTTCTCGCTATTTCCCTCAGGTGACCCCTGACCTTCCTTTCGTCTCTTACTGGATCAGCGGTGTCCTGGCGGCATTACTTCTTTTTGCATCTGTGGCATTTCATGAACTTGCCCATTCCTACGTAGCCCAAAAATACAGACTCACCATCGAAAGTATCACGTTATTCATCTTTGGGGGTGTAGCTCAGTTGAAGGGAGACCCCCCTCATCCCAGAGCAGAATTCTGGATTGCAATTGCCGGACCGCTCTCCAGCTTCTTTCTGCAGTCTTTTTTTCCCTGACGATGAGTTCGGCGGGAGGAACCAGAGCCCTTTTCACTTATCTTGCACAGATTAATCTTATCCTGGGAATCTTCAACCTTATCCCTGGTTTCCCGATGGACGGAGGGAGGATATTGAGGTCAGTCATCTGGGGAAAGAAGAGGGATTACTTTTATGCCACGCAAAAGGCATCCAGTATTGGGAGAGGGATTGCGTTATTTTTCATCTTTTTTGGCCTGTTCTCAATTTTTACGGGCGGGTCGGGAGGATTATGGCTAATGCTTGTCGGTTGGTTTCTTTTCAGTGCGGCGCAGGCGAGTTATCAGCAGGCTACCCTTCAGGAGGTCCTTTCAGGGATCAAAGTCAAGAATATCATGGCGAAGGATTTGATCACATTGAACCCATCGGTCTTCCTTGACGAGGCAGTGGATCAATACTTCCTCAGGTATGGCTATGGGGGTTTTCCAGTAATCGATGATGGAAGATTTCTCGGCATCATTACCCTCAGAGAGGTCAAGAACGTTCCGAGAGAGGACTGGGGAAAGGTGAAAGTTTCAGACGTCTATGTGCGACATGACAAGAAATGGGAGGTGTCCTTGAATGACGACGTAACGAAAGCCCTTGAGCTGATGATCAAAGAAGACAAAGGCCGCATTGTTGTAACAGAGAAAGACAGGATCATAGGGCTCATCACAAGAAACGGAATCGCCCGATATGTGCAGATTCGAGGGAAATGAGAGGCGGGAGCTGAAAGATGCGACCCGGGAGAGCACTGATGAACGTCTTTAAGAACTTGGAATGGCCACTTCCTGCAAGGAGGACATTGATCTGCATGATCAGTTGGATGTTTGTTCTTATGGCTTGGACGAGCCTTGGATTGGCCCAAAACAAGCCCCTGAGATTAATGCGGCATCCGGACATCTCTGATGGGAAGATCGTTTTCAGCTACCAGGGGGATCTTTGGATCGTTCCCCAGAGCGGAGGACGGGCCACCCGGCTCACGGTTCACGGGGGTGTTGAATATCATCCAAGGTTCTCACCAGACGGGAAATGGATCGCCTTTACAGGAGACTACTTCGGCGGAACGAATGTCTTTATCATCCCCTCCGGAGGCGGCACGCCGAAGCAACTCACTTACGAATCATCGCCTGCGACCGTCGTCGGCTGGTCGCCGGACAGTAAATTCGTGATCTTTTCTTCGAACCGCAGTGCCTACTCCCGCTTTTTCACTCAACTTTTCAAGGTCTCGATCGATGGCCGCTTTCCGGAAAAACTTCCGGTGGACCGTGGCAGTCTCGCCAATTTCTCTCCGGATGTTCGGCAGATGGTCTTTATCCGCTACCCCATGACATATTGGTGGTGGAAACGATACAAGGGAACATTAAACCATGACCTCTGGCTATACGACTTCGAGAAGCAGACCTTCAGGCAGCTCACCGACTATCCGGGTAACGATACCTGGCCCATGTGGGGCAGGGACGGAAAGATCTACTTTGTCTCTGATCGGAATGGTCCTGCAAGCCTCTTTACCTACGATCTTGCGACAGGGACCATTGTACCGCTCCCCATAGACCCGAAGCGCGGGGTTCAGTGGCCGTCGATGAGTTCGGATGGACGCTGGATTGTGTATGAGAGCGAAGGCCGATTGTGGTGTCTGAATGAGGAATCAAAGTCGGTGGAAGAGGTGATTGTGTCTGCCCCTGGCGATGATCACTTCGATATGGAGGCCTTTGTCAAAGCGACCCAATTCGTCCAGGACTGGGATATTTCACCCCATGCCAGGCGAATTGTTCTTGATGCCCGGGGGGATCTTTTCTCGGTTCCGGTGAGCCACGGCGATACCCGTAATCTAAATCGGTCTTTGAACAGCCGTGAACAGCATCCGGTCTGGTCTCCGGATGGCCAATGGATAGCCTATGTGTCAGACGCAGACGGCGAGCAAGAAATATACCTTGCTGACCAGATGGGCCGGGAAGCACCCAGGCAACTAACCTGGAACGGCAAATTCAAGCTTGGCCTCTCCTGGTCGCCGGACAGCAAAAAGCTATTATTCCACACCCATGATCATCATCTTTATCTGTTGGAAATCGGTTCGAAGGAGGTCATAACGATTGCCCGCAATCCTGTGACGATCATTGACGATTACCATTGGTCTCCGGACAGCGCCTGGGTAGCCTATGCCTGCCGGGATAGAAACTTCAATGCGGATATTCACCTCTTTGACGTAGCGAAGAAGGAATCGCTGGCGTTGCTTGTCAGGCCCAATGATGACTATAACCCGGCCTTCAGCCCTGACGGAAAATCGCTTATCTTCCTTTCGCAGCCTGTCCCTGATCAGGTTGAGATCCATAGCGTCAGCCTGTTGCCAGAGGAACGGACCCCTTACGTGAAAACGGAGGATGAGGAAGAAATGGATAAGACAAAGGGTGGCACAAAGACCGAGACACTGAAAAAAACTGGGGATGAACGGGAAACTGAAGAGCGGGTTGGATCGCAGGAAGTCAGGATTGAAGTTGCGGGTTTGAAAGATCGTGTCAGGGGTGTCCCGGTCCGGCCGGGATCGTACAGAAATCTTCAGGTGACGAATACACATTACTATTTTCTTTCTCCGGAGTCAGGGCTCGATGTGGGGGAAACGCCAAAGAAACGTGGCATGACCTTGTTCGCCTTCGATCGGAAGGAGCTTCAGTCTCGGAAGGTCGCCGCCCAGGTAGTGAACTACCGGATTGCCCGGAGGGCAAAAAGACTCGTTCTCTGGGACGGGAGGGGCTTCAGGATCATGGATGCCCAGGGAAAAGAGGGCAAGGAGGAACCCATCAGCCTGGACAAGGTAACCCTGAAGGTGGACCGCCGAGCCGAGTGGCAACAGATTTTCGATGAGGGTTGGCGGATGGTGAGGGACTACTTCTACGACCCGAATCTCCACGGAGTGGACTGGATGGAGGTCAGGCGTTACTACCGATCTCTTCTTCCCTACGTCCGCACACGGGAGGAGTTGAATCTCTTGATGGTTGAGATGGTGGGTGAACTTAATGCATCCCATAAAGGTGTCTTCGGAGGAGATCACCAGCCTCCTGTCGACCGTTATCCTGTCGCCCTCCTCGGGGCCGAACTCGAGCCGGATACTACGACGGGGCTATATAGGTTCCACAAAATCTACAGAGGCGACCATTCTACGAAACGGTTTTATGCTCCTCTCGATGCCGATTATGTCAGAATTCGGGAGGGAGACTATCTTCTTGCTATCAACGGCCAGAAAATATCGGCTGAAGAAAATTACCTCAAATATCTTGTCAATCAGCATCAAGCTCATATTGAATTGATGACCAATGACCGGCCAACCTGGGAAGGAGCGGTCCTCACCCGGGTCAAACCGATTACTAACGATTATGATCTCCGCTACAGAGCGTGGGTAGAGCATAGCCGGCGGCTTGTGGATGAAGCGAGCCGTGGAAAGATCGGCTATATTCATCTTGAGAATATGCTGGAGGATGACTTCAAGGAATTCAAGAGATGGTTTGAGGCCTACAGGTATAAAGAGGCTCTTATTATTGACGTCCGATACAATGGAGGCGGTTATATCGACACAAAATTGATCGATCTCCTTGAGCGGAGACAATACCAGATCACACGGACGAGGCATGGTGTTCCCCTCGAAAGGCCACTCACAGGATTTTACGGCAAGGTGGTCGTGTTGTGCAATGAATATAGCTTCAGCGATGCCGAAGTATTTCCAAGCGGATTCATGATCCGTCGGCTCGGCACGGTCATCGGCAAACAGACCCTGGGCTTTGTCATTGCCGTGCGGCCCCACCGACTTGTTGATGGGGGGATCATCCGTCAGACGTTCATGGGACTCTGGGAAATCGACGGAACCCACCTCGAAAGTCTTGGTGCGATTCCGGATATCACGGTCGAGAATACTCCCGATGACGAAATAGCAGGCCGTGATCAACAGCTCCAAAAGGCCATCGACTTTCTAATGGGCGAGATCGAGAAGAGCCCTCGAGACCTTGACTACCCGACATCCATCGAACCCCGGTAGGTTGGCATGAATGGTTTCGTGCCGGTTCCCGGTGGAACCGCAATGCTTGGGGATGCTACATCCCAACGATGATAGGAGAGAATGGGAATTGTGAAAACGAATTCCAGAACACCCCCGGTCGTTCTTCTTGCACTATCCATCCTTCTTCCATTAAGCCTTATTTTCTTATGGGCGGAAGAATCAATCCCGGCAGTGGAAGGTGTTAAGCCTTCAAGGGTGACCGATTCTTCTGCCCCGGTTCATAAAGGGGAAAAGTTCGTCATAAGAGGGAGGGAATACTGCCTTGAGTGCATCGACAATTCTGAGTGTCTTGGCTGCCACACCAAGATCAGCGAAAGGAAATTCGCCCAATCCGTTCATGGAGCAAACTCTTGCAACAGTTGCCACTGGGATATTACGGATGTGAAGGAACATTTGGAGACAAAGGGAGCAAAGATTCAAACAGAGCCAGTCACATGCCATCGTTGTCATAAGAAGGAGGGTGCGGAACATTATGCAAGCGCCCATTTTATAAATGACGTTCAGTGTAGAGACTGTCACATTAATATTCATGAGATGACTCCATGGAGAGGCGATAAGACCCGGGTGATCGAGAGGTGCACCATCTGCCATTCGGATGACGGATATTCAGAGAGCGTCCATGGAAAATCCGTCCTTGCGGGAAATCCGGATGCCCCTGATTGCAGCGACTGTCATGGCCTCCACAAGATTCCTATTCTAAAGGGTGACGAACCAGAGGTGGTGCAATTTCGGAAAGAGTTCCACACCGAAGTCTGCCAGAAGTGTCATGCCGACAGGGAGATGATGGAGAGAAATAGGATCTTTCTCATTGCTACACAGACCTATTACGAAAGTTACCACGGAAAGGTTTATCAATTGGGTTACCCGAAACTGGTGGCAGGCTGTGCAGAGTGCCATGGATTTCATAGTATCCTGCCAAGAAGTGATCCCAAATCACTTATTTCAGATGAGCGACTTATCGAAACCTGTGGAAAATGTCATCCCAGGGCCAACGCCAACTTTGTCCAGTGGATTGCCCATGCGACTCATAACGATCCGGAACAATATCCTGTTCTTTACTGGACTTATGTAATGATGACCACGTTGTTGGTCTCTGTCTTTAGTGTCTTCTGGATTCACACCTTCCTCTGGTGGCGGAAGGACTTCTGGGAAAGAAGAGAATTAAGAGCGAAGGGGATCTTGTTCCCTCAGCATGTGAGACTGGATGAAGCAGGCATTATCTACCGTCGGTTCAGCAATTTCGACATCGTGCTTCACTTTACAATGATGGTCACCTTCATCGGACTTGTTCTCACCGGACTACCACTGAAGTTCTCCTCCGCCCCATGGGCCAGTGGTCTGATGCATTTTCTCGGAGGAGCAAAATTGGCAGGTTTCATCCATCGCATCTGTGCAGCCATCACCTTTGCCTATTTCGGAACGACCCTCTGTTACATCATCTATTTCCTTTTCTTCAAGAAGCTGCCGGGAAATCCAAATCCCCTTCAGAGACTCTTTGGGCCTGACTCTCTCTGCCCGCGTTGGAAAGATATTCAGGATATCATCGGAATGACGCGCTGGTTCTTCGACAAAGGTCCAAAACCCCAGTTTGACCGTTGGACCTACTGGGAGAAATTCGATTTTTTCGCTGTTTTCTGGGGAATGTTCGCCATCGGACTATCGGGATTGATGCTCTGGTTCCCGGAGTTTTTTACCATCTTTTTACCGGGATGGATTCTCAATATCGCAGCGATTGTACATTCGGATGAGGCTTTGCTGGCCTCTGGCTTTATCTTCACCGTACATTTTTTCAATACCCATTTTCGACCATCGAAGTTCCCGATCGACACCGTCATCTTCACGGGAAGATTTCCTAAGTATGAACTGGCGGAGGAGAGACCTGAGCAGTATAAGCGTTTGGTTGCAGAGAAGAGACTGGAAACCTATCGAGATAAGTATCAAAGCGTTTTGACAGACCTCTTCTCGACGGTCTTGGGATTTGCTATGCTGGCCATTGGACTTCTCTGCGTCTTTCTGATTGCGTGGGAATTCCTTGGGTAGGGTTGGAGGTGGCGAGGAGTTTTAATGGGTTTAGGAGGGCGAAGCATGAAGATCTTTCAATATTTATTTAAGTTGGGACCGATCGTCATTTTATCAGCGTTTTTAGCCTGTGCCACCGTGCCGATTACCGAAAGAAGGGGGTTAAGTCTCGTCCCTGAGGGGCAACCCCTCTCCATGAGTTTTCAGCAATATGGCGAGGTTCTGAAGAAATCGAAACTTTCGGAAGACCCCGCGAAGGTTGAAATGGTGAAAAGGGTCGGTGATAAAATTGCCAGGGCTGCGGAAGAGTTCATGAGAGAATCCGGAATGGAATCGGAGATCAAAAACTATAAGTGGGAGTTTAACTTAATCGAGGACGATAAGGTGGTCAATGCCTGGTGCATGCCGGGAGGGAAGGTGGTCTTCTACACAGGCATTCTTCCAATTACCCGGGATGAAAACGGCCTGGCGGTTGTGATGGGCCACGAGGTGGCTCATGCGATCGCGAAGCACGGGAACGAAAGGATGAGTCAGGGTTTATTGGCACAAGTGGGAGGAATTGGGCTTTCCCTCGCTCTTTCGCGGGAGCCCGCCATAACGAATCAGATTTTCATGGCGGCGTATGGAGTAGGAGCCCAGGTAGGCGTCTTGCTCCCTTATAGTCGTCTTCATGAAAGAGAGGCAGACCGGATCGGTCTTGTTTTGATGGCCCGGGCGGGATACGACCCGAGAGAGGCCGTGCCCTTCTGGGAGAGGATGAATGAGGAAGGGAAAGGAAAACGTCCGCCTGAATTCCTATCGACCCACCCCGCTCCAGAGACCCGGATCAAAGAGATCCAATCCTTTATTCCCGAGGCGATGAAATATTACAGGGGTGAATGAGATCCTCGACTAAAACAGATGATTTGGAGCGTGAGGTTTAGAGGCCGGTATCAGTTAAGGCTAATAGGTGGGGCTTATGATAAAAAGAGGGAGGTAATCATGAAATTACTTGAAAAGATCTTAGTGGCAACGGATTTTGGAAAGGCTTCCAAAGATGCACTGCAGATGGCCATTCTTTTGGCAAAAGAATTTCATTCCGAAACCATCCTTATTCACGTGATCCCTGAAATCAAAGACTTGCAGATTGACAGAGACAAAATAAGAAAGAAAGTAACAGACAAGCTGAACCACATAGAAATGGATCTAAAGAGGGAGGGAATTGCTTCTGTTGAGAGCATCGTTCGCTTTGGGATTCCGTTTGAACGGATTATTGAATATTCGGAAGAATTGGAAGTAAACGTTATAGTTGTAGGGTCTGGTAAAGGAGAAAAGAAGTTTCCATTGGGAACCACTGCTGAGAGAGTGATGATCTTTGCTGACAGACCCGTACTGGTAGTTAAACCAGGGGCTCGCCCGCTCATTGGAAAGATATTTTGCCCCGTGGACTTTTCAGAGGCCTCAAAACGTGCCCTTGTCAACGCAATTCATCTTTCTCGAACTTTTGAAGCCCACCTCACCGTATTGACCGTCTTTGAGCCGCTGCTGAGCAGCTTTTTTGGACCTGATAGAACACCTGGAGTGTCAAGAGAGAGGGATTTGGTAAGAAGACAGCAAAATGAGTATGATCGGTTTCTTCGGGGGTTCGAATCGGAAGACCTCACTTGGACAAAGATCATCCGAAGGGGCGAACCTTATAAAGAAATTCTAAGGGCAATTCGGGAAAAGCAGCCCGATCTGCTCGTGATGGGTTCCCAAGGCAGAACGGGGCTTTGGCGACTGCTCATGGGTAGCACCACGGAAAGGGTAGTTCGAGAACTACCCTGTTCTGTGATAACCCTGAAACAAGAACACGTCATCCGATTCCCTCTGGAAAAGGAAGTCGCCGACATAGAGACACATTTCAGGAAGGGGAAAGAACTTTTCAAGAAACAACTGACAGAAGGGGCTATCGCCCACTTTGAATATTGCATCAGGCGGGATCCTTTCTTCATCCCTGCATGGGAGGCGATGGTTGTTGCCTACCGTCAGATGGGCCAGGAAAAAGATGCAAAGAGATGTGAGGAAATGGCAACATATATTCGCAAACATCTCTGGGAAAATGAGAGTGGGCAAGAAAAGATCTGAATAGGATCTGTTTGCAGGTGGTAAGGGTTCCAACTTACACTTAAAACTAAGATAATAAAGGCTTCGCATCTTCCTGGAACGAAACTATGGTTAGTGTGGAATACATTTTCGTAGGAGCTGCTATCCTTTTGCTCCTGAGCATTGTCGCCAGTAAAACATCCGGCAGGCTTGGGGTCCCTGCTCTTCTTTTCTTTCTCATCATCGGAATGCTTGCTGGATCGGATGGTCCTGGGGGAATCTATTTTGACGATCCATGGCTGGCTCAATCTCTCGGCGTACTGGCCTTGGCTTTTATCCTCTTTTCGGGGGGATTGGATACGGATTGGAGGATTGTAAAGCCAGTCCTTTGGAAAGGGATTGCTCTATCCACCTTGGGAGTCTTAGGAACGGCCTGTCTGGTAGGATGGTTTTCGACCACGGTTCTCAACTTTTCTCTCTTCGAAGGCTTTTTGCTCGGTGCCATTGTCTCCTCAACCGATGCCGCAGCAGTTTTCTCCATATTAAGGTCTAAGAAAGTTAGTCTGAAAGGCTCTCTCAAACCTCTTTTAGAGTTGGAATCCGGCAGCAATGATCCGATGGCTGTATTCCTGACCATTGGTTTTATCCATCTGCTCACTCACGTCGACGTGTCCATTGTCGATTTCATTCCAATGTTTTTCTCACAGATGACGATAGGGGCAGCTTTGGGCTACGGAGTTGGGCGAGCTGCTGTTTTTGTGACCAACCACTTGCGGCTTGAGTATGAGGGCCTCTATTCCGTTTTTACACTGACGGTCGTTTTGCTAACTTACGGAATTACTGCATCCCTGGGAGGGAATGGATTTCTTGCGGTGTATCTGACAGGGCTGGTCATGGGAAACAGCAACTTCATCCACAAGAAAAGCATCATGCGCTTCCATGACGGCCTTGCCTGGCTCATGCAAATCACCATGTTTCTGACTCTGGGGTTATTGGTCTTCCCATCTCGTCTCATTCCGATTGCGGGGGTTAGTTTACTGGTCTCTCTCTTCCTGATGCTTGTCGCCCGCCCTGTCAGCGTTCTAATCATTCTATTATTGGCAAAGATGAGTTTTCAAGAAAAAACCATGGTGTCTTGGGTCGGTTTGCGTGGGGCTGTGCCGATTGTTTTAGCTACCTTTCCGCTCCTCGCCAAGCTTCCAAACGCAGGGGTGATCTTTGACGTTGTTTTCTTCATCGTCCTCACCTCCGTGCTTCTGCAGGGAACTTCAATCCCGATGATAGCAAGATGGCTCAGGGTGGACGCTCCGCTTCCTCCGAAACCTCAGCTCCCTGTGGAAATCGGACCTTCGTGCAATCTTAAGAATGAGTTGGTCGAAATTACAATTCCTCATAACTCAGCCGCAGCAGGAAAACAAATTGTGGAGCTCGAACTGCCTCCGGGAACATTGATCGTTTTGATTAGCAGAAATGGAGAGTGCTTTGCTCCTGGCGGAGGAACGGTTCTCGCCGAGAATGATGCCGTGCTGTTCTTTGCCGAAAGAGCGGATATAGCGAGAATCCGGTCGATTTTGGAAGAAGCTTAGTCGCAACATTTGAGCCAGTGACTCATTTACGGCGGGTTCGCCCTATTGGCCTTCAGCCAAAGTTGGCTGTCTGGGTGCAAGAATTGATATGCAAGGTTCGGTCTGACCGTAGCAGAAACCAGGAAGCCTAATAGAATTGTTTGGATATGTCTAAGAGAAAGAATTGCAGATGAAGGTTATCTGTTATGGACTTACCTTCCTCATTTCTTTCAGCGCCTCTGTTCTGATGGCTGAAGAAATCGGACGGGTCGAAACACCATTGGGAGTCAAAGAACCACTCCAGGTCATCGTAGTGGGGGTGAAGGGAGACGAACTAAAAAATGTTCAACTCGCTCTCACTCTTCCGGCCGGACTGGTCCATGAGGGTAAGGTTGACAAGCTCTGGCTGGACCGTTTCAGGAACCAGATACCGGAAAAGGTCCGCCAGGCCCTTGAACCCTTTGGTTACTACGATGTTCGCACAAAGGTTTCTGTGGAAACGGTTGAAGAGGGGATTTACAGACTTCATGTTGAAGTCGAGCCGGGGAAGCCGGTGCTTGTCACATCGGTAAAGACATCGATTCGGGGGCAGGGGGCAGAGGAGAAAGCCCTTAAAGAATTGTTGAAGGCTTTCCCTCTGAAGAATGGCGACGTCCTGCTTCACCAGAAATACGAAGAAGCAAAGGGGAACCTTAAGACAGAGGCCCTTAACCTTGGCTATCTCGATGCAGATTTCTCTGTTCAAGCGATCAGGGTGTCCCGGGCGAAACGCAGTGCTGAAATCGAGCTGACCCTTGAAACAGGTTCACGGTATTATTTCGGAGAGGTACGTATTGAGGGCGCTCCGGAATATCCGGAACGCTTTCTCAGGAGATATCTGAACTTCCAATCCGGTGAGGCCTTCTCCTATCCTAAAATCTTTCAGACTCAGCTTAATTTCAATAATTCCGACCGATTCCAGGAGGTCGTCATCCTCCCAGAAAAGGAGTCTGCCAAAGAGAGCTGGGTGCCCGTGCAGATTAGACTCACACTCTCACGGCCCAAACGCTTACGGTTTGGCATCGGCTATGGTACAGACACGGGAGCAAGAATTACCGGCAACTATCAGGATTTTAACTTTAACCATTGGGGCCATGAGTTACATGCAGAAGCAAATATCTCCGAGCGTCTTCAGAGCTTCGTGACACGGTATGTGATGCCCAGCATCTCGGACCTCAACAGTTTCACTTCTCTGAGAGGAGGAATTGAACACGAGCGTACGAAGACCTATGACAGCCGGGCCATCTCCTTTGAACTTGAACATACGCTCAGCCTTGGAAGAGGACGGCTCGGGTCCGGATATCTCCAGGTGCGCCAAGAGGACTTTGAAGTGGGAGAGCAAGACGGACGTTCAAGATTAGTGATGCCCGGTATCCGTTTTAACGAACGACATTATGACGATCTGGTCCGCCCAAGAAAAGGGTACCGGTATGCCCTGGAGCTGCGAGGGACGGATGAGTTTCTCGGGTCGGATACGGGTTTTCTGCAACTGCTTCTAAGTGGAGACCTGATCGTTCCTCTGCCCTGGCGCTTCTCTTTCTACGGACGCGCTCAAGGAGGTTTTACACTTCTAAGTGACCCCCTTCGTGATCTGCCTCCCTCTGTCCGATTCTTTGCGGGAGGAGACCGGAGCGTACGGAGCTACGTCTACCAATCTCTTGGCCCCCGGGATGCGAGCGGCAAAGTCGTTGGAGGAAAGCATCTTCTCGTGGGAAGCATTGAGCTCGAAAAGGCGATTGCAAGAATCTGGGCTGTAGCTGCATTTTACGATGTGGGAAACGCCTTCAATGACTTTAGGAAGATAGATCCGCAGCAGGGGGTGGGCCTTGGCCTCCGCATCTACACACCGATCGGCCCTATCCGGTTAGACGTGGCGCGCCAGGTGGGTGTGAGGGACCCGGATTTCCGGATCCATCTTACGGTAGGTTTTGGACTATGAGACGCTGGACAATATTACTACTCACCTTCTTCCTGGTGACAAGCGGATTTATTTTTGCGGTCTTCTGGCTGTTCGGGACGACCGGGGGCGCCCGCTGGATGATGGGTGCGGTCTCTCGATGGACACCCGTTGAGATCGATGCCGAGAAGCTTGTCGGCCAATTGGGAAAAGAACTACGGATGGAAAGGGTTCGCATTCGCTGGCCCCAGGGCGAGATGGGAGTTGGCGATTTTCAAATTCGCTGGCAGCCCCTTTATCTACTCATAGGAAAGGTGACGATAGAACAGCTGACATTGCAGGGGGTTCAAATCCAGGACAACCGGCCCGAAATCAAAACCGCTCCTGATCTTGAATGGCCTAAAGCGTCCGGTCTCTTACTTTGGATCCACGGCGAGGTGAAGAACTTCCACATAAAAGAGTTTTCGTATCGACGGCAGAGCCACGATCCCTCAAGGGTAAAAAGTCTTACTTCTCATCTCAACTGGAGCTATGGTCTTTTAACCCTGGAAAAATTAGACCTCGAATCCCCTTCGGGTATTGTCAAAGGGACTGTAGAATTGGGTCTCATGAAGCCAAGTCTCTACCTCCATATCCATCTGTCACCTTCTCGGATGATGGGTGGTATCGATCGCTTCAACTTAAACTCACGGCTCCTTCAAGTTAAAGGCCCTGAACAACTTACAGGGAATGCAATGATTGAGGGAATATCCGGATCAGTTAAACGATTTCTGATCGAAACAGAAATCGGATTGACCAGAAATGCACTTCATCTGCACAGTTTAAATTTTTCAAGACCCGGTCGGCAGGGACATTTTGTGGGGGATGGACGGATTACCTTTACAGCCGATGACATTTTGATGCATTTGAGTATGAGATTTTCTGACTTAGACCTCTCTCGGGAGTTGGGGATTAAAACAGCCTTTTCCGGAACACTCAATATCGAAGGCAACCCTAAGGATTACAGAGGAGATTTCAGGATCGAGAATACAAAGGGGAAATGGTATTCAGGTCATCTCTCGGGCAGGTTCAAAGGAGGCCTTCAAAAAGCCCACATCACTTTTCTCGAGGGTTTTATGCTCGATGGAAGTTTTCAGGGGGATCTGAACATACGATGGGAAGAAGAACTCAGCCTGAAGGGGTCTCTTCAGGCCAGAAATCTCAATCCCGCCATCATCACTCCTGATTGGGATGGGAAGATCAATCTTGATCTCGAAGGTACCTTTCACTTCCCAAAGAAAGACTCTCCCGAAGGAAAGCTAAGCGTCGGTCTTCACAAAAGTCATCTCAGAGGTCAGCCATTCACCGGGAATATAGAATTGCACTGGGAGAAGTCCATTCTGCGCATTGCCAGGGCAGAGATGAAGGGAAAAGGCTTCGATCTCTCTGCAAAAGGAGTGCTTCAAGAACGGGTGACATTCAATGCGGATATCAGCGACCTTTCAGGACTGATTCCAGGCACCAGGGGCAGCCTTCTTGCAAAGGGGTGGAGCCGTTGGCAGAATCAAAATCTTGCCATGAATTTCAACGGCCACGGAAAAGACCTCTTCCTAAGAGGCATTGAATTAGGTGCAGTGGACCTATCCGCCCGGTTTGATGAAAGAGAGGAATCTCCGATTGAACTCAAGGGAAGGTTCCTGAATGTGGCCTATAAATCCTTCCGGATCGACTCCGTAACACTGGATGCATCAGGAAAGCTTTCCAATCATAGAATGATCATTTCGGCCCACCGCCCCGAAGGACAAGTAAAATCTACTTTTGAAGGTAATTACTCGAAGGAAGGATGGCGAGGGAAGATCACTCAGCTCTCAGGAAGTGATGCTGCCGGGGACTGGAAATTGCAGGTTCCGGCAGAAGTCCTTGTTTCGTCCCGCCAGATCAAACTGGAATCTTTGCAGATCAGCAGTACCGGAGGGGAAGACCTTCAGGTTAATATCGATCTTACTTTACGCCCCTTACGGGGGACCGTGCGTGGAGAGTGGCATCAATTGAACCTTGGCCGGGCCAATCCATGGCTTAGAACACCCCGCTTAATGGGGCATAAAACAGGGGATCTATCGATCCAGTGGTTAGAAGAAGATCGTCTGAGATTAGGCGGAAAGGTTAATCTTGCAGGAACATTCACTGATCCACCTCTGAAGGTTGACCTATCACGGGGACTGGTGAAATTTGATTGGAGCGAAAAGGGCCTTTCGGCCTCATGGGAGCTTGAAGACCGCAAAAGCGGAAAACTTACAGGAAATCTTTCTTCTCCTCAGCCGGGTCGCATGGCCATGCCGGACCGTGGGAGATTAGAGGCCAACTGGGAAGGTATCGACGTGAGCCATCTTCAGCCCTTCCTTCCCCAAACGCTGACAATAGAAGGTTGCCTCCGGGGAAAACTCTCCGGCCATTGGACAGATCGAATGAAACAATTTAGAGCGGCTGGAGAGTTGAAGGTCTCCCAGGGAATGATGCGCTGGAAATACGGGAAAGAAAGGATAACCACAGCCCTTCAGGCGGCAGAGGTCACCTGGGATTGGCACGATGACCGGTTACGGGGCAGCCTTTCTCTCGCCCTTGAGGAAGTTGGCCGCCTGAAAGGGAGTTTTGGCTTTCCCTTGGAAACCCATTGGCCCACATCCGTTCGCGACAAAGGCCCGATTCGCCTTTCTCTGGAAGGACAATTCGAGGAAAAGGGGCTGTTGCCCACTTTCTTCCCCAACTTAGTCCGAGAGAGTCATGGAAAGGTCGATCTTGGTTTGCATGCTGGTGGGACATGGGAAAAACCTCATCTCAAAGGTAGTATGAGGCTGACAAAAGCGGAGGTCCACCTGCTCGCAGGAAAGCCAAAGGCTCAGGACAACAAGACCGTGCAACCCGCTGACAAGATCCTAAGATTTGCTCTTGACAGCGGCCTGGTGCAATTTGACTGGGATGAAAAGATGCTTCAGGCCATGGGAGAGTTTGAACTTGCGCCCGCCGGCAAGCTCCGTGCAAGCCTTTCATCTCCCCAGCCTGCCCGGATGGCTTTATTTCAACAGGCCAAATTGGAGGTCCGCTGGGACGCAATCGACCTCTCCCTCTTACGTCCCTGGCTTCCACAGGCAGTTGCTTTTGACGGCAGGCTCGCGGGCCAGATCTCCGGACAGTGGTTGCAGGGTTCACGATTCGATCATGCGGGAGAATTCAAGGTCTCCCGTGGCACATTGAAATGGCAAAACAGAGACGGGCAAATCGCAGCAGATTTGCAGACTCTGGACCTTAATTGGATATGGCAGGACGAGACCCTGGAAGGCCGTCTTTCAATGGTTCTCGCAGATTATTGTAACCTGAAAGGCACTTTCCATCTGCCCGTGGCTCCTCGACTGCCTATTGTCATTCGAAAAAAAGCCCCTGTGCAACTCTCCCTTAAAGGACTGGTCAGAGAAAGAGGGCTGCTCGCTGCCTTCTTTCCAGACTTCATTCAGCGAAGTCGAGGTCAAGTTGATCTTAACCTTTCCGGCGACGGAACATGGGAGAAACGGCACCTGCAGGGTCTTCTGAGACTTAGAGATACGGAGGTCCATCTGCTGACGAACGAAATCCGGTTGCAAAGTGTGAAGAAGAATATTTCACAGGCACCCTTCAGAATAGAGCTTTCTGAAGGGCTGATTGAATTCAATTGGGATGAGAAAGGACTCTCGTCCTCGTGCGATCTTAAGTTTACCAAAGGCGGTAAGTTTCAGATAGGTCTTTCATCATCTCAGCCAGCCCGCATGGCTTTTCCGGATCGGGGAAGAGTTGAGGCAAGCTGGCAGGCTTTCGACCTCAGTGTCGTCAGACCGTGGCTTCCCCCCGAGATGGCCTTGGAAGGTCAGTTATCCGGCAACCTTTCCGGGCAGTATTCGAACAAGCAATTTGACACCATCGGTGAAATCGGGATTTCCCAGGGCGTGGTGAACTGGAAACATGAAGCAGGCTCGGTCAATGCCGCTCTTCGAAAAGCGGACCTGGTTTGGAATTGGCGGGGAAATAATTTACGGTGTGAAGTCTCGCTCATCCTGGCGGATTACGGGCACGCAAAAGGCAATTTTGAACTGCCTCTGGCTGCCCGTTTCCCGCTAAATATTCGTCTTGGAGGTCCTATCCAGCTCTCTTTGAACGGACAGTTTGAAGAAAAAGGGCTGCTTCCGGCTTTCTTTCCGGGAATCGTTCAGGAGAGCCGGGGGCAAATCCATCTCAACCTGACAGGCAATGGCACATGGGAAAAACCTAACCTGCTGGGGACCATAAAACTGGAGAAAGCAGGAGGTTATCTGCCCGTGACAGGGATTCGCCTCGAAGATATGAGCACCGAGGCACAATTCGGGGGAGATCAGATCCGCATCACGTCTTTTAGTACCCGTTCCGGACCTGGCCACCTTGAAGGCGACGCCACGATCTGGCTCGAAAACTGGAAGGTTTCCCGCTACGAAGGGAGGCTTAGGGGTGACCGTTTCCAGACCATCCACCTTCCGGAGCTGCAGGTCTTGAGCAACCCTCGCCTCGATTTTCATGGTACCACACGAAGATTAGTTGTGAGAGGTGAGATACTGCTTCCCGATCTCCTGGTATCCGGTCCACCCACAAAGGATGTCGTTCGCCCCAGTCCCGACGTCATCATCGTAGATGCGCCGGAAGTGGCAAAACCAAGATTCCCCTTGGCTCTGGATATCGAGGTTCGTTTGCTTTTGGGAGAGAAGGTCTATTATAAGGCGGAGGGCATTGACGTCCGTCTGAAAGGGGATTTGAGACTCAATGTTCAGGACCCATATAGGATTGCTGCAACAGGGGAAATCAATGTAGCTCAAGGACATTACAGTTTCTACGGCCATAAACTCGAAATTATCAGGGGACGTCTCCTTTTTGCCGGCGGTCCTGTTGACAGTCCAACCCTGGATGCCCTGGCCGTTCGAAAAATAGGTGAAGTTCAGGCGGGTATGACAGTTGCAGGCTCTCTTCAGAAACCGGTCGTGAAACTCTACTCGCAACCCGCGATGCCGGATACAGACATCCTGGCGTATATCGTTTTGGGCCAACCTCTGGGCAAGGGCACTGAGCAGGTCCCCTCTCTTGCGCAAGCTGCGGGCGCACTTCTTTCTGCCGGGGAATCGGTGGTCCTGCAGGGGCAGCTCAAGAAACTGTTTGGCCTGGATACACTGGATATCACCACTCCACCGGGTGGGGGTGAAGTCTCTCGTTCTATGGTGACAGTTGGGAAGTACCTGACCCCAAAGCTCTACATCAGTCTGGGTCGTTCTCTTTTCACCGATGCCACTCTCGTCACGCTTCGGTATTCCCTTTCAAAGCGATTGGAAATAGAGACTACAACAGGGACTGAAAGTGGCGCCACATTGTTCTACAGGATCGAATTCAGGTAGTCGAAGGAGTAAATAGGACGTGTTACCGCATCCTTAAGCAGGAAAGCCTGCTTCAAAATCGATGCTGATCAATGTTCCCCGATTGGTGAGGGCATATTACTTGAACCACCCTGATGTTCGAGACCCTGCACAACGGGTAGCTTTTGGAACCTCGGGACATCGCGGTTCATCTTTTAAATCCACTTTTAACGAAAGTCATGTCCTGGCAATCGTCCAGGCTATTTGCGACTACAGGACGACGCACAATATTGACGGTCCTCTCTTCCTCGGAATGGACACCCATGCCCTTTCAGAAGCAAGCCATGCCACTGCCATAGAGGTTTTGGCAGCCAATGGCTGTGAAATCATGATGGACAAGGATTTCGGCTACACCCCCACTCCGGTGATCTCTCATGCCATTCTAACCTTCAATCGCAAAAGACAAGAAGGTTTAGCTGATGGAATCGTCATCACCCCGTCGCACAATCCTCCCGAGGACGGTGGAGTGAAGTACAATCCCCCACACGGTGGTCCAGCCGACACGGATGTCACACGCTGGATTGAGAAGAGAGCGAATGAGCTTTTGCTAGGTGGAGATAGAGAAGTCCAGAGGACCCCCTACGAAAGAGCGATAAAGGCCCATACCACCCATCAATATGATTATGTGGCCCCGTATATCGAAGATCTTCAAAACGTGATCGACGTGGAAATGATCCGCTCTGCTAGGTTGAAAATTGGAGTAGACCCGATGGGTGGTTCAACACTGCAGTTCTGGGAACCGATAGCCCAAAGGTACGAATTGAATATCGATGTGGTTAACCCAGTGATTGACCCCACCTTTGGCTTTATGACTTTGGATAGAGATGGACAGATCCGGATGGATTGCTCTTCACCCTATGCCATGGCACGCCTTGTCGGGTTAAAGGGTCAATACGACGTCGCCTTCGGAAACGACCCTGATGGTGATCGTCACGGCATCGTCACTCCCGGCACAGGCCTTATGAATCCCAATCACTACCTGTCCGTTGCCATCTGGTATCTGTTTCATTATCGGCCTTACTGGAATAAGGAAGTGGCGATTGGAAAGACCATGGTGACAAGCAGGCTGATTGATCGGATAGCAGACCATATGGGAAAAAGATTGATTGAAACCCCTGTGGGATTCAAATGGTTTGTGGATGGTTTAAGGAGCGGCACATTAGGATTTGCAGGCGAAGAAAGTGCAGGAGCTTCCTTCTTGCGAATGGATGGAACAGTATGGACGACTGATAAGGATGGCTTGATTCTTAACCTGCTTGCAGCAGAGATGAGGGCAAGAACCGGTAGTGATCCTGGTATTCTTTATCAAGACCTCACAAAAATGTTTGGCTACCCAATCTATGAAAGAATCGACATCGCAGCCACTCCAGAGCAGAAAGAACTTCTCGGCAGGCTTTCTCCGAACCAGATAACCGGGTCCACTTTAGCCGGGGAAGTCATCATAGCTAAACTGATCCACACTCCCGGAAATAACGCTCCATTGGGTGGCATTAAAGTTGTAACCCAAAATGGGTGGTTCGCTGTCAGGCCTTCCGGCACGGAAGATGTTTTCAAGATTTATGCTGAGAGTCTTAAGAGCAAAGAGCACCTTGTCCAGATTCAACAGGAGGTCAGAGGGATCATCGAGGCTTTTTTTAGATCGGCGTGAGCATATTCAGTAAAGGAAGGGAGGTAGAGCCAATGGCATGGAAACCGAGTGAGAAGGAGGAAGAGTACTTTGCAAGGATGGAGTTTGAGAGGAAAAAGAAGTTGGAGGAAGAGAAACACCAAAGCCTTGCGCTGGAAGAAAAACAAAGGCTCAAGGAGCTTCATTACATGAAATGTCCGAAATGTGGGATGGAACTGATCGAAATTGACTATAAAGGGATTAAGGTAGACAAATGCTCCGAGTGTGAAGGGGTTTGGCTCGATGCTGGCGAATTGGAGGCTGTAGCTAATCTTGAAAAGACAGGACTTGATAAACTCTTTAGCGTTTTCAAGAAGTAGTTACCAATCGTAGCCAGAGTCAGGGTCGTACTGATCCACAGCACATGATCGAGTTCGAGCAAGAAGGGGAAGTTGGCTCGGTTATGATCCATTTTGTTGCAATATTTGACGCGCTGCTCAGATTCTATGTTGCCTGTCCGAAATGTAAGAAGATTCAGCATTTGAAAGGCAAGAAAAAAGGGGACTCTGTTACATGTATTCGGTGCGGCCTCCACTTTATATTGAAATGAAGTGGGACACAATCCTATTACTTTCGTTTAGATTTCAATCTTCCGACAGGAAATCCAGAAGGAAGAGCCCGTTAGTTCAAAAAGGTATTGAAGTTGCCATTTGTTCTTGGTTAATGACATGAGACCTTGTTTGCCGTTGAGACTCCTGAATTGGATGAGAGCGCAAGAGATGAAAAGCAAAAGAAGGCTTTAAAACAGTGGAGTGGAAAAAAGCGAACAGAGGCATTTCAGGAGAATTATTATCGAAGAATCAGAAGCCCCCCAAATCGATTGGGCCTACATATCCTGCCTTAAAACAAACGGGGCAGATCCCTGTACTTCGGTTTACTAGTACAATCGAGCTTCCAAAGCGTGATTCCATAAGAAAGACCGGTTGAATATTTGCCTTGAGGCCTGTAAAATAATGTGGATCCGTTACAGTAAGCTCTTGGGCCTCACTTGCAGCAATAAGCCCTACAATCTCTGAACACTATACTGGGAGGCTGTGCTTACTGCATGGGAGCTCTCTTCATCTATAGGTCATAGGAGGAAACGAAGGAGTGATCAAGTGCTTTCAGTATGGCAGAATATTCAGGTATCAGGACGATCATCTGGTTCTCTGCACTTTTCGGGGTATTCCCATCTCGAGGGACGTCATCTACCTGACGCAGGCAGGGGTGTTTAGGTTCCAGAAAGAAAATGTTCATAACTGGAAATGTTGATACTCTGAACTTTTGAGAGTGGATTTGACAATTTCTTCTTCAATACGTTAGATTAGATTGTCTTCATAAGATGGGGTGATTGAATTTGGGGTTTTGGGGTAAGAATTCAGCCATGTTAAATTTGTTATGGTTAAAAACACTGTGCTAAATTTGTGCTAAAATTAGCTAAAAAAGACTGAACTGGATGTAAATAACTGAACGAGATAGAAATGAATTTCGCTTAATATTTTCAATGGGTTTGGAGAAACCAGGCAAAAGATCAAGGGGTTAGAAAAAGTCTTTTTTTGCACTTAAAATCCCTCGGTGGTCCCCCACCGTGGCGGTTCAACTCCGGCCTCAGGCACCAGGAATCAGAAGGGATTAGTCATTCTAAGGCTAATCCCTTTTTATTGGACTTTCATGACCGTGTGTGTAATGGGGCTGGTTGCGGATGTAGGAGAGGGGGATAGAGATTAAGACATCTTTCCATCAATGAGAAAAATTGAGTTTGACATCTGAGCCCAAGTCTTTTATAAATAAAAGTCAATCACTCATCTATTTTTATTCTTTTCAAAAATTTCCCATCGTTATTTAATAGGGAAGACTATCCTACATAAAGAAAGGAGGGACTTCATAATGGGGCGATGGAGTTTTTTGGGAGTGATATTGATCGTCCTATTCGTACTTTGTTGTCTTTATCAGCAAGGATGGGCTGAAGAACGGTATACGGTGAAATCCGGTGATTCGCTTTACACCATTTCCAAATCATTTGGTGTCTCTGTGGATGCATTAAAAGAAGCCAATGGTTTTGAGGGAGAGACGATCAAACCCAAACAGATCGTTCTGATCCCAACACAAAAAGAGAAACGGGTAAAGAAAACAGTAGAGAGGTCTTCAGGTGAGACAGAATCTTATATAGTGAGACAGGGGGATAGCCTCTGCATCATTTCAAAGAGGGTAGGCATTTCAATCGAGACAATTAAAAAGATGAATCATCTCTCCTCCGCATCCTTGAAGGCCGGCCAAAAGCTCATCCTGCCGAGGCAAAAGATAAGGGTGGATGAAGAGTTAGAAGAGATAGGTGACGCTGAAGAGATGAGAGAAGTTCAACAGTCAGAAGTGGAGAGACAAATCACCTCTGAACCTATCGGGAGATGGGGGAGCCTTGAGGAAAGAAATCTCTTCGTCAGAGTGGTCAAAACATTCTTAGGGGTTCCCTATCGATTAGGTGGGTCCACGTTGAAGGGGATTGATTGTTCTGCCTTTGTTAAGAAGATCTATGAAATTTTTAATATCCATCTTCCCAGGACAGCCAGAGAACAATTATCTTTTGGTAAAAAGGTGGATAAGGGCCAATTGGAAGAGGGGGACCTGGTCTTTTTTAAGACACGTCGGGCAAATAATGCTCATGTGGGAATCTATATCGGAAACAACGAATTTATTCATGCCTCTTATTGCAACAAAGAGGTGAGGGTGGAGAGTTTGGATACTCCTTACTTTAACAAACGTTTCCTCAGAGGGGTGCGAGTAAAGGAATTGGAGAGGGAGAGTTAGATCCATGATCATCACTATCAATACTAAAAACCCACAACCGAGATTGATTCGTAAAGTGGCGGATGTTCTTAGCAAGGGGGGAGTTATCGGATATCCCACCGATACTATTTATGGAGTTGGTTGCGACCTTTTCAATCCTGAGGCTATCCGGAAAATCCATCGATTGAAGAAGATAGAAGGGAAGAAACCATTAAGTTTTATCTGTTCTGATTTAAAGGATATCAGCAGATATGCGTATGTCTCCAATTACGCTTATAAGATGATGAAACGTCTGCTTCCGGGACCCTATACCTTTATTTTGAAAGCAACGAAACTGGTTCCAAAGATAGCTATGACAGAACAGAAGACAGTGGGAATCCGAATTCCTGACAATAAGATCTGCCTCAACCTCGTTCGGGGATTGGGGCATCCCATTATCAGCACGAGTGTTTATAAACCCGATGAAAGTCTTTACAACGACCCTGCCGATATCGAAGAACGTTTTGGAAAGCAATTAGATCTTGTCATCGATGGAGGCGTGATCGTTGCCGAACATTCCAGCATTATCGACCTTACCGATGATTTTCCCAAAGTCATTAGAAAAGGGAAAGGGGATGTAAGCCTTTTTCAATAGAAGATTGAGCCGCCTATCCCCTTTTAAAAACCATGATCATCGACTGCCACACCCATATCTTTCCCGATGAGGTGAGAAAGGATCGGGAATCCTTCTGCCAAAATGACAAAGGTTTTTCCCTTATTTATAAGAATCCAAAAGCAAGGATAGTAGGGGTTGAAGATTTGATTGTCTCAATGGATGAGTCAGGTGTGGATCAATCCGTTATCTGCGGCTTTCCTTGGGGCCAAGTGGATCTTTGTTCCCTTCATAACCAATATTTAATAGAGTCTGCCTCTCGTTATCCGGATCGATTAATCGTGTTCATTTCCCTTCTATTTTCAGACCCGGATTGGTCAAGTATGGAATTGGATCGGAGGATGAAAGATGGAGCAAGGGGGGTAGGGGAGATGGCTTTCTATCGTCAAGCGATGACTTCGCAAGACATCGAATCGATGAGGCCGATCCTCACCCAGATGGAAAAGAGAGGAATTCCTCTCCTTCTTCACACCAAT
>Ga0194110_10002177_pt1 | contig 24946 bp, 16 predicted proteins | sample TA2Kig1200mmetaG_FD_146192 | JGI IMG/M metagenome (GOLD analysis project Ga0194110, IMG submission 146192) | Freshwater microbial communities from Lake Tanganyika, Tanzania - TA2015032 Kigoma Deep Cast 1200m | ecosystem: Environmental > Aquatic > Freshwater > Lake | place: Tanzania: Lake...
ACCTGGTGGAAAAGAAGCCGGCCATCGGCGGGGTCATGGCCCAGTTGGACAAGACCTTCCCCACCAATGACTGCTCCATGTGCATCATTTCTCCCAAACTGGTGGAATGCGGCCGCCATCTCAACATCAATATTCACACCCTCACGGAAGTTAAAGAGGTTTCCGGGGAGGAAGGGAATTTCACCGTCACCCTGGCGCAACAACCCCGTTACGTGGACCCCCAGAAGTGCACCGGCTGCGGCTCCTGCGCCGAGGTCTGCCCGGTGGCCATGCCCGACGAGTTCAACGCCGGCCTGGCGGAGTGGAGGGCCGCATACCGTCTTTATCCCCAGGCCATTCCCCATACCTTCGCCATCCGCAAACTGGACCGGGCGCCGTGCACCCTCACCTGTCCCGCGGGGATCAATGTCCAGGGCTACGTGCAGCTCATTAAGCAAGGGAAATATCAAGAAGCGGTGCAGCTCATCATGGAGCGCCTGCCCCTGCCCGGGGTCCTGGGCCGCATCTGCCCCCACCCCTGCGAAGCCAAGTGCCGCCGCCAGGATCTGGACGAGCCCGTGGCCATCTGCGGCCTGAAACGGTTCGCCGCGGACCAGGTGGATTTGCATGGTCTGACTTATCCGCTGCGGGAAGCCCACCCCGAAAAGGTGGCCATCATCGGCTCCGGCCCGGCGGGTCTGGCCTGCGCGTATCATTTGGCCCTGAAGGGCTACCGCCCCACTATTTTCGAAGCCCTGCCCCAGGCCGGCGGCATGCTGCGGGTGGGGATCCCGGACTACCGCCTGCCCAAAGACATCCTGGACCAGGAAATTGACAACATCCTGCGCCTGGGAGTGGAATTGCGCACCAATACCGCCCTGGGACGGGATTTCACCCTGGACTCCCTCAAAGCCGAGGCCTACCAGGCCATCTTCCTGGGAGTGGGCTGCCACGTGGGCAAGCCCCTGGACATCCCCGGGGAAGATGCCCCCGGGGTGATCCAGGGCGTGGATTTCCTCCGCCGGCACAGCCTGGGCCAGGACGTGAAAGCGGGTCAGCGGCTGGCGGTCATCGGCGGCGGCAACGTGGCCATCGACGTGGCCTGCACCGCCCGGCGGCTGGGGGCCCAGGTGACCATCGTGTACCGCCGCACCCGGGATGAAATGCCGGCGTTTGCCCACGAGGTTCACCAGGCGGTGTGCGAAGGGGTGGAACTGGTCTTTCTGGCCGCCCCCCTGAAGGTTCTCACCGATGGCGACGGCCGGGTCAACGGTCTCTTATGCCAGAAAATGGCCCTGGGAGAACCCGACTCCTCGGGGCGGCGCCGCCCGGTGCCCATCCCCGGCGAGGAATTCGAGATGGCGGTGGACATGATAGTCCCGGCCATTGGCCAGGAAGCCGACCTGTCCTTCCTCACCGACCGCGGCATTACTCTCTCCCGCTGGGGCACCATCGAGGTGGACTCCGTCACCTATCAAACTTCCCAGCCGGGAATTTTCGCCGCGGGCGACGTGCAGACCGGACCCTGGATCGCCATTGAGGCGGTGAAGGGCGGCATCGAGGTGGCGGAGTCCATTGACCGCCTTTTCCGGGGGGTGGACCTGGCCGCCGGGCGGAGCAAGGAAGGCCAGGATGCCCAGGAACGCTGGGCCGACATCCCCCGGGACGAGGAAGGCCAACCCCGGGAAGCCATGGCCACCCTGCCGCCGGAATATACCTGCACCTGCTTTGACGAGATCCTCCAGGGATACACCGAAGCCCAGGCCCAGGCGGAAGCGGCCCGGTGCCTCAATTGCGCGATTTGCTCCGAGTGCATGCAATGCGTGGCCGCCTGCCAGGCCGGCGCCGTGGACCATAGCCAGCAGCCCCAAACCGTGGAGGTGCAGGTGGGTTCGGTAATCATGGCCACCGGCTTCCAGGCCTTCGACCCGTCGGTTATCCCGTTGCTGCATTACCGCAAGTTCCCCAACGTGGTCACCGCCCTGGAGTTCGAGCGCATTCTGTCGGCCTCCGGTCCCTTTGCCGGCCACCTGGTGCGGCCCTCGGACCATGCCGAACCCAAAAAGATCGCCTGGCTCCAGTGCGTCGGCTCCCGGGACGTGAAGTACCACTCCTACTGTTCCGGAGTGTGCTGCATGTACGCCATCAAAGAGGCGGTCATCGCCAAGGAGCATTCCAAAGATCCCCTGGACACCGCCATCTTTTTCATGGATATGCGCACCTACGGCAAGGATTTCGAGCAGTATTACAACCGGGCCGAAGAGGAATACGGGGTGCGCTTTATCCGCTCCCGCATCCATAGTCTGGAACCCGCGGAAAACGACAACATCAAGTTCACTTACGCCGATGAGAGCGGAAATCGCCAGAGCGAAGTCTTCGACATGATTGTCCTGTCCGTGGGTCTGGAGATCAGCCCCGAGTGCAAAGACTTGGCCCAGCTGCTGGGGGTGGAGGTCAACCAGCACAACTTCGCCCGCACCGAGCCTTTCACCCCCATCACCACTTCCAGGGACGGGGTGTATGTGTGCGGGGTCATGCAGAGTCCCAAGGATATTCCCTTTGCGGTCATGGAAGCCTCGGCCGCGGCCGCGGCCTCCTGCGCCAACCTGAGCGCGGCCCGCTATACCCTAACCCGCACCAAAGAAGTGCCGCCGGAACGCACCGACCTGGGGGACGCGCCCCGCATCGGCGTCTTCGTCTGCAACTGCGGCATCAACATCGGCGGCATCATCGACGTCCCGGAAGTGGCGGAATACGCCCGCGCCCTGCCCTACGTGGTCCATGTGGACACCCAGTTGTTCACCTGCTCCCAGGACACCCAGGTGAAGCTCATCGAGGCCATTGAGGAGCACCGGCTCAACCGGGTGGTGGTGGCGGCCTGCACGCCATTGACCCACGAGCCGCTGTTCCGGGAAACCATCCGGGACGCGGGGTTGAACAAGTATCTCTTTGAGATGGCCAACATCCGCAACCAGGATTCCTGGGTGCACATGCAGGAGGCGGAAAAGGCCACGGAAAAGGCCAAGGACCTGGTGCGCATGGCGGTGTTCCGCTCGGCCCTGCTGCGGCCCTTGATGGAACAGCCCCTCACCATCAATCAGCGGGCCCTGGTCATCGGCGGAGGGGTGGCCGGCCTCAACGCCGCGCTCAACCTGGCGGATCAGGGCTTTGAAACCATCATCCTGGAAAAGGAAAAGGAACTGGGGGGCTGGGCCCGGAAAGTGGGCCACACCATCGAGGGCCTGGACGTCAACACCCACGTGGACAGCCTCATCACCCGGGTTCAGGACCACGAGAAGATCGCGGTTCTCACCCAGGCCCTGGTGGTCAACCACACCGGTTACAAGGGGAACTTCGTCACGGAAGTGCTGGTGGGGCCGGGCATGTATGAACGGAAGATCGAACACGGGGTCACCGTGGTGGCCACCGGCGCGGTGGAATACCGCCCCACGGAGTTCCTCTACGGCCAGGATGACCGGGTAATGACCCAGATTGAGCTGGGCCAGTTGATGCACGACCAGCCGGACAAGGTGGACGGGTGGAACCGGGTGGCCATGATTCAGTGCGTGGGCTCCCGCAACGCCCAGAACCCCAACTGCAGCCGCATCTGCTGCCAGAGCGCGGTGAAGCACGCTCTGCAGCTCAAAAACGCCAACCCCGACATTGAGGTTCTCATCCTCTACCGGGATATGCGCACCTACGGCCTGTTGGAGGATTACTACCAGGAGGCCCGCAACCAGGGAGTGCTCTTCGCCCGCTATGACCCGGACCGCGAGCCCGAGGTGCAGGCGGCCGAAGGCGCTCTAAGCATCAATTTCCTGGACCACGTGCTCCTGAGGCCGGTGACCCTGCCGGTGGACGCAGTGATCTTGAGCGCGGCCACGGAAGCGACGGACACCGAGGAACTGGCCTCTTTGCTGAAAGTCCCCCGGAACCCCTGGGGATTCTTCGTGGAGGCCCACGCCAAGCTGCGCCCGGTGGATTTTTCTTCGGAAGGCATCTTCCTGGCGGGCACGGCCCACGGCCCCAAGCTCATCAGCGAAAGCATCGCCCAGGGTCTGGCGGCGGCGTCCAGGGCCGCGGCCTTCCTGTCGGATACCACCCAGACCATCAGCGGGGTCACGGCCATGGTGGAGCCGGACCGCTGCGCCGCGTGCCTCATCTGTGTGCGGGTCTGCCCCTTCAACGTGCCGCAGATCAACCGGGACAACGTCTCCGAGATCAACAAGGCCCTGTGCCAGGGCTGCGGCATCTGCGCTTCCGAATGTCCCGCGAAAACCATCCAAGTGGATCATTATCTGGATGACCAGTTGAGCGCCAAGATAAAAGCCCTATTTGGAGGAGGCTCATGATGACGCCATTCGAGCCCAAGATTGTCGCCTTTTGCTGCATGTTCTGAGCGTATTCCGCGGCGGACCTGGCAGGTTCGATGAGACTGCAGTATCCCCCGGACATCCGCATCATCCAGGTGCCATGCACCGGCAAGGTGGACATCATCCACCTGCTCATGGCCTTCGAGGAAGGCGCGGACGGGGTCTTTGTGGCCGGCTGCCTGGAAGGGGATTGTCACTTCCGGGAGGGCAATTTGCACGCCAAAAAGCGGGTCAAGCGGGTCAAGGAAATTCTGGATAAAGTGGGCCTGGGGGGAGACCGGGTGGAGATGTATAACCTCTCTGCCGGCCAGGGCGGCAGGTTTGCCGAAATCGCCAAAGAGATGACTGCCCGGATCCTGGCCCTGGGCCCCAGCCCCATTAGAATCGCCAAAGGATTAATCGTCTGGCCCGGGGCCACAGCCACCGGGGCCGCGGGGGAGGTGACAGCATGATCAGGGCAGTGGGAAAACCCATCGAAGAAATCATCGGCATGGTGCAGGATTTTAACAAGCTGCTCATTGCCGGCTGCGACGGCTGCGTCACGGTGTGCGAAGCCGGCGGCTTAAAAGAGGTAAAGGTGCTGGCCGCGGCCTTGCGCCTGTATTTCACCCAGGCGGGGACGTCCAAGCAGATTGAGGAGACCAGCCTCACCCGCCAGTGCGACAAGGAATACCTGGCCCAACTGCGGGATTCCATCGACGGCTACGACGCGGTGGTTTCTCTGGCCTGCGGCGTCGGGGCCCAATTCGTGGCGGATATGTACACCAAAAAGGTGGTCTTCCCCGGGGTGAACACCTCCTTCATGGGGGCCACGGAAGAGCGGGGCTGGTACGTCGAGCGCTGCCAGGGCTGCGGACAGTGCATCCTGGCGGAAACGGGCGGGGTCTGCCCCATCGCCCGCTGCTCCAAGCGGATGCTCAACGGCCCCTGCGGCGGCTCCGAAGCCGGCAAGTGCGAGGTCGCTCCCGATATCCCTTGCGGTTGGGAGTTGATCTATGAACGGTTGAAAACCCTGGGGCAACTGGACCGGTTTGAGAAGCCGGTGACTCCCAAAGACTGGACCACCAGCCGGGACGGCGGGGTTCGCAAGATTTTGAGAGAGGATTTACGGGTATGAGCACTGAGACTCCCAGCAAAATCCAGAAAATCCTGGCCGCCGGCCACCTTGCCGTGACTTCCGAAGTGGGGCCGCCCCGCAGCGCCGACGGCTTGGTCATCGAGCATAAAGCCAAATTGATCGCCGACTACGTGGACGGCATCAACGTCACCGACAACCAGACCTCGGTGTGCCGGGTGTGCAGCCTGGCGTGCTGTATCCGCATCAAGCAGATGGGCCTGGAGCCGGTGCTGCAGATGGTGACCCGGGACCGGAACCGCATCGCCCTGCAGAGCGACATCCTGGGGGCCGCGTCCTTCGGCATCAATAATATTCTTTGCCTCACCGGCGACCACCAGCATTTCGGCGACCATGCCAATGCAGCCAACGTCTTTGACCTGGACTCGGTGCAGCTTATCGCCACGGTGAAGATGATGCGGGACGAAGGCCGCCTCCTGGGAGGCCATGAGTTCCAGGTGCGGCCCCAGATGTTCATCGGCGCCGCCTGCAATCCTTTTGCCGGGCCCAACGTGGCCCTCCGGGTGGCCCGCCTGGCCAAAAAAGCGGCCGCGGGGGTGCAGTTCACCCAGACTCAGTGCATTTACAACATGAACACCTTCAAGGAGTTCATGAAAATCATGGTGGACCGGGGACTGCACGAAAAAGTGGCAGTCCTGGCCGGCATCACCCCCATGAAAAACGTGGGTATGGCCAGATACATGCAAAAACGGGTGCCGGGCATCGACGTCCCCGATGAGGTGGTCAAGCGCATCGGCGGGGTGCCCAAGGAGAAGCAGGCCGAAGAAGGCATCAAGCTGGCCATCGAGCAAATTCAGGAAATTAAGGAAATCCCGGGCATCAAAGGGTTCCACATCATGGCCATCGAATGGGAAGAGAAAGTCCCGGAGATAGTGAAAGCTGCGGGTTTATTTCCCAGGCCCAATTAGCGGTGAATAATAAGGTTGAATCTGAGCGGAACGGGCATATAATGGTCTAGATGTTATGGGGGACTATAATTTTTTCCCGTCACCCCATAATAGAAAGGAGAGGAACCCATGGCTAAAAAATATGTGCTCATCGTCGATGACGATCCGGATCTGGTGGAAACTGTCTCCATGCTCCTGGAGAGCAAGGGATATGAAGTGGGCAAGGCCTACGACGGCATCGAGGGGGAAGCAGCCATCCAGAAGCGCCGCCCCGACGTCTTGGTGCTGGACGTAATGATGCCCCGCAAGGATGGTTATACCCTGTGCCGGGAATTGAAAGCCAACCCGGCTACCAGGGATATCCCGGTGGTGCTCTTGACCGCGGTGGGCGACGCGGTGCCCACCACCACCTACACCCATTACGAGGGAATGACCACGGAAGCGGAGGATTTTCTCCCCAAGCCGGTGGACGCCAAGACCCTGGTGGAGGCGGTGGAAAGGCTGCTGTAGGGTTTCCGGTTGACGGTTTTCCCTGTTCAGTATCAATGGGAAGCCGGTTCGGTGAAATACCTACAGCCGCCGGACATGGCCTGCTTCCATAAGAAAAATGGGGGGGCGGGCCTCCGTGCCCGCCCAGGCCAAAATTAAGACCTTGAAAAAATCGCGGCCCACTGCCGAACGGGCAAATAAAAAACCATGTCATCCGTGGTACAGGCTTCCAGCCTGTGGCTAGGTTCATGAACCTCCGGGGCTTGACCACCGGCCGGAGGCCTGTGCTACTGAATCCGAGTTTCTGGTTTTTTCGCGAAGATTTTGTCTGTAACACCTTGATTTAATTAAAGTAATTAGGTCATTTTTTAGTTTGGTTGCGGCCTTTAGGCCGCGATGTGCCACTTAAAACCTGAGCGTAAGGTGACTGTGGGAGACGGCCATCGACAGGATCCGAGTTGGCGGGATCAAATTGGTGGAAGGCGGCGCCTGCCTGGCCTCCTCCTTCCGGCCCGGCAATCACCGGCTGGGTTCGGCCATATCCGCGCCCCTGGCCCGACAAAAAATTAATCTCACCCTGCTGACCCATGTGGTGGGCGACGAAATCCTGGACAGTGTCACGGTCTTGTGCACCGACCGGGGCGCGGCCGCGGACAGCTATTCCCTGCTGAAAGCCCGGATACGCAAAGGCGCCGTGCGCCCTTACCCGGGCGCCTGCATCCTCTCCCTTTACCCCCACGACAAACGCTCTGACATCAAGGGGAATTTCATCCGCAGTCTGGCCCAGGCCAAGGTCATGATCCGGGCGCTGGCCAGCTCTCCTTCCGCCATCTGCGCGGTCCTGTCTCAGGCCGCGAAGAACCGGGCCCTGGAGGTCTTGTTCGAGCACTTCGAATTTCCGTCTTACCGGACGCCCGCGGAATTCCACGCGGTGGTGCACCCTCCCCAGGAATTCGTCCGGGAAGTGATCGCCAGCTATCAGGAAAAAATTATCCGGGTTTATTATATCGTCCACCAGGCGGGTCTGGACCTCTGGGATCTGAGCGTCCCCTCCTCCCAGGCCCTGGAAGACTTCGCCCAGGCTCTCATCGCCCTGGGAAAGCCGAACCGGGCCATTCCCTTTCTGGCCGCGGTGCCCGGGCCGGGGAAAAAATTCACCCTTTCTTTCAGTTTATCCACGGATTGCGGCGATGAAGTGCAAGACATATTAAAATTACACATCCCGGCCATCGCCATCCGGCGCCACAGTCCGGTGGCCGCGGTATTTCTTCACGGTCCCCACTTCGGGGACCGCTTCGGCATCGCCGACACCCTGGTGCAGGCCCTGGACCGGGCTAAAGTGTCATTGTTGGCCCTGAGCTGCGCGGTTTCTTCCATCACCGCCATGGTCAGGGAAGAGGAGTTGCTCAAGGCCCTTCAAGTCCTGGGGAAAACCTTTGAGGAGCAGTCTTAAAAGAAGGTTTTCGGTGATATGGCCTAAAAAAGAGTAAAATATAACCAGGGCTTTATGCAGAGAACCAAAAGCCGAAAATTTAGTAGGAAGAAGCCATGACACCCGGAGCCCCCAAGACCAATATTTTCACCGGGTCGCTGCCCGCCCTGGCGGCCGCGGCCTCCAGGCTGTTGGCCCCGGTGCTGGAGGACTTTCCCGACCCGGTGCTGGTGACCAACCGCCACCGGGAGGTGGTCTTTCTCAATCCCGCCGCCCGGCAGCTCCTGGCGATGCGCCCGGGAGCCCCCTGTCCTATCTGTATCCTGCCAACCGGAGAAAGCTGGGAAGATAAAGAGCGGTGCCTGGGAGAGGGCGAAATACTGCATCGGTTCCCCATAGTCCTGACGAACCGACGGGGCGTGGACCTCAACCTGACGGCCACTGTCACCCCCATTAAGGGGGACGAAAAAGAGCCGGAGGGGTGCTTCATCGTTTTGCGCGACCTGGCCGCAGACCTGCTGGCCCATCCTCTGGTGCAGCTTCAGACCGCCACCCTGTCCAGCCTCCTGGAGAATTTCCCCACTCCTTTTTTCATGGTGAACCCGGACCTCATAGTCACCCACATGAATGATCGCATGGCCGAACTCACCGGGTACACCCGGCAGGAAGTGGTGGGGCGGATGAAGTGCGGCCAGATGCTCAACACGGTGCAGTGCGACACCGGCGATTGCGTCTTGCGCCAGGTCATGGATCATCAAAATCCGGTCTCCGGCTGGCGCCGGGTGGTGCGGGACCGCCAGGGCCGGGAAATTCCCGTGGTGGTCTACGCCTCCACCATCACTGACCATGCCGGCCGGGTCATCGGCGGCTTTGAGGCCATCCGGGACATAACACCTCGGGTGGAAGCGGAGCGCAAGCTGGAAATGGTCATCGAGCTCACCCGGGAAGGCATCTTGCTGCTGGACGAGGACCAACAAATTATTTTCGCCAACTCCAAGGTTCCGGCCATCGCCGGAGTGACTTATAATGAACTCCTCGGCCAGGATGTGAACCAATTCCTCTCGCCCCAGCATCAACGGTCCGCCGCGGACCTATCCCAACGGGCCCGGGAACTGGGGATGCAACTGGAAGTGCAATTCTGCAGCACCCTTGATCCCTTGCCCGGGACTCCGCGTGGGGAGCGCCGGGTTTTTGAAACCTCCATCGCCGCCGCCCCCATCGGCAAACATGTGCTCACCTGCATCTATCTGCGGGACCTTACCAACCGCATCCGCATCGGCCGGGAGTTGCAGAGGGCCAATTATTTTCTCCACGACATCATCCGCTGCTCCGTGGACGGCATTGTGGTGGTGGACAACCACGGGAAGCCCATGATCTTTAACGAGGGCGCCGAACGCATTTTGGGTTATAAAGCCTCGGAAGTCATAGGCAACCGGGAAATATTTTTCAAGTTCTATCCTCCGCTTCTGGCCCGGGAAATCATGCACCGGATGCGCAGCAACAAGTTCGGGCCTAAAGACAAGTTAACGGCCACCCAAGTCAGTTTTGTCAATAAGAACGGCGAGGAAGTGCCGGTGCGGCTATCCGCGTCCATTATCCGGGAAGGCAAGCGGGAGATCGGCAGCGTCGGCATTTTCTCCGACCTCCGGGAAGATTTGCGTCTGCGGAAGGAACTGGAAGTCAGCCAGGAGCAGCTCCTGCAAGCGGCCAAGATCGCCTCCCTGGGCCGGCTGGCCGCCGGAGTGGCCCACGAAATCAACAACCCCCTGGCCGGCGTCCTCATCTTCGCCGAACTCCTGCTCCGGGACCTGGACTCCCAGGCCCCGGGCCGTCAAAAAGTGGAGGAAATCATCACCCAGACCCTGCGCTGCCAGCAGATCGTCACCCGGCTGCTGGAATTCAGCCGCCAGTCCCTGGGGGAAAAAACCCTGTGCCAGGTCAACCAGGTCATCACCAGCTGTGTGGAGCTCATCGGCCGCCAGGCCTCCTTTCACAACATTGATATCTGCCTGGACCTGGACCCGGAACTCCCCCAGATCATCGGCGACCCCGGCCAGATGCAGCAGGTCTTTACCAATTTACTGCTGAACTCCGGCGACGCCATGGACCACCAGGGGAGAATCACCATCACCAGCCGCCCGGCCTCCGGGGGAGATGGCGTAGTCCTTGCTTTTTCCGACACCGGGCCCGGTATTCCCCCCGATTTGCGGGAAAAAATCTTTGAACCCTTTTTCACCACTAAAGCCCCGGGCAAAGGCACCGGGCTAGGGCTGAGTATCGTCTACGGGGTAATCCAGCGCCACGGCGGCGTCATCGACGTGGACAGCCCCCCCGGGGGCGGCGCCACCTTTACCATCCGCCTGCCCCTGGAGGCCCCCCGGAGTGAAGAGGCCTTTCTCCAGGAATTTTAGGCTAGCAGTCAGCTTTCAACTTGCAGTTAAAAACCGCCATTGGCAACTGATCGCGGGCAACTGAGGTGACACCATGGCCGAGGGATACACGGTTCTCGTGGTGGACGATGAAAAGGTGATTCGGGACGGCTGCACCCTGATCCTCAAGAGCGAAGGATACCGGGTGGCCACCGCCGAAAACGGCCGGGAAGCCCTGGAACTACTGGAGCGGGAGCCGGTGAATGTGGTCCTCTGCGACCTGAAGATGCCGGTCATGGGCGCCCTGGAAGTCCTGGAACATGCCATTGCGCGGTTCCCCGATATCCCGGTGATCATCATTACCGGCCACGGCACCGTGGACGACGCGGTGGAGTGCATGAAAAGAGGGGCCTATGACTTTGTCACCAAGCCCTTCCGCATTGACCCCCTAATCCTGTGCATCAAGCGGGCCCTGGAAAAACAGTTGTTGGAACGCCAAACCCGCCGTCTGCAAGAGGAGCAGGCCCGTAACCTCTATACCCTGGCCATGGAGCAGAGCCGGATGCACACCATCGTCAACTGCATGGCCGACGGCCTGCTGGTGACCAACCGCAACCTGGAGGTGGTGCTGTGCAACCCGTCTTTCTTGCGGCTCGCGGGGACCAATCCCCCGCCCCCTCTTCCCGCCCCCCTGGCAACGTACATTCATGACCCCGGCTTGCAGGAAGCCCTGGAAGATCTCCTCACCGCGCAAGAGCCGGACCGCTGCGTCTACCAGGAGATCCACCAAGGCCGGGCCCACTTCCGGGCCATGTCCGCCCCCTTTTTCGGGCCGGACCACCAGGTCCTGGGCACGGTCACCGTCTTTCACGACGTCACCTATTTCAAAGAGCTGGACGAAGTGAAGACCTTTTTCGTCAACATGGTCTCCCATGAGCTGCGCTCCCCCCTTTCGGCCATCAAGATGCAGCACTCGGTGATCCTGGACGGCCTCGCCGGAGACCTCACCCTCAAGCAGCGGGAGCTCCTCACCCGGGCCCACGACAAAATTCAAGGCTTGCTGGACTTGATCAATGAACTCCTGGACGTAGCCCGCATCGAAGCCGGTCACCGGCAACTGGAGCCGGCGCCCCTGGAGCTGGGGTCAGTGCTCCAGGAAATCGTGGACCTTTTCCAGACCAAGGCTCAAGAACAGAATATTTTACTAACGCTGGCGGTTCCCGCCGACCTTCCCCCCATCCTGGCGGACCGGCGGGGCGTGGAGGAGGTCTTCACCAACCTCATCAGCAACGCCATCAACTACTCCCCCGACGGGGGCGAGGTCGTCGTTTCGGCCCATTCTCACCCTGACCGCCTGGAAGTGCGGGTCAAGGACCAGGGCATCGGCATTGAACCGGATGAAATTCCCAAAATTTTTGATAAATTTTATCGAGTGAAACACCCCAAATCCCGCCAGGTCATTGGCACGGGCCTGGGGTTGGCCTTGGTTAGAGGCATCGTGGATCTGCACCGGGGCGCGGTGGAGGTGGAAAGTCAGGTGGGCGAAGGCAGCACCTTCAAGGTTTTCCTGCCCCTTGCTCCCCTTTAATGTTGGGAGTATGGCCAAGACGGATATAACCCAAAGAGTCCTGGTGGTGGACGATGAGGCGGCGGTGCGCGACGGCATCGCCCAGGTTCTCACCCGCCGGGGTTTTGTGGTGGAAACCGCGCCGGACGGCCAACAGGCCCTGGAGCTTCTGGCCCGCCGGCTTTTTGGCATCGTCCTTCTGGACATCCGCATGCCCGGTCTCGATGGCATGGAGGTCTTACGGCGCCTCCGCCTGGAATACCCGGAGATCGTGGTCATCATGATCACCGCCTACCCCACCATCGAAAACGCGGTGGAAAGCATGAAGCTGGGCGCCCTGGATTACCTGGTGAAGCCCTTCCGCATCGACGAGTTGGAGTCCCTGGCTCAAAAGGCCCGGGACGCCTCCCGGGCGGGACAACGCCAGGCCGGGGAAATTAAATCCGCCAAAGGTTTGGGGATTGACACCATCATCGGCAAAAGCCCGGCTATGCAGGCGGTGTTCGCCAAGATCCGCCGGGCCGCGCCCAGCGACTCCACCGTGCTCATCACCGGAGAAAGCGGCACCGGGAAAGAATTGGTGGCCCGGGCCATCCACCAGCTCAGCCCCCGGGCGGACCAGGAATTCGTGCCGGTGGACTGCTCCGCCCTGGTGGAGTCCCTGTTGGAAAGCGAGCTCTTCGGCCACGTCAAAGGCTCCTTCACCGGCGCTTACCAGACCAAACACGGGCTATTTGAACTGGCCAACCTCGGGACTTTCTTTTTCGACGAAATCAGCAATCTCAGTTTGAATATTCAGGCCAAGCTCCTCCGGGTCATCCAGGAGCGGGAATTCATGCAGGTGGGCAGCCAGAAACGCATCAAGCTGGACATCCGCATTATCGCCTCCAGCAACCGGGAGCTGAGGGAAGCCATCAAGGCCGGGGCTTTTCGGGAGGACCTGTTTTACCGCCTGAGCGTCATCCCCATCCACCTCCCCCCTCTCCGGGAGCGCAACGGCGACCTTCCCCTGCTGGTGGAGCATTTCATCGGGAGGTACAACCAGAAGAGCGACCGCCAGGTCAAAGGCGTGTCCCCGGAGGCCATGAAGATGCTGTCGGCTTACTCCTGGCCGGGGAACGTGCGGGAACTGGAGCACACCATCGAAAGAATCTTCATTCTGGAAGACGGAGATGTGGTGCAGCCGGAGAACCTTCCCAGCTTCATCTCCCAGCGGCAGGGGGAGTTCCAGGTCTTTTCCGACCACGGGCTGACCCTGGAAGAGATGGAAAGCCGCTACATTCAGTTTATCCTGCGCACCACCCGGGGCCGGCGCCAGGAAGCAGCCCGCATCCTGGGCATCAACCGCAAGACCCTGGGCCAGAAAATCAAGAAATACAATCTCCGGGCTAACTGGTAGCGCCCAAGTTTTTGCCCCACCCGTGGCTGACCACCCCTTTCCCCCTTTAATCGCACCGTTCTCATGCTATAGCGATTGCCAAAAGTTTTTTCCGATGGTTTTTTGACGTAGGGGAAATTACTTTGGGCAACCCCTATATCTTTTTTTTTAACCGAAAACTGACCACCGAAGACCGAAAACCATATTATGCTAAGTTGCATTCAATTGACAATTAATATCAAGTCGCAGTCGAAAGGCAACAGTTGTAGGGGCGTGATTTATCACGCCCGCCTTTCGGGCGCAATAAATTGCGCCCAATAATATCTTTTTGATTGCATCTTGGTATAATAATCCAATCAAACCCTGTGGTTGAGGCGGCCAAATCCTCATTGCCTTCTAGGGCTACTAACGCCTCCACCAAACGGTCTTCCACGTCATCCAGACTGTCAAATACTTCATTGGCGAACCACTTTTCCCGGACCTCATCCCAGATGTGTTCCATGGGGTTGAGTTGGGGACTATAAGGCGGAAGGGCTTCGAGCCTCATATTCTCCGGTATTACCAGGCTGTTGGCCCGATGCCACCCGGCGCCGTCCAGGAACATCAGAATAAATTCTTCCGGATGGCGCCGGGCTACTTCCGCCAAAAAAATGGACATCGCCTCCGCGTTTACCACCGGCAGCACCAGCGTGTCCAAAGCGCCGTCAGGCGGGCTTACGGCTCCAAAAGCATACGTATATTCCCGCACGATCTGCATTCCCACTTCGGGGCGGAAAACTCTGGGAGCCCAGCAACGCCGCGGGTCATTGATCCTGCCAAAGCGCGCCTCATCCTGAAACATCACACGCACTAGCCGCCCTGCAAGGGCCTGCCGGGTCACCTCTTGTTCAACGATCTGCGGCAGTTTTTTTAAACTCCGCCTGGGTGGCGGCATCCGACTTGGGATGGCGGGGTCGGGGGACGACCTTGCGCCAGCCATGACGGGCCAACAGCCGATAAATGGTGGACTTGGGAACCTTGCGGCCCAGAACCTGTTCATAGGCGGCCTTGACCCGGCTCACTTCCAGGATTTCACCCTTTTCCGACCGGGCCAGAAACTCTTGCAGTAATTGTCGTTCTTTTTCCAGAGTCAGGTTCTGATAATACCGTCCTCCCCGCCCTCCGCCTTTAAGTACCGCTTCTCCGTCCCGTAAATATCTGGCTTGGAACTTGCGCACCGATGCGGGATGCCAAGCTATGGCAGTGGCCACCTCATCGGCCGAAAGACCCAGCGAAGCGCGCAACCAGAGGCATTGCACCCTTTGAAACTCGCCTTTGGTTTTAGTCCGCTTCAACTCCATGGCCAAATTCTCATAAGCGCCTTCCGGCATTGGCCTGGGGGTTCGCATGCCTTTCTCCTCCAGAGAAAAGCATATCATAAATGTCCATTAGACTGCAACTTAGTATAAGGCGAAAATTATTGTCATGCAGCCAACGCACTACCGTGCGATAACCGATTTCATGCTGGAATTCTTGTCGGAGATAACCATGAAATTTCTTTGCCGTCCAGTGGAGTTGTTCAGCTAATTCCGGCTGTTCGATGAGTTGGCGGTAATGGGCGCTTTGCTCCGGGGTGATCTTGGGCGGCCGCCCGGTACGCGCTCCTTCAATTAGACCATCTATGCCTTGTTGATTGAACCATCTGGTCCAGTTATTCAGAGTGCGCCGCGAGACGCTGTATAAGGCAGTCACTTGCCCGGGAGCAATATTCAAGGCCAAGGCCCTTATAGCCATCAGACGATTATGACTGCGCTTGGAAGGAGCAGCATTAGCAGCAACTTCCAGTTCCGCCAGAGAACAATTCTCCAGGTTTGGCGCCAGTCGTCTGGGCACGAATGAAGGAAAACATATTTTTCACAAAAAATCTAGTTTTTTGTAATCTTTTTAATGCCTTTTGTCGGAAAAAACTTTTGGCAATCGCTATATTGCGCCCCAAAACGGGCGTGATAAATCACGCCTCTACAATTGTTGCCTTTCGATTGCGACTTGGTATCAAACAATCTTGGGCACTTCTGCCGGCTCAACGCGGCCCTCATGGGTCACCGTCAGCAGGAATACCGGGATGGACGCCAGCAGGAGAACCCCCATGATCCAGAAAGTCTGGAGGTAATCCATTCGCGCCAGGAGCAGCCCGGCCATGATGGGCCCCGCGGCGTGGCCCACGTCAAAGATGGTGCCGAAGGTGCCCATGGCGGTGCCGAAGTGCCGCTCCTGGCAGATATCCGCCACCAGCGCCGCGGACGACGAGGTCACCAGGGCTTCACCCAGGCCGAAGAAGGTGGCGGTGATAAGCAGTAGGTAGAAGTTCTTGAGAAAAGGGATGGCCCCGAAGGATACGGCGCACAGCACCATGCCCCCAACGATCAGGGGCCGGCGCCCATAGCGGTCGGAAGACCGGCCCATGAAGGGCTTGGCCAGGATGGTCACCAGGACCTGGATACCCCAGAGGAGACCCGCCTGAAATTCGTTCAACCCTGCCACCTTCACGGCATAGATGGGTAGAAAGGCCTCCAGGGCCCCCACCGCCAGGTTCTGGAGGCCCTCCATGGAGGAGGTGGCCACCACCCGCCGGTCGCTGAGCACTTCTTTAATGCCCGAGGCGAAACGACCCAGGGACTCTTTCAAACCCTTGCTCCGTTCCACGGTCTCTTTACCCCGCAAGACCACCAGGGCCAGGGCCAGGGAGAGAAAACCGGCCACCCCGCTGACCAGGTAAACCACCTGGAAATCCCAGAGCGCCGGGCTACTGGTGGCCAGACGGTAGAGAATGAAGCCGCCCACCGGAGCCCCAGCTAAATTGCCGATGATGGTGACCGAGGAAAACCAGGAGAGCATCTCCCCTTTTCGTACACCCGCGGCGTCCATCACCACCGCCATGGCCACCGGCCCATAGATGGCGGTGGCGAAGCCGTGCAGGAACCGGATCAGGATGAGAAGCTGATAGCTGCTCACCAGAAGGTAGGTGAAGGGCATGACCGCGAAGACCACCAGGCCCGCCAGCAGAGTCTTTTTGCGCCCGACGAGGTCGGACAGCGCCCCCGAGGGTAACTTGAAGAAGATGCCGGTGACGGTGGAGATGCCCACGACCAAGCCGATGGCCTCGGGTCCGGCTCCCAGGTAAAGGGCGAAGAGGGGCAAAACCGGGGTCCGGGCCAGGGCATAGGAAAACCGGGCCAGAAAGCCCACCCCGCACAGCGACGTATATTGATTCAGCAGGGCCATGGTCGCTACAAACTCTCCTAATGTTTGGCCGCCGTGGGCCGGTCAAAATAGATGCTTTTACCGCTGATGTTCACTGGGATGCCCATGGCTACTTCCGCCTGGATGTGGCCCAAGGCCCGGGCCGCGGCCCCCACCCGCTGCTGCACCCGGTTGTCCACGTTGTGCAGAGACGCGGTCTTGGCCGCCGAGGACAGGGCCACCCCGATGTCCATCATGCGCATGATGCAGTGGGGGCCGGTATAGCCCATCTCCTTTTCCTGCTCTTCCCGGTTTTTGGCAAAATCCTGGCAGGTGGGGTAACCGCAGCCGCCGCAGTCATAGCCCGCCGGAGCCGATTTGGCCAAGCCGATGAGGATCAGGGCCTGGGAGTTTTCGATGTTGGCCGCGTCCCGCAGCCAGTACGCTTCGTTGGTGCTCCGGGGAGCATAGTCTTTCATGGCCGCGGCGATCTTCTTGAGGTCTTCGACGGCCTCGATCACCACGATCTCCAGGAAATCCTTACCACCCGCCTTGGGGGCCGTGCGAGCGGAAGCGGCCATGAGCTGCGCCACCATGATAGAGACTTCTTTCATCGGTTGTTTCCTCCGGACAAATCAATCATCTCGATAATGCGGCGTAGAGCCGTTCAAACACCTTGATACCTTCCTCCAACGCTTCCCGGTCATCTGCGGCTGTCTTGCGGATGCCCAGCAAGATGCTCTCCACGCCGCTGGCCTGGGGATGGGGGAATTTTCCGTCCTTGAGGTCCAGTTCATGGACCACTTCGCCAATTTTCCGGATGGCTTTGCCCCTCAGGGCAAAAGCTTCCAGCAGCATCTCGAAGGTGCAGCGATCCTGTTCATGGGAAAAATCACCCCCCGAGACATCAAAGGAAACCGCGTTTGGCGCCGCTCCCGCGGCCTGTTCTTCCTCCAGGAACTCAAACCGGGCCTGGGGGTCGATGAACCGGCGGATGAGCCAGGCCGAGGCCATGCGGTCCACAAAGGGGTTCCGGCGGGTTACCCAGACCTTGCCCTGGTAGTCTTCCTTGTTCCGGGGACCTGCCAGTTTCGGCCTTTCAGCTTGGGGGTGCGCGGTGAGCTTCGTGAACCTCTCTTCAAAGTGTTCCAGCCGCTCCTGAAGGTCAGACCCCTTGGGAGAATGGAAGAAGTCAATGGCCTGAATAGCCCGGTGGTCTTTGAGCAGCTTCTGGAGAATTCCCTTGACCCGTTCCAGTCCCTTGGGGTCTTGCTGTTGCTCCAGGGAGATCAGCTGGACCTCCAGAGCTTCCAGGGCTGTGGCGACGGGGACGTAGTCATTCTCCCGCTGAGCCTGGAACAGAGCCACGATCTCCTCATTGCCCATGGTCTCAATGCGTTCCACCTTGGTGAAGGCGGCTTCGCCCTTGAGACTTGCCACCTCTCCCGTGAGCCAGTGCAGGGCTTCCAGGTGATCTTCGGAGAAGGGCAAGATGTAAACCGAACCCTTGAGTGAGACCGCCCCCATTTTGAGGAGCCGTCTCCACACCTTCATCCGCAGGTTTCCCGGCTGGGCGGGAACCGTGTAGAAGAACAGGAGCCATTTGAAGGTATAATGTAACATATGTTTATTATGTTACAGCCGTTACTAATTGTCAAGAGAGGGTCTAAAAAAATTGTCTTATGAGCCTCTTGCAAAATGCTTTTTGGGGGAAGGGGCAGGGGGACCTTTTACAAAAAATTCCCCCGGCCCCCCTCTCAAAAACACTTTTGCAAGAGGCTAAGTGTAACAATAACATTAAAAATAACCCGCTCCGAGGCGGAAAGTTTTTAAAATTAGGTGTGGAAAAGTGATTTTGTGAATGTCATAATTGAGCCTGCAAGACGCGCCGTCTTTGTAGATTGAGCTAGCTGGCCCGGGAATCAGGAACCCTTGCCATGATTGGTATGCTGAAATTCTTCTTCCATTCCACCATCGTCCGCTGGGTGGTCAGCATTACTCTGCTCATGATGATTCTCATGGTCTGGCGGCCAACCTTTACCGAGTTTTTCGAATTAAAGCTTTACGACCTGAAATTCCGCTTCCGGGGACCTCAGCCGCCGGGTCCGGAAGTGGTCATCGTCGGCATCGATGACGACAGCCTCAAGGCTACGGGCCGCTGGCCCTGGTCCCGGGAGGATTTTGCCCGGTTCCTGGCCCGAATCAAGGAAGCCGGCCCCCGGGTCGTCGCCCTGGACATCATTTTTGCAGAGAAGCAGGAAACCGCGGCCCTGCGCACCCTCACCCACCTGGGACAGGTTCTGACCCGCCGCAGCATGGCTTCACCGGAAATTCTGGCCCTGTTGGAACAAGAAAAGCAACGGGCGGACGTGGACCGGCAATTGGCCCGCGTTCTGGCCCAAGAGCCGCCCACCGTTCTGGGATTTTATTTTCGGGGGGTAGGCGGTGTCAAAGGCGGCATGGATTCAAGCCGATTACAGGGGGAATCGTTTGTAAGCGCCTCCACTTACAACCTGGTGCGATATGTGGACACCGAACCCTCCCGCCTGCCCCTTCTGGGGGCCGCGGAGGTGGAGCGCAACCTGCCGGAAATCAGCGAGGCCGCGGCCGCGGACGGCTACTTCAACATGATTCCTGACCGGGATGGCACCATCCGCTGGCTGCCCCTGGCGATTTTATATGGCCCCGACCTTTTTGCGCCCATGTCCCTGGTGACGGCTTCACAATTCCTGGGACGCCCGCCTTTGGCCATCACCTTGTCCCGGCTGGGAGTGGAAGAAATTCGCCTGGGCAAGCAGGTCATCCCCGCCGACCACTATGGGCGCCTGCTCGTCAATTACCTGGGGCCTACGGGAGTGTTCCCCACCTTCTCTGCCGCGGCGGTCATGGATGGCCGCCTACCGGCCCACGTGCTCAAGGATAAGATTGTTCTGGTGGGGGCCACCGCGGTGGGAATTTATGACCTCCGGGTCACCCCTTTCTCCAGTGTCTGCCCGGGGGTGGAAATCCACGCCACGGTGATGGACAACCTGCTCCGGGGCAAGTTCCTGCGTCCTCTTCCCTTTGCCCTGCCCTTGGGCCTGGTCATCATCTTGGTCCTGGGCGTCTTTATGAGCCTGATTCTGCCCCGGTTGTCGGCCGCCTGGGGGTTCCTGTTCACCCTGTTTCTGCTGGAGGGTTACATCGCGTCCAACTACCTGCTATTCCGCTCCGGCTGGCAAACGGAGCTATTTTATCCCATGGCGGAAGTGGTCCTGGTTTATCTGGGCATCACCGTGCACCGCTTCCTGTCGGAAGAAAAAGAACGGGCGCGAATCCGCCGGGCCTTCGAGTCCTACGTGGCCCCGGCAGTGGTGCACGACATCCTGAAACACCCGGATCGCCTGCGCCTGGGGGGTGAACGCCGGGAGATCACCATCCTGTTCAGCGACATCCGGGGCTTTACCACCATGTCCGAAGAACTGGCCCCGGAAGCTCTGGTAAGACTGCTTCACGACTTCCTGAATCCCATGAGCAACATTATCATCAACCAGGGGGGGACCATCGACAAGTACATGGGGGATGCCATCATGGCCCTGTTCGGCGCGCCCCTGGAGCAGCCGGGCCACGCTCTCCACGCCTGCCGGGCGGCCCTGGAGATGGTGTCTACCCTGGAGCGCCTTAATCAGGCATGGGAAGCCCTGGGCCGGCCGCCCCTGGCCGTGGGGGTGGGCGTCAACACCGGGGTGGCGGCCGTGGGCAACATGGGCTCGGACCGGCTCTTCGACTACACTGCGGTGGGAGATAACGTCAATCTGGCCTCCCGCCTGGAGGGCCTGAACAAATATTACAAGACCAGTGTTCTGATCAGCCAATCCACCGCGGAGGCCCTGGACGGCGGCCTGATCGTCCGGGATGTGGACCGGGTTAAGGTTAAGGGCAAGGCTCAGGCTTCGGGGATCTTTGAGATAATGGGAGAGGGGGAGCCGTCCCCGGAATTAGCCCGCTTCCTGGAACTCTATCACCAGGGGCTGGCTCAGTACCGGCAACGGGACTGGAGCGAGGCCGCCGGGGTCTTCCAGTCGGCCCTGGCTGTCCGGCCCCAGGACGGCCCCACCAGCCTTTACCTGAAACTGGCCCGGCAATACTTGGAAACCCCCCCCGGCCCCGAATGGGAAGCGGTGACCAAGATGGATGAGAAGTAAATGGGACCAGCCTGCCGCATAATTAGAATTATTTAAGTTGCCTGAATTTAACAATATTGGATTATGCCCTTGCTGGGGTTTCCCTGGAATAAACCAGGCTTGCGCCTCTTGAGTTTGGGCATCGATTTGAACATCTAGGAAGCGCTTTTCCCATCTCTCCCCAGCCGTTGCCTCTTCCCTGGCAAAATTTAGCGGCTTATAGCGATTGCCAAAAGTTTTTTCCGATTGTTTTTTGACGTAGGGGCACAGCGTGCTGTGCCCCTGTACCTTGGGCACGGCTCGCCGTGCCCCTACGGGGAAATTACTTTGGGCAACCCCTATAGCTGCCGCTTTCTCCTCAAAAATTCAGGGAAATCGAGATTAAAAACCAGAAATCCCCCCATTGCCCAATTCTCCCCGATGGCTAAAATCTCTGTCAGGCATAAGTATTTTCGTCGCGGTATGGTCAAGGAGGAAGGGACATGCCTCCCCCGAATTTTGCGGTCAAACTTGGGCAAGATGAGATAGGCCGCATTCTCAGCCTCAAGGAGGAGTTGGATTACTGGGAGGTTTTAGAAGAGGCGGCCCGGGAATATTGCCGCCTGGGATGGTCGCTTCTGGTCGTGGATGACCAGGGAAAAGATCTGGGGATAGACTTCACGCAGCCCTTTGAAGACTGGTCCGAGGCCCTGGGGGCCCTTTCCTGGCAGGAGACCACGGCCAACCTGGCGGTGCGCACCGGGAAAGCTTCAAAGTTGCTGGTCCTGGAAATTGCTCCGGGAGACCCAGCCGTGGCGGGAATGGACCACAAGGGATGGAAGGCGGACACCATAGCCCTGGGCCCCGGAGGACGGGAACGCCATTTCTTTGCCCTGCGGGAAGATAGCCCGGTTATTCCGTCTGCCGCGCCTATTCAAGAAATAACGATATACGGCGATGGGGTCCAAGTATTAGTGCCTCCCTCAGGGGAGTTGGAGGGGGTGGCCTGGCGCTGGCTGGCGCCCCCCCAGGAAAAGCCGCCCCGGTTTCCCGGCCCGCAGGTTTGGCGATTCCTGCGGGACCAAGGTGTGATTGCGGCTTTCTCCTACTTTCCTCCGGGCTGGGAGCCCCCCTCCTGGGAGGAAATCTACCGGCACATCTCGGGGTATGCCCAGGTCCTGCAGGCCTTGCTAACCCCGGAAGCGTCTCTGGAGGAGTACTACCGGGGGGTGGCGCAAAGGGCCTGGGCTGCGGGCCTCCAGGATTCAGGACTGCTGCTGGGTCTCCTCTGGCATGCCCCTTGGGGGGATGCCCGCCAGAATCAGGAACGCTGGGAATTTTTGCAGCAACTGGCCAACGACCCTCCCCGGCTGTCCACTGCATCCGCAGAGCCTGACGTCCACCTCTGCCGGCCGGTGGACCGCACCCCGGAAGTGTGGGCCCGGTTTTTCCAAATTATGGCCGAGTTAGGGGCGCAGCTCACCCGGGAGAACTACCGGGCGGGAGCCTGGCCTTTGGCGGGGGGGCAGCCCGACTTCGGAATCTGGGCCCTAAGTGGTTCCAACCCCTGGCCCTCAGTGATGTCCTGGCCAGACGAAATCAGGGCGCCCGGCCAGTTATATAACCTGGGGCCCGCGGCAGACCTGGCGGATGGGTTGATGGCGCCCTGCCAGGAAGAGGTCATCCGCTTCTTTTTAAGGAATTACATCTGCATCAACCCGGAGTGGGCCGGGCTGCCGGCGAACCGGCAACTGGCCTTGGCCCAGCGGATGGCCCAGGAGTTCTTGCGCCATTAACTAAGAATTACCCAAAGGGAAAAGGGGAAAAAAGGGAAAAAGGTGGTTACTTCCTTTCCCGCTTTTCCGGTCTTTCGCCCAAGACGCCAGGGCGACCTAACTTGTAGGAATTATTAAACACCTCCATTGGGGCGTTGAGGGATAAGCCATGCAGGAGATAACGCGCATCAAACTATGGAGTATCGGAGGGGGCAAGGGGGGCATCGGTAAGAGCATCTTTACCCTGGGATTAGGTATTTCCCTCTCCCGCTTGGGGAAAAAAGTCATCCTAATCGACGCCGATCTGGGTGGGGCAAACCTTCACACTCTTATGGGGGTGCATTACCCGCCGGTGACCCTGGAGGATTTCCTGCTAAAAAGGGTGGAGCGCCTGGAAGACCTCATCATTCCCACGGAAGTCGAGGGTATCGGTCTCATCTGCGGCGCCGACGACGTCCTGGGCGCGGCCAACCCCACCTTCGCCCAAAAAATTCGTCTTTTGAAACAAATGGAAGGGCTGGACGCTCACTTTGTGCTTCTGGACCTGGGGGCGGGCACCTCTTTCAATTTCCTGGACTTCTTTAATTACTCCCCCGGCAAAATCGTTCTGACCACCAACCAGGCCACTTCCCTGCAAAACGCTTACGGCTTCATCAAAAGCGCCCTATACCGCCAGCTCTCCCGAGAATTCTCCCGCGACAATGACATGCTGGAGATGCTCTTCATGATGGCGGGCAAGCCTGAATATGAGACGCCCAGGTCCATCAGGGAGCTGCTGGCTTATTTGAAGGACGCCTTTCCCGGGGAATACGCCCGGGTGGTGCGGGTGATGGCCTATATGCGGGTCTGGCTGGTGGTGAACATGATTAAAACCCACCGGGATGGAAACTGTGCCCGGATAATCCAGGAGGTATGCCGGGATTTTCTCAGCCTCCAGCTCGAGGTGCTGGGCCGCGTGCCCTATGACTCCGCAGTGGAGGCCGCGGTAAATAATACCAACCCATTCTTCTTGTCGCAAAAAAAGAATAAGGCCATGGCCGCGTTCCAGGAAATTGCGGAGAGGGTTTTGAAAGAGTCCCGTCTCCCGCGCACCGCATGGGTGACGGAAGAGGAGTTGATGGAAGAAAAGGAGCCCCAGGAGCCGGCGGCCACCGCGGAATACTCGAGTTATTACTTTTGGTAGGGTGAACCCTCCCATTACCGGAAGGAAGTTTAGAATCTTTAGCTTCAGAGCCTTTTGCAAAAGTCATGGCCAAAAGCTGAATCAACGATATTGGGTCGGTTCCCTCCCCCTGGAGGGGGGAGGGTTAGGGTGGGGGTGGCAAAAATAATTTGTATTATCCCGTAGTTATAAACGACTTCGCCCCCCTCCCCCTAGCCCCCTCCCCCGTGGGGAGGGGGAATAGAAGCCGGGATCGGTTTTGCTAATTTTTTGCAAGAGCCTCTTCCGGATTGGCGATTTAAGACAACTGTGGGTATATGCTTTCTCTTCCCTAATATAAACTAACCTGCTGATTATATTAATTATTGCAAGAGAACTTAGAAAAACGAACACAAAATACGGAAACAGAAAACAGAAAACTGTATTGCCCGGGGGAATAATCCATGGACCTGGCGACTCATCTCTTGAAAAGTAAGGCGCTGACGCCGGAGCAACTCCAGCAAGCAGAGGCCTATCAGGAAAAGTACGGCGGCTTTCTGGCGGAAAATATCCTGGAACTCAACCTCATCACTCCGGAAGAACTGGCCAAACTCCTGCCCATTTATCCTCCCCTGCCCCGGACCTTCCAGGAGCTGGGGGTGCCCCGCTGGCTGCTGGCCCAATTGCTGCTGAAGCACGCATATTTCCTACACTCTTTTTCCTCCGTGGAGATAGCCCAGGAACTCAAGATCCCGGAACACCTGGTGGAGGTGATCATCGATTATCTCAAGGACAAGATGTTTTTAAACGCTAAAACGCGTAACGGGATGGCCAAAGGCTCCGCGGTGGTGTCCGTAATGCTCCGCTATGCCATAAGCGAACTGGGTAAGGCTCATGCGGAGCAATCCCTGGAACTGAACAGTTACGTGGGTCCGGCCCCGGTGTCTTTGGAGCACTACTGGGATTGGGTGGAGGCCCAGACCATCCACCGGGAGAAGGTGGACAGAGAGCGCCTCCATGAAGTGGAGCCTGTCCCAAACTCAGTTGAAAGTTTGAGGAT
>Ga0194110_10002199_pt1 | contig 24837 bp, 19 predicted proteins | sample TA2Kig1200mmetaG_FD_146192 | JGI IMG/M metagenome (GOLD analysis project Ga0194110, IMG submission 146192) | Freshwater microbial communities from Lake Tanganyika, Tanzania - TA2015032 Kigoma Deep Cast 1200m | ecosystem: Environmental > Aquatic > Freshwater > Lake | place: Tanzania: Lake...
AAAATAACCGGCGAAAAACGCATACACATGGTCATCGGTGGCACGCATCTTATCCACGCTTCCAGAGAACAAATAGACCTGACAATTGCCGAACTTAAGGAGCTTGGTGTCCAGAGGATAGGCGTGTCCCACTGCACCGGGCTACCGGCAGCCGCCATATTGTTTCAGGAATTCGGCGACGACTTCTTCTTCAATAACACAGGCAAAGTTGTCACCATCTAGCAACCCACGAACTAATGTAGTTGCGACCCTTCAGGGTCGAGCCCAGGGAGGCTAATGGTATTGCCTAATTATCATGTCACATAACAGCATAAGGGGTAGCCTAAAGCATCCGCTCTAGGCACGATTGGAGCCGATGCTCCAATCTACCCAAGGCAAAATGTTTTTTGCCTTTGCCGGATGCCAATATACTTTGTCAATGACTATAAGCCTCGCAGCTACAGTTATTTTGTCACCCTGAGCGACAGCGAAGGGTCTAAAGATACTTTGCGATGTTTAGCGCGTGTGAGATTCTTTCCTTCACGTCATTCAGGGTCAGAGATGAGAGGGAATTAGAGGCTGCGCTTCCAGACTGTGCCTTTGGGTGTATCTTCGAGAGCTATGCCTAGCTCGGCGAGGCGGCTTCGTATTATGTCAGCCAGTTGCCACTGTTTGGCTTGACGCAATTCATTGCGAATCTCTATTAAAACTTCAATAAAGGGTTCAGCATCAAGCGGCGGCTTTGCCATCTCCTCCAATGTGAAACCCAGGACTCCAGCCAATTCAGCCAGGGTACTCTGAGCCTCACTTACGTCGTAACTCTCCTCTCGTGCCCGGTTGACCTCCCTGGCTAATTCGAAAAGAACAGCTATCGCCTGAGCAGTGTTGAAATCATCATCCATGCTCTCGATAAATCTGCGCCTGAACGGTTCGCTATCGAGAACAGTCTTTCCAGCAGTCCCGCCGTCTTTGGTTGCTTGCCGCAGCCTTTCCATGCCAGATTCGGCCGCTTTCAGCGTCTCCTCGCTATAAGTCAATGGGCTGCGATAATGGGAGCCAAGGATAAATAGCCGAATGGCATCAGAGCTGTAGCGCTCCAGAGCCTGTTTCACCGTTATCAGGTTGCCCAGGGACTTGCTCATTTTATTTTCGCCCAGTTGAAGTAGCCCATTATGCAACCAGTATCTGGCAAAAGGCACAACGCCGGTGAAAGCTTCTGACTGAGTTATCTCGTTCTCGTGATGGGGAAAAATAAGGTCCTGTCCACCACCATGTATGTCAAGGCTATTGCCGAGATATTTCAACGACATAGCACTACATTCTATATGCCAGCCCGGTCTGCCATCACCCCAGGGACTCGGCCAGTAAGGCTCGCCCGGCTTGGCCGCTTTCCACACGGCGAAGTCCAACGGGTATTCCTTTTTACCCTCCTCGGCAGAGCTCCGAGAGAGCATCTCATCCAAATCCTGATGAGACAGCTTGCCATAGCCAGCGAATTTCTTGACTCGGAAATAGACACTGCCATCAGACTCATAGGCATATCCTTTATCTATTAAGCCCTGTATAACTTCTATTATCTTGGGTATCTCCTCGGTCGCCTTGGGATAGACATGGGCCCGCTTTATATTCAATGCATCCATGTCGTTGAAGTATTCCTGAATATATTTTTCAGCCAGCTCTGCTGATGATACTCCCAGTTGTTGTGCCCGGTTTATTATCTTGTCGTCTATGTCAGTAAAGTTCTGCACATGTTTTACCTTGTAGCCTTTGAACTCCAAATAGCGCCTGATGACATCGAAAATCACGTAGCTCATAGCATGTCCGATATGGCAATCGTCATAAACGGTAACCCCGCAGACATATATGTTCACCATCTCACCCTTGGGGCGAAATTCCTCTTTTCGTCCCGATAGCGTACTAAATACCTTCATCTGCTTTCTCCGAAGGTGAATTAGCAGCGGTCTTCCTGGCTGCAGACCGCATAGCTTTCACAGTCTTTTCCAGCTCAGCAATCTTTTTCTCCAGACTCTCAATCTTCTCCCAAACCGGGTCGGGCAATTTCTCCACAGTATCGGTATCAGGATTACGGATTTCAACCACCCTGCCCGGCACACCGACAACAGTAGCATTGGCCGGCACCGAAGTTATCACCACAGAACCAGCACCGACTTTTACATTATCGCCGATGTTAATGGCTCCGATAAGCTTAGCTCCAGCACCAACAACCACATTATTGCCCAAAGTCGGATGGCGCTTCTTTTTCAGCAAGCTAGTACCGCCTAAAGTAACCCCTTGGTACAGGGCAACATTATCTCTAATCTCGGAGGTCTCGCCAATTACCACCCCCATACCATGGTCGATAAAAAAGCCTTCCCCTATCTTAGCGCCAGGGTGGATTTCAATCCCGGTGAAAAAGCGGCTGATATGTGAAATCAGGCGAGGGAAGAAGGGGATACGCCGGTTCCACAGGGTATGAGCCAGGCGGTGACACTGCCGGGCATGGAAGCCGGGGTAAGCGAAAAGGACCTCACAGACATTTCTCGCCGCCGGGTCATGCTCGAAGACAGCTTGTATATCTCTCCTGATGCTCTTTATAAGACTCATCAAATCTTCCTCTTATCCTGTGCGTCACTGCGAGCCCTTCGCCTCCTGTCATTCTGCTCCCGATTCATCCCGATAAAATCGGGACTTATCGGGAGAGGAATCTCATATGGCTCAGGATAAACTCCGCGTGGCAATACCAAGGAATTGCCTCGTCATTCCGATTCCATCGGGCTTCCTCGCAATGACAGTTCAAGCTAATAGACATCTCCCATTTTAGGAATTCTTACTCTCCCTCCACTGAAGCTACGGCATAAGCAGCTATCCCCTCCACCCTACCGGCAAACCCCAAACCTTCAGTAGTAGTCGCTTTAACCATCACCTGACCTGAGGCAATCCCCAGAGTCTGGCTAATACGACCACGCATCTCCTCAATGAAAGGCGATAGTTTGGGCTGCTGAGTCACCACAACCGCATCTATGTTTCCAATCTTAAAGCCTTTCCCTTTGAGTAGCTTATTTACTTCATCCAGCAAAATCAAGCTGGAAATATCTTTATATTTTTGGTCCTCCGGCGGGAATTGATTGCCGATGTCTCTCAACCCAGCGGCACCAAGCAGGGCATCAATTATAGCATGAGTCAACACATCGGCATCACTATGACCTGAGAGCCCTCTGTCAAACGGAATCTCAATTCCGCCTAGAACTAGCTTGCGTCCTGGAACTAAGGGATGTACATCATAACCGATTCCGACTCGCATTAGTCTATCTATTCCTTGCTATAACTTCAGCCAGAGCAAAATCCTCAGGAGTGGTTATCTTTATATTGGCATATGACCCCACATAGAGCTTGACCTTGTGTCCCATCTGCTCTACCAGGCTGGCATCATCGGTAACATCTCTGGATATCTGCTCATGGGCCTTAGTTATTATATCAAAGCGGAAAACCTGGGGGGTCTGCACCGCCCATAGTTCTTGACGGTTAAGCGTTTCTCTAACCATCCAATTATCATCACCACGTTTAACGGTATCCTTAACCGGCACTGCTGCTACCGCTGCACCGGTATATTGAGCTGCCTCTAATCCTTCTCGAATCAACTCCAACGTCAAGAAAGGACGGCCACCATCATGTATAATCACCCAATCACAGCCTTTCAGTTTACTAAGCCCCTGCCGTACTGAGTCCTGCCTTCTCTTGCCACCGAGACATACATCTACCACCTTAGACCAACATCTTTCCATGGCCACCTTCTGCCCCAAATCCAGGTTATTCTCATTAAGGACAATAACTATTTGACTGACTAGCTCACAGCTCTGACAAACATCCACCGACCAGGCGACTAAAGGCTTGCCAGCCAAAGGCAAGAAGGCTTTATCTGTTCCGAAGCGCTGGCTGACACCTGCCGCTGCAATGACTACACCAGTTTGAGAAGGAATGGCTTGATGGTTTTTAATGTCATTGCGAGGAGCGCTAGCGACGAAGCAATCCCTCGAGATTGCGACGCGGAGTTTATCCTGAGCCATATGAGATTCTTCTCCCGATAAATCGGGATCAGAATGACAGGGGTGAAGGGCTCGCAATGACAATTTAGAATTTTTAGACACTCTCACTTCCTTGGTTGTCTAACAAGCCCTGAACGGAGAGCTTCAGCTACAGTGCTCGCTGTCACCAGCTCAATACTTCTCACACTGGATGTAAGTTTAGACAAAGCATCGGGAATAAGGCAACGCTTAAATCCCAACCTGGCTGCTTCAGCAATCCGCCTTTCCAATTGCGGCACAGATCTAAGCTCACCGCTTAATCCAACTTCACCAAGCACTGCAAGCCCGGGGACAACTTGAGCATCTCGGTGACTGGAGGCAATTGCCAGAGCGATACCTAAATCAGCAGCCGGCTCACCGATGCGCAAACCTCCGATAACATTAGTTATGATATCCTGATTGGAAAGATTGACTCCAGCACGCCTAGTAAGCACAGCGGCTATTAGAAGTAAACGGTTAAAGTCAACGCCGTTTGCAATCCGCCGCGGAGGACCAAAACTTGCCAGGCTGGTCAAAGCTTGGATTTCCACCAGCAGTGGACGGCTCCCCTCAAAAGTTGGTACCACAGCCGAACCAACTGCTCCATCCCGATGTGATACCAAAAAAGCCTCCGAGGGGTTAGCCACCTCTACCAAACCTCCACCGCTCATCTCAAAAACGCCAACCTCATTGGTGGAACCAAAGCGATTCTTGTTACTCCTCAATATCCTGTAGCTGCTAAAGGTCTCACCTTCAAGATAGAGAACTACATCAACAATGTGTTCTAATACTCTGGGGCCGGCGATGGTCCCGTCTTTGGTTACATGCCCAGTAATAAGAACTGGGATTTCGGCTCGTTTTGCCCATCGCATCAGCCTCAAGGTGCATTCGCGTATTTGGGTAACGCTGCCCGGTGCCCCGGTCATTTCTTCGAGGTAAACAGTCTGGATAGAATCAACGACCACCAGATTCGGCGACAATTCGCTTAACCGTCCCAGAATAACTTCGATATTGGTCTCGGGAAGAATATAAAGCCTATCACCGCCTATTCTCAGACGCTCCGACCTCAGTTTAATCTGCTGAGACGACTCTTCACCGGAAACATATACTACTCTATCGCCCTTTTCAGCCACTGCCGATGAAGCCTGAAGCAGCAGGGTAGATTTTCCAATACCCGGGTCGCCGCCAACAAGCACCAAAGAGCCAAACACCAGACCCCCACCCAGAACTCGATTAAGCTCAGCCAAGGGGAAAACCAAACGGGGAGATGTTTCGGTTGTCAGATGGGAAAGCTCCTGAGGTACATTCTCCTCAGAATACAACCAGGTAGCTGTATGAGCAGGAGCGGTGACAACGGTCTCCACAAAACTATTCCACTCCTGGCAACCTGGGCAACGTCCCAGCCATTTGGGACTCTCCTTGCCACACTGCTGGCAGATAAAGACAGCCTTAGATTTCGGTTTGTTCAAATTAACAACCCCTCAATCAATGCCAAAACCACCAATTATTATATCCTTACTGTCGTCACGAGGCATCCCGAGTGGAACAAGGGAACGCTGGGGCAATCTCGCTTTTCCTCTCTTGTCATTGCGAGTCCACCGATATATCGGGGGACGTGACAATCTAGGTGGCGAGGGGGTAAAGCAGATTGCTTCGCTTCGTTCGCAATGACAGGCGGAGATAGACGAATACCGCAAAAAGTCACTCACCCGCAGATTAAAATACCGAAAAGGGCGGGGGTTATCACTTTATGCTTAATCCCGCCCTGAATAGAATCAATCTATTTGGAATGTGAACTCACGAGGCCAAAGCTGGCTCTTATGTTTTCCCCTCCCTGGGCAAAGCTCCTGCAGTAGCCCGAATCACGATTTTCTCACCGTCATAATCTACCTGCAAAGTGTCACCGGGGCTGAACTCACCGCGGAGCAGAGCTTCAGAGAGCTTATCCTCAACCTCAGTTTGAATTACACGTCGCAGCGGCCGAGCCCCAAAGGTGGGGTCATAGCCCTTTTCACCCAAGAAATTTTTAGCAGCATCCGTCATTTCCAACTTAATGTTTTTCTCCCCTAGTGACTTAGCCACCTCGTTGAGCATCAAATCGACAATCTGGCGGATTTGCTCTTTGCTAAGGGAGTGGAAAACTACCACACCATCAATGCGGTTTAGAAACTCAGGAAGAAAGGTGTTCTTCAGTTCCGCAAGCACTTTCTCTTTCATCTTGTCATATTCGCTTTGCCGATGTCTTTCTTCGTCAGTACGAGCAGCAAAGCCAATACCCATAGCACCCCTTATGTGCTTGGCACCAACGTTGCTAGTCATAACCACAATGCTGTTACGGAAATCAACCCGGCGTCCTTTGGCATCAGTCAGATGACCGTCATCGAAGATTTGAAGCAATATATTGAATACATCCGGATGCGCCTTTTCAATCTCGTCAAGCAGTATGACACAGTAAGGTTTACGCCTCACTGCTTCAGTTAATTGTCCTCCCTCATCGTAACCCACATACCCCGGAGGAGCACCAACCAGTCGAGCCACGGTATGTCGTTCCATGAACTCGGACATATCTAGCCGAATCATGGCATCTTCACTGCCAAACATGAACTCGGCTAAAGCTCTGACTAACTCAGTTTTGCCCACTCCTGTTGGACCGAGGAAAATGAAGTTACCGATAGGACGACGAACTCCTTTAAGTCCAGCTCGGGCCCGTCTAACTGCCTTAGACACGATGGTTATGGCTTCATCCTGGCCGATAATTCGGCGGTGCAAACCCTCCTCCATCTGCAGAAGGCGACTGGTTTCATCTACGGTGAGACGCACTACAGGGACTCCAGTCCACATACTGACCACCTCAGCAATGTCTTCCTCATTCACCACTGGTTTTTCTTGCTGCTGCTCTTCTTGCCACTGCTGCTCCATACTACTGATTTTATCCGTCAACCGGACCTCGCGGTCGCGCAGTTCAGCGGCATGCTCGTACTCTTTAGAAGAAATAGCCGCCTCTTTGTCCTTACGCACGGCTTCCAAAGCTTTCCTCGCTTCAGTCAAGCCGATAGGTGCTGTGCCACGCTTGATGCGCACTCGTGATGCAGCCTCATCCATCAAATCAATAGCCTTATCAGGCAAGAAGCGGTCCGGTATATATCTAGCAGCTAAAGAAGCTGAAGCCTGCAAAGCTTCGTCACTTATGGTTAATCGATGATGCTCCTCATATCGCTCTTTGATACCTTTCAGAATCTCCACAGTCTCCTCTACAGTTGGTTCAGCCACTGTGACCGGCTGAAAACGGCGCTCCAGAGCAGCATCCTTCTCGACATACTTGCGATAATCATCCAAAGTGGTGGCGCCAATACACTGTAGCTCGCCCCGAGACAGCGATGGCTTCAAGATATTGGAGGCATCAACAGCACCCTCAGCAGCGCCAGCACCAACAATGGTATGCAACTCATCGACAAAAATCACACAATTGCCACCGCTTTTTATCTCGTCAATAACCTTTTTCAGCCTCTCCTCAAACTCGCCACGGTATTTCGTGCCGGCTACCAGCAAGCCTATATCAAGCGTTACCAGTCGTTTACCCTGCAATGTCTCAGGGACTTCACCTGACACAATTCGATGTGCCAACCCCTCAACAATCGCTGTTTTGCCCACACCTGGTTCACCTATAAGAGCTGGGTTATTCTTCCGGCGACGGCTGAGTATTTGGATAACTCGCTCAATCTCTTTATTGCGATTAACAATAGGGTCGAGCCTCCCGGCCTTAGCTGCGGCTGTTAAGTCAATTCCAAGCTGGTCCAGGACCGGCGTCCGAGTAGTACCCCGAGCAACAGCACGAGGCTGTGCTACACCCTGGCTTAAGATGCTCTGTATCTCAGCTTGAACCTTATCTAAAGTAACACCGAAGCTCTCCAGAACACCGACAGCCGCTCCCTCACGCTCACGTAACAAGCCCAACAATAGATGCTCGGTGCCTATATAACTATGGTTTAAGCGTCGGGCCTCATCTACTGCGAGCTCGATGACCCTCTTTGCCCTGGGGGTAAGCCCAACCTCGCCGATTGCTGACCTCTCACCCCGTCCCACCACAAACTCCACAGCAGCTCGCAACTTATTCGGAAGCACGCCCAAGCTGGCTAAGACCTTACTAGCCACACTATCTTCCTCAGCAACCAAACCCAGAAGTATATGCTCAGTATCAATGTAATTGTGCCCAAAGCGCTGGGCTTCTTCTTGGGCTCGGGTTAAAGCTCGGCGGGCTCTTTCTGAGAATTTTTCAAACCTGTTAGCCATTTCTGTCCTTTACATCCATTACTGCTCATTCAACCGACACCGCTAACAAGAATTATAAGGCGTTTAGTTGTATGTGTCAAAGTGTTCAAAAATTCGTGTGCACTGCACAACAAAAAGAAAGAGGCTGGCTATACTAGACCAATAAAAAACCTCTGGCAGTGGCATATTTTCCCAGGGAGTTGCCCACCTAGTATCGTCTGCGCTGAGGCGTTTCACTTCCGTGTTCGGGATGAGAACGGGTGGTTCCACCTCGCTCTAACCACCAGAGGATCAGACCTAGGCCAAATACTAACAGTTAAAAGACTTTTTGTCAACACGCACGCACGCCCAGCTGGTCGGTTTATTCATCTCTTCTGCCTGGCCTGTTTAGTATCTGATATTATATCTTGCTCCTGTGCCAGACCGCCAAAACGACGTTGCCGTTCACAATAGGCAATAAGGGCTTTGTAAAGCTCCTTTTTATCAAAATCGGGCCATAAGACCGGTGTGAAATAGATTTCAGTATAGGCAGACTGCCACGTCAGGAAATTGCTCAACCGTATTTCACCGCCGGTGCGGATGAGCAGGTCGGGATCTGGGATACCGGCAGTGTAAAGATATCGGCTAACAATAGTCCCATCTATTTCCTGTGCTGGAACACCGTCACGGATGAGACATCGTATCGCTTCTACAATCTCGTCTCGGCCCCCATAATTGAAAGCTAAACTCAAAGTCATCCGATTATAATTCTGAGTTAGCTCCACAGCTCGCTTTACTTTATCCTGTAGCCTTGGCGGCAGACCATCGAGCTTACCTAAGTGATGGACTTTTATCTGCTTTTCCTGGGCATACTTGATTCCCTCATCGAGTCTCTCCTCCAGAAGTCGAAATAGCCCATCCACCTCCACTCGCGGGCGGTTCCAATTCTCTGTTGAGAAAGCGTACAAAGTGACATATGGGATTTTGTATTCAAGGAGGGTTTCAACTACATGCTGGGCAGCGGCGGCTCCTTGTCTGTGTCCAGCTAGGCGGGGTAAGCCGCGTTGCTTAGCCCACCGACCATTGCCATCCATGATAATAGCTATATGTTTTGGCAGTTGCCTTAAATTTGCCGGTGTAGCCATTTCAAGCTAGTTTATCAAGTTTTTCCTTAAGTTCCCTTCTCTTTGCTTCACCAAATTTAACTGGATTGGATAAAATTCGGTAATGTGGCTCGTCTAAAATCATTTTTTCTGGCTCAAGGTCTTTCACCAAGCAAACATGCGAACCAACGATAGAATTAGGTCCTACTTTTATACCGGGCATAACGCTAACATTGACTCCAGTTTTGCAATTATCCCCAAAAATAGCACCAAGCTTATCTCTCCCGGTATCGATAGCTTGACCTGCAACCGTCACCGAGATGTTATGCTCGTCAAAACGGAAATTTGCCAGAACAGTGCCTGCGCCAAAGAGACAATTCTTACCTATTATAGAGTCACCTATGTAGCTGGAGTGAAACCAGCAGCCATCGCCGATATAGGAGCCTTTGACCTCCGTGGAATAACCAATGACACAGTCGGTGCCGATGTGGCTGTAATCTCGCACCAGGACATTGGTGCCGATTAGGGAATTAGACCCTATATAGGCTGGCCCTTTGATAACAGCATTCTCTAGCACTCTGACATTGTCGCCTATGATAACCTTGCCTTCGATTGTAGCTTTTGCTGATATGGAGGCTGAGGCAGAAATTTGTGGTTGAGCTATATTCAGAAAGTATTTAACCACATCAAAAATGTGCCACGGATATTTTATAGGTGCCCAGAAATCTGTGTATGGAACGACCTTGATTTTACATCCATCTTTGACCATGTTATCCAGAGCACATTCGTAGACATCATCTCTTGTAGTTTTGACATTTTCTATGTGTTTCAGCAGTTTTTTAGGTTCAGTGTGGAGATGGACCAAGATGTTTACTAAGCTGCTTGGCTCCTGGCCGGGTTCTGGCTTTTCCACAATGTGTTTCAGTTCATTTGCTGAACTCACAGCCAGATAGCCTCCCGGGAAATAGTCCTTCACTTCATAGCCCAGCACATATGAAGCGGCTGTTTCTTTGTTGTTCTCGCGGAGAAGCCCGGTATATGCCGAGGCTGTGAAAACATCGTTAGGGTTCACCACTATGATATTCTTGTCTAGGAAAGACTCAGCGCTCTTTAAGGCATCAGCGATACCCATCACCCGTTTCTGCAGGGCCAGTTCAATCTTGGCACCGGAGGTCATTTTGGCTATTTTCCCTATCTGTTCCATATTCGCCGAGTTGCCGATGATTATGAATTGGTCAAAGCCTGCTTTTTGAGCCATGTCCATCTGGTGTTGGAGAAGCGTCTTGCCCAGGAAATTGAGCAGGAATTTGTCTTCGGCAATGGGAAACATCCTTTTACCGATGCCCCCACAAAGAAAGATTACTTTCATCTGCTTACTTCCCACCTAATTTACAAGTCAAACAAGCCTTTTGTCTCATTTTACTCCAATTCTAAGACTTTCGGTATCCCAAAGCATACCAGTCTAATTTAATTAGCCTGTGGCCGCCTTTTGCCCTGGAGCGGACTTAATCGCTCGGCGCGGGATAGCACCCGCCAGATGTTTTAGCATTTTTAAGATAAGCTCGCTATGCCAATCGAAAGACAAATCGTTCAACTCGGCTATGGACTGAGGTATGCCGTTGCTATCTACAAAATTGTGCAGTCGCTCAACCTGCCGATTACCGAGTTTCCCATATAGATGATGCACCCAATAGCCAACCTTGAGCTCTTTGCCCAGTCTGGCTTGCCATCGCTTCTGATAAGAAGATAGCCTCTGCTTGGAGAAATCATGGGCCAGAAATGCCTGGTGCAGACTGTCAGCGGCTATACCAGCACACAGGAGACCATAGTATATGCCACCACCGGTGATTGGTTTAACCTGGCCAGCCGCCTCACCGACTACTAGAATTCTGTCGGCATATGTTTTGGAGAGAGGTCGGAGAGGAATGACTCCGTAGCCCGGGATGACTTCAGTTGAGGTTATCTTGCCTTGTGCTTTAAGTTTTGATAGGAATCTGTTCAAGTGCCACTCGGGCTGCTGGTGGGTCGTCAGTCCAGCTATGCCCTTACCATTTCTGGTAGGTACCAGCCAGGCAAAACCATTGGGCGCCAGGCTCTGGTCAAGGTAAACTTCTACCTCGTCAAAGCCACTTATCTCGACTTCGACCTGAGCCCCATAAACAAGCTCTTTTATTTTCCCAAAGCCAAGATTCTGGGACAAGGGCGCCCCAAACCCGGTAGCGATAACTGCTGTTTCGGTCTCAAAGAGCTTTTTGGGGCCCTGGCAGTTTGCTTCAACATAGAGGCAGTCTGTTCCAGTCTGAATGCCGGTCACATAAGTACCGAAAAGGTAACAAACGCCAGATGCCTGAGCTTTATTTGCCAGTGCCAGATCAAGAGCTGGTCGGTCAATAATATAGGCCACCTCATCATTCCGCCGTAGTCTGAGTGCTTTACCTGAGGGTGCAAGGAATTTAGCTGAGCTGGCTTGCCTGATAATGAGGTTATTATCAGTATCAACTTCCAGCAAATCAATACATTCTTTGCCGACGACGCCGGTACAACAAATATCTTGTCCGGCAGTCGCTTTCTTTTCCAAGACAAGCACCTTGTGGCCAAGCCGAGCTAATTTCTCAGCAAGATAACTGCCAATCGGCCCAGCACCGACTATGATAATGTCATACAACTTCGTCTCCAGTGCTGAATAACCTTTTAATGCTGCCTTACTGCCTAAAGTCCTCCTATATACACGTCCAGCAGCCTGTTATGGAAAGGTAACGCCAATCTAGTTTAGCCATGTCCACCTAAATGAGCTTTCAGCCCGCTAAATTGCCTTTAAGTCCTGCGCCATTTTGTCGCAGGTATTCGCTATACCAGGCTAGGTTAGCCATAGCCACAGCCGCCTGATGTGGCATATCGTAGCACACTGAGTTTCTTTCTGCTAGGGTACGGATTATCCTGTTGGCTAGGGCAGCACCGAAAGCAAGTGGCTCAGAAGCGACGATGGTTGGTTTATCATATTTCTTAGCCAGTTCATTTAGCTGGTCGAAGACTTGGACTATTGCTGCCAGGAGAGCCTCTCGCAGACGTTCTCGTTCATCCTCTTTGGCAGCCTTGGAGATTTGTTCCGGAGGCATGGCAGGCATCAATCCCAGCATAATAACTCCGTCCACCGCAGGACAGCGCAGGAGAACTTCAACGCATCTAATTACAGCATCTCCAAAAGTGCCGGCTACCAGGTCAACTGGGTTGCTTCGACTCCACCAGGCTGGCATAAAGCTATCTAACTCTGTGATGGTATCGGGAGGCAGAGAAACAACATCCAGACCTAACCTGGCGCAGGCGTCAGCGGCTAAAACACCCCAGCCGCCTCCAGCGGTGACTATGCCCACCCTTCGGCCTCTGGGTAGCGGATGACACAGAAAGGCGATGCCAGTATCCACAAGTTCGTCCAGACTTCTTACTCTAATTACCCCGGCCTGTTTTCGCATGGCTTCAAACACAGCGTCTGAGCCAGCCAGTGATGCAGTATGGGATTTTGCAGCCATAGCTCCGGCTGGTGTCTCACCGACCTTGAGCATGACGATGGGCTTCTTTTTGCTCACCTCCTTCGCCGTCTCAAAGAACCGGACGCCGTCTTTAAAGCCTTCGATATAGCTAAGGATTACCTTGGTTTGTGAATCTTCTGCCAGGTACTCGAGGTAGTCCTCGGCATGAAGGTCTGCCTCATTACCGCTGCTAATGCATTTGGCACAGCCATAGCCATTTGCCATAGCCAAGCGCGTTATTGTTCCAACTACGTTCCCGCTCTGGGAGACAACAGAAATAGACCCTGGAGGAGGGAAGAGAGGTGGCATCTGAGAGTAGAACCTGCCCGCAGGGTTGATAATTCCATTGGAATTAGGTCCCACGAATCTCATACCGCCACTACGGGCTACCTCCACGATTTCTCGTTGTAACCCTTCACCCTCTGCGCTGACCTCGGCAAAGCCTGCGGTTATAACCACACCGGCTTTTATTCCCTTGATGACACACTCCTTTACTAACTGAGGTACGCTTGGTGGCGGTACCACGATTACAGCGAGGTCAGGTATTTCAGGGATGTCACCAACGTTCCGATATACCTTTAGTCCCATTATCTCGTCTTTAGTAGGGTTTACCGGATATATCCTACCTTGGAATCCACCGAATTTGAGATTGAATAGAATTCGATAACCCCACTTCCTGGGGTCATTGGAGGCTCCGAGGAAAGCTACGGAGCGAGGCTCAAACATAAGTTTGAGACTTGTTATTGCGTCAGTTAGCTTATTGTCCAAGGTGAGTTATCTAGCTTATCTTGCTGCCCAATAAGCGGCTTCAAAAAGCGGTTTATATTGTAGCAGCAAAGCATATACAGGGGCAAATTTGGTGCGGAGCAGACGACCTATTTAGGACATCTGCTCGGCAAGGTGAAAGCCGATGTCAGGAAACCTGCGGTTCTTTGCTGGATAATCGGATACCATAACCAGACTGTAACGTGAGTACCGGGGAGCCACAGGATAGCAGGTTTGTCACATGCCTCCCAAAAGTCGAGCGTAGCCTGTCTCGGAATGGCCTCGTCCCAAAGTGCGTTTATCATCAAAATCGGGCGTTTCCGTAGAAAGGGGGCGAAGGTCAACGGGTCGGTTTGGAAACATCCTATGAGAGGGGTAACATTCTCGAACCCCTTCTCATCTACCTCAGTAACGTACTGTGGATAGTGGTTGTGAATTTCATGGCATTCTGCTTGGGTGCAACTGTGCCCTTTTATGATAGCTTCGTTCTTGGTATCCCAAGTAATCCTTTCGGAATTCCCTCCAGAAACGATGAACACGCCTGCCTTGATGCGTTTGTCTACTCCCATAGCTATAGATGAGATAAATCCACCCATGCTTATTCCAACTACTCCTATCTGGTTCTCGTTTATCTCGGCTCTTTTGCTTGCCCAATCTATAATCTGGCGTATCTCAATTACTGAAACTCGGTAGCCTTCAAACCATTCATCAGGGGTAAGTAGAGGAAGACGGCTTTTTATGACTTCTGGCATGCGGCTAGTGTGAAACACCAGATATAGCATGAAGCAAGCTATGCCTTTCTTGACTAGAGCCCGTGCCAGAAATCGGCAGGGAATTATGCTGCGGTCTCCCCATCCATGAATTAGAATAGCCAGCGGGGCATTGTTGGCATTTCGCGGCTGAAAGTATTCACCACAAGCTGTATTATTTTCCTCGTATTGCGTTGGGTGAGCGGTGGGAAAATCAACAACGTAACGCAGCCATTTTGAAGAGGTTTCTTTCAGAGCCAGGTTAAAACAGGTCTCGCCGCTGTGGTAATCGTACGGGTTCATATCAAGATTAGGCTTGGCAGTGCCCCCCCGGTTTTAGGTCTCAGGTTATTAGACAAAAACGATTTGCTGTCATCCAGCCATTTCGACTGCATGCAAAACGATCAAACGAGGCGCAAGCCAGTCTCCTTAAACTTCGGGGCAAAAACCAGAACTTTTGCGTCTCTGGGTTAACTGACCTACGCTTTCTGTTTATATATGCCTAATTGGGTATTACTTAAACTAATCTCCAGGCTTTCCCACAGCCCACAAAGCCTTTATTGCTACCACAATAGCAGCAGGCGCCATCAAAGTAGCTACCAATGCCAGTATGGCATCCAGCATAGCGCCGATGCCAAACATCTTAAGAGGTGCAAACACGCCTCCAACGACCATCAACGCTATAATCGCCACCAAGAAAAGCAGTAGTTCCTTTGCGGTGATATTCAAGAACCCTATTATGAGACCCAGGATAATCAGAATGATGATAACTGCGGGCATAATAGCTGTCGCCGCGCCTAGAGCTGCCATGATACCTACTACTACGGCAATAATCAGACCGACAATAAATGCCCAAAACCCGACCATGCCTAAGACTTTACCCTTGCCTTTTGCCATACTTAGTTAACCTCCTTTTTTTATTTTGCCACCCTCGTCTACATATTTTAACATGGTATTTTCAGTTGTCAATACCATTTTACTTGACAGTCACCTTGTCACGTACTAGCATTTAGGGTGCACTGCCGGCAAACAGCAAAACAACAACTCTGATGCAATTACAAACAGCACGATTGTAATGAAACCACCTACGTGGAAGAAGGAGGGTGAATGTGATGGAAGATTATGAGAAACTAGGTGTGTTTTATCTCGGTCGCCCTTATGATTTGGCTACAAAAAAGCCGCAAGAAGGGCTGCTGCTCTACGATTCCAAAGACCTGGTCACGCATGCGGTCTGTGTTGGAATGACAGGCAGTGGGAAAACTGGTCTCTGTATCGCTCTGCTAGAGGAAGCTGCCATAGACGGCATACCAGCTATAGCCATCGACCCCAAGGGAGACCTGCCAAATCTTTTACTGAACTTTCCAGAATTGCGTCCAGAGGACTTTGCACCGTGGATAAACGAGGATGATGCCCGTAGAAAGGGCCTAGCTCCGGCAGAATATGCTAAGCAGCAAGCGGAGCTGTGGAATAATGGGCTGGCATCATGGGGGCAGAGTGGTGAACGAATACGCCGCCTTCGTCAATCAGCTGACTTTACCGTCTATACTCCAGGCAGTAACGCCGGACTCCCAGTTTCAATATTGAAGTCGTTTGCAGCCCCGCCCGCTGCCATTATCAATGACAGCGAGTTACTCAGAGACCGCATCAATACCACTGTCACCAGTCTGCTTGGTCTCCTAGGCATAGAGGCTGACTCCATCAAAAGTCGGAAACACATATTGATATCCTCCGTAATAGATATGGCCTGGAAAGAAGGGCGTGACCTAGACCTCGCCGCTTTAATTCAGCAGATTCAGAATCCTCCGCTGACAAAAATCGGAGTGCTTGACCTGGAATCATTCTATTCTTCCAAAGACAGATTTACATTGGCTCTATCCCTTAACAACCTGCTGGCCGCACCAGGTTTCAGCACCTGGCTTGAGGGCGAGGCATTAGATATAGACTTGATGTTGCATTCACCCGATGGCAAGCCGAGGGTCTCAATATTTTCTATAGCCCATTTAGATGACGCTGAGCGCATGTTCTTTGTGTCCTTACTGTTAAACCAGATACTAGCGTGGACACGAACGCAGTCGGGTACCACCAGCCTCAGGGCCGTTGTATATATGGATGAGATATTTGGCTACTTTCCACCGGTGGCGAACCCCCCATCAAAGACCCCATTGCTCACTCTACTAAAACAAGCGAGAGCTTTTGGTGTTGGCATTGTGCTGGCTACCCAGAACCCCGTGGACTTGGATTATAAGGGGCTGGCAAATACTGGTACCTGGTTCATAGGCAGATTACAGACTGAGCGTGACAAGATGAGAGTCCTGGAGGGTCTGGAGGGTGTTGCCGCCAGCGCCAGCGTGAAGTTCGATCGACAGGCTATGGAGCAGACCTTGGCTGGACTTGGCAGCCGCATCTTTCTAATGAACAATGTGCACGACGATTTCCCGGTGGTCTTTGAGAGCCGCTGGGCTATGTCATATCTTAGGGGACCTCTCACTCGCAACCAGATTAAATCGCTTATGGAACCAGTGAAATCCGTGATGGCTGTACGTCAGCCCGCGCAGGTCGCTCCAAGCATCTCTCGAGCTGCTACCATGACTCCTGCCCAGCAAGTACAAGTTGCTGCAGACGCTGCAAAGGTCAGGAAACCTGAGCGTCCATTGCTACCGCCAGATGTTACACAGTATTTCGTTCCCCTCCGTAGCAGCCAACCTGCCGGTCATGCTCTGGTGTATCAACCTACAGTATTAGGTGTTGGACAGGTTCATTTTACCGATGTAAAGTCCGGAGCTAACTTGACCAAAGAAGTCGCATTTACCACCCCGATAACAAACGACCCCATTCCAGTTAACTGGGACAATGCTGTGGAATTTCCTGTCAACGTGTCTGACCTCGAGGCATCCCCCCAAGCCTCAGCCCAATATGGCGAACTTCCGGCCATGGCTGGAAAAGCTAAGAATTACGATGATTGGGGCAAAGAGTTCGCCAACTGGATTTACCGCACCCAGAAGCTGGACTTATGGAAAAGCCCGAGCCTGAAGGCGTTATCCAATCCCAGCGAGTCAGAGCGCGATTTCCGTATCAGGCTTCAGCAGAAAGCTCACGAGCAGCGTGATGAGGAAGCGGAACGGCTCCGACAGAAATATGCCACTAAAATTGCTTCACTACAGGAGCAAATCCGCCGTGCCCAACAGGCTGTGGAGAGAGAAGCGGAACAGGCAAAGCAGCAGAAAATGCAGACAGCCATATCAGTTGGGGCAACGCTTCTGGGAGCCTTTGTGGGTAGGAAGGCGGTCAGTTATTCCACTCTGGGTAGGGCAACAACAGCTGCCCGTGGTGCCGGCCGGATTGCAAAAGAGGCTCAAGATGTTGGGCGTGCTAAAGAAACTGTGGCCGCTATGGAGCAGAGGCTTCAGCAACTTGAAGCCGATTTCCGCGCAGAGACAGATGCCCTAGCCACCAAAATCGACCCACTTAATGAGACTTTGGAACAGGTCGCCATCAGGCCAGCCAAGAAAGATATCTCCGTGCGTCTGACTGTGCTGAGCTGGCTACCTAGCTGGCAGAGTCCTGATGGTCATGTAACACAAGCATGGTGACTTGATAGATAAGTACCTATTTGTGGAAAGTGGCTTCTTGATATATAGGCTCTAGGAAAGTGGCCTCCATTTCCCTATAGTGAAAAGCCTTGGGAATAGGACTTTGCGGATTTCCTCGATAAGAAACAGGCTACCACCTGCCAGGATGGCAATGCCCCACTTGTCAATTCCTATAGGTACTGTACCGAATGCCACCTGAAGGAATGGCATATATACAACTGCCACCTGCAATACTATGGCTAAGGATATAGTCATAAGCAGCCACCGATTACTGAGAACGCCTAGTTTAAAGACAGTATGCTCATCAGAGCGAGCGTTGAAAACCCTAAACCATTCAAAAGCAACCATGGTACAAAAGGCAATGGTTCGAGCTTCTTCCAGGCTTACTCTGGCATGGGCCCAGTTGAAAACCAGAAATATCCCGATGCTCATCAGCACCGATAAGAAACATATACGAAGGATTAATCCTGGGAAGACAAGCCCAACCTTCGGATGTCGAGGAGGTTGTTTTAGTTCGTCGCCGGTCTTTGGTTCAAGCCCGAGGGGGATAGCCGCCGCTGTATCAGTGACCAGGTTGACCCAAAGAATCTGCAGCGCCAGGAGTGGTGCTTTGCCAATGACTGAGACACACAAGATTAATGCTATCAGCTCTCCAAGATTGGTGCTCAGTAAGAAAAATATTACGTTACGCAATCGATTAAAGATTGCCCTGCCTTCATCTACGGCTGCTACCACTGAAGCAAAGTTATCGTCTGTCAGGACCATATCGCTGGCTTCTTTGGCGACATCGGTGCCGGTAATGCCCATAGCAACACCGATGTCAGCCGACTTGAGCGCTGGGGCATCGTTAACCCCATCACCAGTCATGGCGACAGTATGGCCACGGCTCTTGAGTGCATTGACTATTCTCAGTTTTTGTATTGGCTCGATTCGGGCGAAAACAGAGATGTCTTCTATTTGTCGATAGAATTCCTCGTCGCTCATCTCTTGAAGCTCAGCGCCGGTTATGGCTTTCCCAGATAGGAGGGACAACTGGCGAGCAATAGACTCAGCGGTAATTCTGTGGTCGCCGGTAATCATTATCACTTTTATGCCCGCCTGCTTGCATAATCTGACTGCTTCCTTTGCCTCCTCGCGAGGTGGGTCAGCCATTCCCGAAAGCCCTACAAAAACGAGCTTGCCTCTGATTTCCTCCTCTTTGAGTTCTTCAAATTCAGGGGGGATGTCAACATAAGCGGTAGCGATAACCCTCATAGCTTCTTTAGCCATCGATGTATGGGCTTTCATAATAGCCTGGGTGTCAGCTTCTTCCAGGGAGACAACTCTGCCGTTTTTGATGAGGTACTTGCTCAGGGATAGGAGCCTTTCTGGTGCTCCTTTGACATAGACAACCCTGCCGCCATCTAGTGGGTGAAGAGTAGCCATATACTGTTTTTCACTCTGGAAAGGGATTTCATCCAGGCGCGGATATGACATCTCTAATTTTTCCTTGTCCATACCTGCCTTGGCAGCAGCTACTACCAAGGCACCTTCAGTCGGGTCTCCTAAAATGCTACAACATTGTTCTTCCCTGGCTAACAGGGCGTCATTGCAAAGTGCTCCTATTCTCAGGTGACAGGTTAGTGCCTGATTGCTGTCCGGATTCAGTGTCTGCCCTTGCTGGCGGAATTCCCCCTGCGGCATATAACCTTCGCCCGTCACATCTATCCACTGACCATCTACATAGATACGCTGTACCGTCATCTGGCTTAAGGTCAAGGTTCCTGTTTTATCCGAGCAAATGACGGTTGCTGAACCGAGCGTTTCTACTGCTACTAACTTGCGGATTATAGCATTGCGCCGCGCCATTATCTGCATGCCTACAGCCAGAACTACGCTCACTACCGCCGGCAACCCTTCTGGTATAGCAGAAACGCCAGCCGCCACAGCCAGGTAGAAAATATCCAGCCAACCTAGCCCTTTGACAATGCCTGCAACCAACAGAATGCCAAGGACTAAGAGAACTAGAATTATTATGTACTGGCTTAATTTGCTGATGCTTTTCTGGAGAGGTGTTTTCTCTATCTCTATTTCTTCAAGGGCGCCGGCGATTTTACCTATCTCGGTTAACATGCCGGTGCTTACGGCCACAGCCGTGGCTCTGCCGTAATTAACGATGGTGTTCATGTGCACCATGTTTTTTCTATCAGCCACGGCGATGTCCCCGTTGAGAGACATGGTATGCTTTTCTACTGGCATTGATTCGCCAGTAAGTATAGCTTCATCTATTTTCAGATTGGATGACTCTATCAATCTGGCATCGGCTGGTATCTTATCTCCAGTTTCAAGGAACAATATGTCACCGGGCACTATTTCTTTGGCTGGTATCTGTTTGACTACACCGCCACGTCTCACTTTGGCTTTCGGCGCTGCCATTTGCATCAATGCTTCCATAGCTCGCTCGGCTCGTGTTTCCTGGACAAAGCCGATGGTAGCATTGGCCAACAATATCGCCAGTATCACCCAAGCGTCTATGTAGTGCTGTGTCAAAATTGAGATTATGGCAGCAGCAAACAGTATATATATCAGAGGACTGAGGAACTGTTTGAGGAAAACCAATATTGGCGGAGTCTTCTTCCTGCCCCTTAACTCGTTGAAGCCGTGCTTCTCTAGTCTTGCTTTAGCTTCATCGTCACTTAGTCCGTGGCGTTGTGAATTAAGTAAGCGCAAGGTTTCGTCGGCGTTGAGGTTATACCACCTATGTTCCATATATCGTCTGCCTACAATTAAAGTTTAGCCGGCTTCTATTTAATCGGGATGGGGTCATCCCAAATCTATACTGTGTGGTTGCTGCAGCTTTCAATTAGGTTTGCGAGGCAGGAAGCGGTGGTCGTACCAGCAGCACTGGCTTCGACGAGCCTTCTATAATCCTGGAAGCAACGCTGCCATAAGCCCACTTGGTGATGCCGGAAAAGCCATGAGTTGTTAGGGCTATCAGGTTAACCGATTTATCTTCAGCATACTGGATTATAGTTTCGGCTGGTTTACCCTGCCGCAATACTAAATTGACCTTAATACCTCTAGCTCCCAAAGGACTTTTCTTTCTGCTTAAATAACGCTTCGCTTCTCTCTCCAGCTTGGCCATATATTCTTGCTCATACTTTTCCCGTTCCCTGTAAGCAGCTAGATGAGGCAGCCTTACCGGCTCAATAACTCTGGCCAGAACCACTTCGCTACTCATAGCTTTAGCTAATCTCTCAACATAGAGAATAATAGCCTCGGCAAAGCGCGAGCCGTCCAGGGTTACCAGAATCTTCTGCAACTTCTTGTCAGCGGCTGCGGTGGCTAGCTGGCCCGACCTTACTAGAAACACTGGGATGTGAGACCTTTGCACGACTTTGCTTGCAATGCTTCCCAAAGGCCAGTGGCCAATGCCAGTACGCCCGTGAGTGGAGATGACAATTAAACTAACGTCGTTTTTCCCGGCAAAATCTATGATTGAGGTGGCAGGCTCACCCTCGATGCATACTGACCGTGTCTTTATCCCCAGAGATTGGAGTTTCTCAGCTCTTCTTTCAATATACTCCGTTAGGGCTCGCTCCATAGGGGCACCCGACAAACAGACGGTTATCAGAATAACCTCGCTATTCAAACTCTTGGCTAGCTCCTCAACGTAGGGGATGACTTGCTCAGCCAGCTCGGAGCCATCTAACGGGACGAGTATTCTTTCATACATCTCTCTGACCCTCCTGCTCAACGTCGACAACAGAACCTGAAATGGCGGTCTGCTGCGTCCTAATATATTAACCTCAGGCGAGATTTTTGGCAAACTCTAGACGTGAGCGGTTTAAGCGTAGTAGCGAGGCTTTAGCCTTGCCTAGACGGTAAGAAGTTCCAGATTCTAATCTCCAAATCCAAAGCAATGCCCAAAATTCAAATTCTCCGAATTATAAATAGTCGGTGTTATTGTGGGACGAAGGTGTGGCAATCTCAAGAAATTAAAAGCTAAAAATCAAAATGACAAATAAAAATGTAAAAATTCGACACTTTGCCCAACCGTCTCAAGCCAGGGCCCCGGCAGTTAGCTCAGATATGCTGGTTACCTCGATATTCAAGCCATAATGTTCGCTTAGCTCCCCGATTTGAAAGCGGCAGTTATCGCAAGAGGTGACAACAATCTTGGCTCCGGTCTGGCGAATCTGGTCTGCCTTGAGCTCTCCTGCCTGCAGGCGAATATCAGTCCACTCCGGTACTGCCACCAAACCACTTCCGGCACCGCAGCAGTAGCTGTGCAGCCGATTGGGCGTCATCTCACGAAAGTCCCCGACTACGGCTCGTATGACACGGCGAGGTTCTTCAAGCAAACCGCCCTTGCGTCCCAGATTGCAGGAGTCGTGATAGGTGACCGGCTCACCGTCTGTGGAAGGATTCACGTGCAACGCCCCATCTCGCATATATTCATCCAGCACTTCGATTATGTTTCGTATTCCAAAAGATAAAGAGTGGCCGAACCACTTGGGGACTTCCCATCGCATTGCCGTATAGCCATGTCCGCATTCCGTGATAATCATTTCCTGTACTTTCAATGTCTCGGCTTCTTTGATGATGCGATGAGCAATGCGTTTAGCTTTGGCGGTATCGCCCAGGAAAACAGCGTAGTTGGCTGTGTCAAACATGCTCAAAGTCCACGATTCATTGGCCATATTAAAGATTATCGCCTGGGGGATAATGGTATGGGCTCCGGCCAGAGGTACGTAGAGAAAGCGGGCTCCTTTTCGGTCCACCGGTATCTTGGCTTTGGAACTACCCAGCCGGTCCTGTACTTCCTTCTCCAGCTCCTTCACTTGCTCCAAGAAGATGTCTCGGAAAAGTTCGGCATTTTCTTCCTTGGCAATGGCAGCGCCCGCTATCTCGATGAGCATCTCAGGGCCATATCCAGTTGCGGTAGCCACCGACCTCATCACCCGCATAATTTCTGCCGTCTCAACACCGAAGGGACACTCGAAAGTACATCGATGGCATAAGGTGCAACTGGCAAATGCCGTCTCCGCCAGCTTGGACAGTGCCTCGTCTGTGGTGGCTTTGGCGCCGAACCAGCCAGGAAAAGCACAACCAATGGGGTCAAGAAACTGGCGGCAAACACGGCGAACCTGCTCAGCACGGTAATAGGGGGTATGCTCTATCTTAGGGTTAGACCGGTAGTAGTGACAGCTCTCGGTGCAGATACCGCAGCGCACACATACCTCAAGTGCAGCCAGTACTCTGCGGTCAACCAGCTTCTCCAACATTTCCCTAGCCAAGGCCATCTTGTTTTGCTCTATAATTGCTGTGCCTGTCACATTCTTACTCCAGTACACTGCGGCGTCCAAAGGTCAGGCCCAGAAATACACGAACATAGAAGAAGTAGATAAAGTGCCTGAGCTTGCCGAAGGGAACATAAGCCATAGTGATACCTGAGATGGCCCAGAAGGCTGACAGATAGTCAATTGCATAGGCCGATATTGATGCAGATGCCAGAAACAACGTTGTTAGTGCCAGGGCGAAATAGTCGTCAGGCGTGCTGAGGACTTTCATGACGGGGGCGGAAGTCCGAATCCAGAAGCCGGCTAATCCCAGTAGGGCACCTATGCCAAACAGGGCTGCCAGGGAGAGGCGTAATGATTCCGGCATTTGTGCCAGCCAAGGGGTGGCTATCAGATATGCTGCACCCAGGAAGATGCCCAGGTGAAAGATAACGCCACGTATGTAGGCTATCCAATGTATGCGGACACTCTCCTTGGCCCAGGGGGCCAGACCCAGAGTGAAAGCCCAGAGCACTCCCTTAGCTGGCGAGCCTTTAATCGGTGCCAGTTCGGCATTGTAAGGCCGACGTTGTGCAGCCACCAGAATGACTATTACACCTGCTGCAAAGATAGCGGCACCAGTCAACGCCATTACCGCGGCCACACTCTCAAACGTGCTCATTTAACCTTCTTCACAAAGAATGTGATGACCTTACCCTCCCGCTCCATGGCCAGTACCTCGTTACCGGTGCTTTTGGCCCAGGCAGGGATGTCAGCGAGAACACCGGGGTCAGTCGCTGTAGCTTCCAGTACGCCGCCAACGGGCAGACTCTTTATCGCCTGACTGACCTTGACTACTGGGATTGGGCAGAGCAATCCCTCCAGATTCAGTTTTTGGTCTGACTTTATCTCTTGTGGCATTTTCGTCTCCTTATATGTTATGTGAAGAGCCTTGTTTCTAACCCCGACTGTTATTGCGAGCCCTTCGCCCCGTGTCATTCTGAGGGAACGGAGTGACCGAAGAATCTCACTCAGGGTAAACTCCGCGTAGCAATCTCCGGGGCTACACCCCTCGCGATGACAAAAAAGCTGTTATATGAATAACGTTGCCTTGGAGTGAAAAGCTTTCTCCAACATGGTGGCCACTCCGCACGAATCTTCAACTTCGTCAATTAAGTGCTCACGCTTTATTTCCATGACTGCCATGCTCATCTCGCAGGGCAGGAGCTTAACACCCAAGTCAATGGCGGTTTGCCGAAGTTCCTCCAGCGGTGTTATGTTATGTGATTTCATCATCTGTTTGAACATCCACCGACCGATGCCGCCGAAATTGAAGCGGGAAGGGCCAATGCGGTTAATGCCACCCCGGTTCAGAAGACCCATCATACGGCCAAAGAGACCTTGACCCGTTAGGTTCCCCTTCTGAACTGTTTTTATTCCCCAGAAGGTAAAAAACATGTTGGTTTCCTTGCCGGCTGCGGCTGCTCCAATGGCAATGTTGAAGGCAGCCATGACCTTGTCCATGTCGCCGCTAAATACGATTATGGTTACTCC
>Ga0194110_10002201_pt1 | contig 24826 bp, 14 predicted proteins | sample TA2Kig1200mmetaG_FD_146192 | JGI IMG/M metagenome (GOLD analysis project Ga0194110, IMG submission 146192) | Freshwater microbial communities from Lake Tanganyika, Tanzania - TA2015032 Kigoma Deep Cast 1200m | ecosystem: Environmental > Aquatic > Freshwater > Lake | place: Tanzania: Lake...
CTGATGGTAACTAGTGGCAAGGGTTTCGCTCGTTACGGGACTTAACCCAACACCTCACGGCACGAGCTGACGACAGCCATGCAACACCTGTGCACGTTCCACCCTTGCGGGTGTGGCCCGGCTTTCACCGGGTTAATCCGTGCATGTCAAGCCCGGGTAAGGTTCTTCGCGTTGCCTCGAATTAAACAACATGCTCCACCGCTTGTGTGAGCCCCCGTCAATTACCTTGAGTTTTAGCCTTGCGGCCGTAGTTCCCAGGTGGCGCACTAACCACTTTTGCTTCGGCAGGGCGAGCATCGGAGCCCACCCCACCCAGTGCGCATCGTTTACGGCCAGGACTACCGGGGTATCTAATCCCGTTCGCTCCCCTGGCTTTCGCACCACAGCGTCAGGGACAGTCCAGAGAGTCGCTTTCGCCTCCGGCGTTCCTCCTGATATCTACGCATTTCACCGCTACACCAGGAGTTCCACTCTCCTCTCCTGCCCTCGAGTCGGATAGTTTCCGGCGCAGTTCCCCGGTTGAGCCGGGGGCTTTCACACCGGACATGCCCGACCGCCTACGTGCTCTTTAAACCCAGTGATTCCGAACAACGCTTGCCACCTCTGTCTTACCGCGGCTGCTGGCACAGAGTTAGCCGTGGCTTCCTCAGGGCTTGAAGTCACGGGAAAATGGTGTTAGCACTTCCCCGCATCATGCGCCCCAACAGGGGTTTACAACCCGAAGGCCTTCATCCCCCACGCGGCGTCGCTTGGTCAGGCTTGCGCCCATTGCCAAAGATCCTCGACTGCAGCCTCCCGTAGGAGTCTGGGCAGTGTCTCAGTCCCAGTGTGCGGGAACACCCTCTCAGGCCCCGTAGCCGTCATAGCCTTGGTGAGCCGTTACCTCACCAACTAGCTGATAGCGCCTGGGCCCCTCCCCGAGCGGCAGGCCCCTTGCGGGGTCCCCACCTTTCCTCCCCGGCCAGGCGGCCGGGGAACGTATTCGGGATTAGCCCGCCTTTCGGCGGGTTATACCAATCTCAGGGGCAGGTTACCCAGGTATTACTCACCCTTTCGCCACTGTACTCCCCGATTTTCACCGGGTTTCTCGTGCGACTTGCATGCCTAATCCACGCCGCCAGCGTTCGTTCTGAGCCGGTATCATACCCTCCATAGAAAGGCTCAGCACACGCGCTCTAGCACGTGAAACGTGAGATCGCGGTGCCGTTCTTTCGGAGAGATGAGCTTCCCCCGAAGGGTCAGCCCCACAACCTCACGCCACAGGGCTACCGACTTGTCAAAGAGCCATGCGCTCGCGCTGCTTTGGCTTTTGCAGCCTGAGCATTGTAATTATAGCGCTTCCTGGCGGCTTGTCAAGCGCTTTTTTTCGCACTGGCGCGTGCAGTCTCCCACGGCCAGAGGGCGCAACCGGAACGCCCGTAGAACTCTCCTCTTCCCCATAGTGGGCCAACTGCGCGCCTGATCTTTGGCCCACTATGGGCGCTTTGGCGATCCGGACGCTTCCGGGGCCGTTTCTCCCATACTGGATCAACTGCGCGCGCTCGTTGATCCACTTAGTTTGCGGCATCCGTGTGTCCTTGCGGGGGACACAAGTCATTGCCATGTAAGGGCTTCCCTTCCTATCGCGGTTTCCAGGAGTTCCTGGAAGGTCCGCAAGTCTATGGTGGACCGGGAGCGTTTGCGAGGGTGGAGGCCTTTACCTTTGACTGCCCCTTCGAGACAACGCCGCGCGTGCCATCCATCGTCAGTGGTGCAGAAAACTGGGGACCAAAGTGCCCCTCAAGGGGCGCTCTCACCTGCGTTGTGCCCTGGTGCTCCATATACTGGCGGAAGCTGTGCCGCTCGAGCACATCGCGGTGGGCGTAGTTGAACACGGCGTTGAAGCCGCACTCGCGCAGATAGGTCGCGAAGAGATCGGATAGGCTGGGACGCGCGGATATGGTGTCGGTGTGCCAGGTGCCGACGAGCAACTGCTCGGTCGTGTCGTAGGGCCGGTCAGGTAGCTCGCCCCGGACTCGTGGGCGTCCAGGATGAGGGCCAGGAACCCGCGCGGCAGGGGGGGGATGGCCTTGTTGCGCAGGAGCACCGATCCTCCGAAACCACCGGCAGGTGCCGATGCCCCCAAGAAGGCGGGGCAATGAACCAGAAGCCGACTCTGCCTAGAATCCGCCGAGTCGTTCTGATAGTCTCTTGAGTGAAGCACATGGGGCTGCATGCGTCAACCCCGATAGGAGTTCGGACAATGGGCAGTGCGTTCTCTGTGATCTTGCTCGCCGCCTGCGCGGCTGGGGCTTCTGCGGCAGGCGATGCCATTGACGCTGAGACGCTCGACCGCTGGTCGGCGCCCTATCGCGGCTGGCACTACTGGCCCGACCACGTCATCCCCGCCAAGCCGCAAATCCCGGGCCACGAGGCGTTCGGCAACACCGACTGCCCGACGGTCTTTCAGCTCCCTGGCTCCAAGGCGTGGCACATGAGTTTCATCGCCTTCGATGGCAAGGGCTACAACTCGTTCGTCGCCGAGAGCGACGACCTGGTGCACTGGAAGAACATGCAGCTCGCGATGGGCTTTGGCCCGAAAGGCGAGTTCGACCACGGCGGCTGCGTCCTCGGCGCCTACCTCTACGAGTCCTACGACATCAAGGCCCCCCGCGTGCTCAAGAAGCGCGATGGCCGGTTCTGGTCCCTCTACGGCTGCTACCCGCGCCAGGGCGGCTACGAGCTGCGGCCAGGCTACGAGGGCGTCGCGTGCAGCGACGACGGCCTGGCCTGGCGGCGGGCGAAGGACTCGCCCATCCTCGCCGTCCAGGACCCCGATTGCGGCGACTGGGAGAAGAGCTGCATCTACCAGCCCTGGCTCGTCGAGCATCGCGGCCGCTTCTTCAGCTTCTACAACGCCGCCAGCGGCGGCACGGAGCAGACCGGCCTCGCCTTTTCCACCCCTTGGGCGCCACCATAGCTACCATACAAGCCCATTCTGCTCAAGCTCGCCTCTGTCCACGGCCCAAACCCCAGCTTGAGGCTTGCGGGACAGCTCCCGGCGGGGTATGCTGCGTGCTGCCGCGAACAGCGGAAAGGAAGCGAGCTATGGATGTCAGGCACTTGGGTCTCGCAGGCGTCGTGATGCTGGGCGCAGCGGCCAGCGCCGCCGCGGGTGGCCTGGTCGCCCGCTGCGACTTCGCGCGCGATGCCTCCGACTCGGCCGGGGCATCCCACGCCAAGCTCGTCGGCGGCTACCCCGAGTTGAAGTCCGCTCCGCCCCCCAGGACACCGATGGTGACGGCATGCCCGACGCCTGGGAGACCCAGCGCGGCCTCGACCCCAAAGGCCCGTCGGACGGCAGCAAGGATGCCGACGGCGACGGCTATACCAACCTCGAGGAGTACCTGAACGAGACGAACCCCGCGACTCGTTGACTCTGGCGATGAAGATGGAGACTGGCAGATGAACCGCACGATTGCGCTCCTTGCCGCCCTGTTGCTGGCGCCGCCCGCCGCGGTTCGCGCAGCCGATGCCGCACCTCCGTGGCCGCAGAAGGTAGAGGCGAACGTCGTCGCCGAAATCGCGCTCCTCTCCGACAAGACCTACCACAGCCCGTTCATGGAGGTAGAGCTCCACGCCCTCCTCACGCAGCCGGATGGCAGCCAACTGCGGGTGCCGGCGTTCTGGGCGGGCGGGAGCCGGTGGTGTTTCCGCTACGCATCAAGCAAGACGGGCCGGGTGGCATGGCGGACGGAATGCTCTGACAGGGGCAATCCGAAGCTCCACGGCGTTGAGGGGAAGATCGAGGTGGCCGCGTACGCCGGCAGCAACGCGCTCTACCGCCACGGCCCGATCCGCGTAGCCGCGGACCGACGGCACTTCGAGCATGCCGATGGCACTCCGTTCTTCTGGCTCGGGGACGCCTGGTGGAAGGGATTGTGCAAACGGCTGACCTGGGAGGGATTCCAGGAACTCACGGCCGACCGCAGGACAAAGGGCTTCACGCTGGTCCAGGTCGTGTGCGGCCCATACCCCGACGAAGGCTTGTTTGAGCCACGATGGGAGAACGAAGGCGGAAAGCCCTATGGAGCGAGGGACTTCAGCGTGGCCAATCCCGCGTACTTCGGCCACGCGGACCGTCGCATCCGGCATCTCGTGGACTCAGGGCTGGTTCCAGCGGTCGTCGGCGGATGGGGACGAGGTGGCAGCCTCGAGGCGGTTGGGCTGGCGGGCTACAAGAGGCATTGGCGAAACCTGGTCGCGCGGTATGGCGCCTACCCCATCGTCTGGATCATCGGGGGCGAAGCCGGCGGCAAGCAGTGGACCGAAGTTGCGCGATACGTCCAACAGACCGACCCGTATCGCCGCCCGGCGACGATGCACCCTTTCCAGTCGGCCCGCCAGGCCGTCACCGACGAAACCGTGATTGCCTTCGATATGCTCCAAACGGGACACGGCGATTGGGGAGTTGCCGTGGGGGCCGTGCCGAAACTGAAGGCCGCCTACTCAAGGACGCCGGTCATGCCCGTTCTGGTCGGCGAGTGTTGCTATGAGGCCCACATGCAGACCGCATTCCAGGATGCGCAACGCTACATGTTCTGGGGGTGCATGCTCAGCGGCGCCGCGGGGCACACCTATGGCGCGGCGGGGGTCTGGCACGCGAGCGTGGAAGGCGAGCCCGGCATAACGCCCGTCTACGATTGGACGACCTGGAAGGAGGGGATGAGCTATCCTGGCTGCATTCAGCTTGGGCTGGGCAAGAAGCTGCTCGAGCGGTATCAGTGGTGGCGCTTCGAGCCTCATCCCGAATGGGCTGAAGAAGGCTGCTTCGCTGCAGGAATCCCGGGGGAGGTGCGCGTCATCTACCTCCCCAAGCGGGGCGTCTACAACTGGAACGGCCCCCGCCTAAGGAACCTCGAGCGCGACGTGCCGTACTCCGCCTTCTACTTCAACCCAGCCAGCGGGAAGGAGCACAAGCTGGGGACGATCCTCAACGCCGGCCCGCCCCCCAAGCCCTTTGAGGGCCATTCGCAGCCCAGGCTCTTTGAGGATCGCTTCGACGGGGCCGATGCCTCGGCCTGGAAGGACCACGGCTCGCCCAGCCAGCGCAAGGGCGGCCGCCTAGTCGGCACCAAAGGCATGGTGACCATTCTCGAGAAGGTCGCCGAAGCCGACCTTATGGCCAGTGCCGACGCCAAGAGCGATGCCGAGGCCGGCATCATCCTGCGGTTCCACGACGCCGACAACTATCTCGTTGCCCTCTACACTCCGTCGCTGAAGGCGATCTACCTGCACGACCGAAGGAACGGGCAGTGGGGTGAGCCGCTCGGAAGAGTCGCCGTGCCCGAGATTGGGCCGGAAATCCGGCTGACTGCGGCGGCCTGCGGGGAATACGCGGCCATGGTGTTGACCGACGGAAAGAGGGCCTTCAGCACCCCGACGGTCAAGGTCAACAACGTCACGAGCGGAAAAGTCGGCGTGTGGCTCTTCCAGATTGGCGAGCGCCAGCATTACGGCAACTTCGAGGTGTCGAGGGCCAAGTTCGCGCCCGTGAAGCACGGGGCCAAGGGACAAGCGCACTTGCTGTTGTCGTCTGACGAAGACAAAGCGCCACCCGTGCCTTCGCCGCAGGACTGGGTGCTGGTCCTGGAGCGGGTGAAACCGTAGAACATGGCCTCGGCAGCATCAAGGAGCATCCGGCCAATCCGCTGTTTCGCCAGGACGCCGCTTGTCCAGTTCACGCTGAACCAGTACAATGTTTGCTCCCACGATGACCAACGTGAGAAGGGTGAGATAATCCAGCATGGACAGGTTCCTCCATTCCGGCCTGGCGGCAGTGTGTTTCGCGTTTCCTGCCCTGGCCGTCGAGCGCGCGGCCCACTACGAGGAGGCCCTGGCCCGCGCGAAGGCTTCCGGGGCGGACATCGTGGTCTTCCAGCGCGGCAGCGACTGGAACCGGCTGGGCGAGATGCTGTACAACGAGGTCTGGCTCAAGGACGAGTTCGCCCGCGACCTGGGCGAGGGGTTCATCCTGGTGGCCGTGGACCTGCCCGAGGCGGAGGGTGCGCCCGCCTTGTCCGGCCCGTATGTGCCGGCCGCGGCCGGCCGCCCCAACGCGCGGGGCGGCGACACGCCCCCGCGGCGCCTCGCGGAACGGGCGAGCGACGCCGCCACGCTGCCGGCCAGCGAAGTGACGGCGGTGGAGGCGAAGGAAGGCTCCGTCTTCAAGCCGCGCGCCGACGGTGCCTGGCTGGCCGAAGGCGCCAACCCGGCTTCGGAGACCCTGACACTGAAACTCCGCACCGCGGGTGGGGGCCGGGTGGTCCGGCTGGACTTTCCCACCGACCCCAGCCTGCCGGGCAACGGGCCGGGCCGAGCCAGCAACGGCAACTTCGCCGTGTCCGAGGCCGAGGCATTCCGCGGCGAACCGCGGCTCAAGCTGGAAGCCGCCTGGGCCAATGCCGGAGAAAGGGCATGGCAGACGGCCGATGGCATCAGCGACCGGGGCGACAACGGCTGGAACGCGCACGCCCACCTGCACCAGCGCCGCACCCTCATCCTGACCCTGGCGGAGCCGGTCCCGGCAGGCTCCGAGCTGGCCGTGCGGCTCGTCTGCCGGAGCCCGTGGGCACAGCACGTGCCCGGCTGCCTGCGGGCGGCGGTGCTGAACGACACGGCTTTGGCAGAGGATGTTGCGCGGGTGGCCGCCGCGCAGCGGCTGCGAGCCCACAACGCAAGGTTCTCCTGGTGGGACACCACCTACTGCCCGCGGGTGGCGCTCATGGACCGCGAGGGGCGGGCCGTGGCCTGCGAGAACAAGCCGCGGCGGGGCCTGACCCCAGCCACGCTGGCCGCGCGCGTGCGGGAGATGCGTGCCGTCCGCGAGCGGCGCGACGCCCTGTGGACCCAGGCGGAAGCCGCCCAGGGGCCAGAGCGGGCCGAACGATACCGGCAGAGCCTGGACCTCCTGGGCTTCGCCAACTGGCCCGGCAACGAAAACTGCTACAAGTTCGTCCACGACAGAATCCGCCAGGCCGATCCCGAGGACGCGAGCGGGGCGGTGCGCTGGCTCGGGTTCGGCGGCGATCCGCGCCATGGCGTGCCCTGGGCCGAGCCGAGCTGGGCCAAGGCTCTGGAGAAGAAAGACCTGGCCGACGCGGATTACGAAGAGGCGCTGGCCCGGATTGACAGGGAACTGAAGGACCCGCGCAACCGGGTGCTCGACCACGAGCGCATCCAGCGCATCATGATCGCCAAGTACCACGTGTTCCTGCGCTGGCCCAAGCAGCAGGAACGGCGCTTCGACGTGCAGCGCGAGATTGCGGCGTTCGACCCCGACACCTTCTGGGGCATTGGGGCACGGGGCGAGCTCGGGCTGCGCCACCGCTCGGAAACCCCCATGCTCACCTACGGATGGGCACCGAGCCAGGTCCGCTCCGGGGCGAACGCGTGGGACATGACAGACACCGCCTACTTCTTCGACCACGCCGGGCGCTACAAGTTCCGGCTGGCCTTCGCCGGCGGCAAGGACACGCTCAGGGTCCGACGCATCGCCCTGCTCGACGGCGCGGCGGTGCTCTGCGAAGCGAAGCCCGACGCCGTGCTCGGCCCCGCCAACGCCGCCGTGGAGGCGGACCTGGACCTGAAGGACTGGCGCCCCGGCCGCAAGCTGACGCTGCGAGTGGAGGCCGAAGCGGCGGAAGGCCACACCGACATCCGGGGGCAGTTCGCGGTAGACCCGCAACTGCCGCCGGCGCCGAAGGCCGCCGCCAAGCCCGCGCCCGACATCGCGGCGCTCCGGCGGAAACTCGGCGACGCCCTGGCCGACGCGACGCGCGACGAGGCCGGGGCCTTACGCGTCGCCGAATCGCCCGAGCTGCGCGCCGACCTCGCCCGGGCCGAGCTCATCCGCGCCTGCGGGGAGGAGACGCTGGCGGCCCTCGCCGCGCGCGAGGGCGGAGCGGACCTCCTGGAATCACTGCTCGGGGATCCGGACTGGCTGGAGTCGTTCCTCGCGTCCGGCAAGGCCGAGTGGCCGCAGGCGCTCGAGAACCTCTATGTGCTGCGCCGGCACGAGCCGTCCTGGGAGGGGCGCCTGGAGAAGGACCTGGCCACCGCCCTGGCGCTCCAATGGGGCAAGGGGCTGCCCTACCGCCTGGTGGACCGGTTCCGGCACATCCGGCAGGCCCTGCGTGACGGCCTGCTGCACGCCAGCTTCGAGAGCCTGGACGTGCGGGGGCTCCGCTGGGCGGTCCCCACCTACGGCACCGCCTATGACTACCAGTTCCTCCTCGCCGACCGCCAGACCCGGCTCGGGGACTACCTGGGCGCGCACGGCGGCGTCTGGTACGTGAGCTTCAACGTCTACGGCCTCACCGTCCAGGACCAGTGGAACTACATCGGCCCCTGGGCGCACGTCTATGGCACGGGCACCGGCAACCGGCCGTTCCCTGCGCACAAGCGGGTGGGCGGGGTGTGCGGCACCGTCTCCACCTACGGTTCCGCCGCCGCGCAGGCCCACGGCATCCCGTCGGTCGCCATCGGCCAGCCGGGGCACTGCGCCTACATCGTCCGCATCGGCCAGGAGTGGCCCGTCGGCAACAGCGTGAACTGGCCCAGCCACGCCAGCGCACCCGGCTGGGAGGGCACGGGCTATCCGACGCTGCACCGCCTGTACGAACCTGTGTGCCAGGACCGCGAGCGCTTCATGAAGGCCACCCGCCTGGCATGGGTGGCCCGGCTCCGGGCCGACCGGGGGCAGGCCCAGGTGCGCGTTCTCCCCGGGCTGCGCTACAGCGTCTACCGCGAAGGCGTGGGGGCCGCGCTGCCGGACTTCGCCAAGCTCAAGCCCGCCGACGCGGGCGCGGCCAAGGGGTTCGACCTCGCGGCGGCTACGCCGCCCGGGGCCGCCAACTTCGGCGTGGTGTGGGAAGGGGAGATGGAGGTGAGCGGCCCCGGCCCGGTGCGCATCGCCACCCGCTCGGACGATGGCAGCCGCGTGTGCGTGGACGGCAAGCCCGTGGTGGAGGCCAACTGCGCGCGTCAGGAGAAGGATGTCCCCCTCGCTCCTGGGCGGCACGCGGTCCGCGTGGAGTTCAGCCAGGGCATCGGGGCACTCCACCTGCACGTGGAGCTCGCGGGCGCCCCGCGCCTGGGCGACTGGACGGCTGCCTATGAGCAGGCCCTCGCCGCCCAGCCGCTCAACTTCGGCGTGTGGCTCGAATACGTCAAGGCGTTGGAGCGGGTGCCCGACGTCCCGACTGCGACCTGGCTCGACCTGGCGAGGCGGGCGGCCACGGCCTTCGCACCCTATCAGGAAGCCGGCTGGGCGCTGGCCAACCGCTGCTTCGAGAGGGGCATGAGCGCGCTCAAGCCCGAGGAGCGCATGGCGTTCCTCCTCGAACGCCACCAGACGCTGAGGCAGGAGAAGGCCGACCGCTTCGAGGCATCCCCCTACGAGGGCATGCTCCACTGGCAGGCGGACCGCCTGGGCGGGGAGGCCACGCTGGCCGTGGACTTCTTCGGCGGCCTGCTGCGGGCGCACGCCGCCAAGCCCCCGCACGACTGGCTGTTCGGCCAGGTGCTGAGCTGGGGGCAGAACCGCTTCGCCGCGAACCCCAAGACGGCGCCCGCCTTTGCCCGGGCGATGGAAGCCTGGTTCCGCGCGCAGGGCGGCGGGGCGAGCCAGGACCTCATGCGCAACCAGATGGCGGGCGGCATCCGCCGCGCCGGCGAGGCCGGCGACCTGGCGAGCTGGCGCCTGTGGGCCGACATGGCCGAGAAGATGCTCCCCGCCCTCCAGCCGGGCGACGTGCACCTGAGCCCGCAGCAGGCGACCGCCTTCCCCAAGCACCAGGCATTCCCCGGCGACCTGCTCTCGGCCGACGCCACGCTCCGCCTCAGCTCGGTGGACGGCGGGGCCGACCGCCCGCTCTCCTACCGCGCCCTGTTGCGGGGCGCCGGCTTCGGCGGCTTCCTCCGCACGGGGGCCGAGGACAATCCGTGGGTCCAGGTGCAGCTCGCGGGCGAGGGCGAGCTGAGCGGCGTCGTGCTCGTCAACCGCTTCGAGGCGGCCGCCGAACGGCAGGCGCCGCTCAAGGTCTCCCTGTCCACCGATGGCAAGGCGTGGGCGGAGGCCGCCTCGTTCGCCCAGAGCCAGCCCGTGTTCCAGGCGAGCGTTCAGGGCAAGGCGGTGCGGGCCAGGTTCGTCCGCATCGAGCGGCCCGCCGTGCCGGGCCGCCGCGAGCCGTTCCACCTCCGCGGCATCCTCGTCTACGGCAAGAAGCTCTACTGATCGACTCACCGCGGGTGGAGCCCGTAGTAGCGGATGCGCTGGAAGCCCTTCGGCAGGATGTGCCAACTTGCCCCCATTCGCCCCTGAGGGGGGCGCAAGTTGCTCCCCGACGCCCCCGAAAATGAAGACGCTGTGGCGCAAGGCTCAAGTGGGGGATGGGTGTCGCATCTTCAAATGCCAATCATCCTATGGCGGCCCTCTCTTCACGTCTGTCCGGCGGGGCCGTGGGAAAGGCTCATGACACCCTGGCGGTTGTTGGTCAGGACGTACTCGGGGCGCATCGTCATGCTACCATCCTAGTCGTCCGCCGGCCTCTGGTTTGGCCGCATGTCCCCTTCCGCAAGGCAGGGCGATCATATGACGCTCGCGCGGGGACTTCAAGGGGCCGGGCGGAGGCGTATGGCACCGAGTCTTCGCCTACCGCTCCACAGCCCTTACGGAGCGTACTATGGAAGCCCAGGGCAACGCCCTGGGAGAAAGAGGAACCCCGGAACGGTAGCCCTGAAGGGGCGTCCTATGACAGGGCCGGCAGTACGCCCCTTCAGGGCTAGATGGACGCCGAACACCGTTTCCCAGGGCGTTGCCCTGGGCTTTCATGGTACGCTGCTTCGGAGCTGGGCAGGCCGCAATGGTCCATTCTCTGGCCTGACAGAGCTTGACGGTCGGGGAGCGGGCCGGTATCCTGGCGGCATGGCAAGGCCGCTGCGGATCGATCTGCCGAATGCAGCTTACTACGTGACCAGCCGCGGGCTGGAGGGCCAGGGGATCGTGCGCGACGGGGAGGACTGCGAGAGGTGGCTGGCCCGGCTCGATGCGGTGGCGACGCGGCGGCGCTGGCGGGTGGGGGCGTTCGTGGTGATGCCGAGCCACTTCCATCTGCTCGCGGAGACTCCCGAGGGCGATATGTCGGCGGGGACGCACGATCTGAATGCGGGCCACACGATGGCGTTCAACTGGCGCCACGGGCGGCACGGGCCGCTGTTCCAGGGACGGTTCAGGGCGATTCTGGTCGAGCCGGGGTATCGCTATTGGGAGATCAGCCGCCACATTCATCTGAATCCCGTGCGGCTGGGGCATGCGAAGCGTCCGCAGGAGTTGGTATCACCCCCGAAATGGGGATCCAACTGGCCGGCGACATCGGGCGGAAGCGGCCGGTCGAGGAGATCCGCGAACGGCTCTACGCCAGAGTCAAGCGACGTTTGTGGATGCAATCTGCGCGCGTCCTGCGCGCGCCTCCGGCCGTTTGCGGGTCGTCTCCGGTCGCCTCATGGCGTCCAGTGGCGGGAAGCAGGCAGCGACAGAGCCGGGCGCCGCGCCAACCGCAAATGGAGAAAGGGCAGAAGGTCAGGTCGTAACTCCCTGCCCTGCCTCGTCATGCGTCGGGTTGGTGCGAGAGGGGGGACTCGAACCCCCACGGGGCTACCCACAGGATCCTAAGTCCTGCGCGTCTACCAGTTCCGCCACTCTCGCGGAGAAGGGGCGAGCCGGCTATCACAAGTAAGGATACCGCGCCGGCCGGCCCCCTGTCAAGCGGCGATCTGCCCGTCCCGTTCCTGCCTTCCTGCCTTTCTCGTAGCTCGTCCTCCGGCCATCTGCTCATCGGGGATTGACGCGCGGCCCGCAACGTGGCATGCTGTGCCCAGGGAGGAAGCCATCGAGGAGAGGCCCAATGAGAAGGCTCGCAGGTGTGGCGTGCGTCCTTGCGCTGCTCCCGCCCTTCGCATCGCTCGCCGGGACGCGGCGGCTGGGCGTGGATGTGTACCGCGATAGGGTGCATGGGGGATGGCTGGGGCAGAATGTCGGGGTGCTGTACGGGGAGCCGACGGAGTTCGGGATACAGTGGTCCAGGCCGGGGGAACCGCACAAGATCACCTGGCGCGGCAGAGAGCTGACGATGGAGGATACGACGGACTGGTTCGTGAAGCCCAACGGGGCGCACGACCAGGACGATTGCTACATCGAGCTGATCACGCTCGAGGGCTTCGAGAAGTTCGGCCTCGCCCTCACGCAACGGCAAGTGGCCGAGCTGTGGCAGCTCAACAAGCCCGCCATCTGGTGCGCCAACGCCGCCGCGTTCAACAATTTCCACAACTTCGCCATTGCCCCGCCCCTCAGCGGCCACCCCGCCTTCTCGAATAACACGACCGATATTGACGCCCAGATCGAGGTTGACCTGATGGGCCTGATCTCGCCGGGGATGCCGAACACGTGCGAGAAGTGGGCGCGCTTCCAGGCGGGCATCACGAACTTCGGCGAGGGCACCTATGCGGCGGTCTTCGTCGCCCAATGCTACTCCGCGGCGTTCTTCGACGACGACATCCGCAGCATCGTCCAGACGGCCCTCAAGAAGGTGCCCGCCGAGTCGCTCTACGCCTCGATGGTGCGTGATATGCTGGAGTGGCACGCGGCGAAGATGGACTGGCGCGACGCCCGCCAGGCCTACGCGAAGAAGTACCCCCAGGCCCACGGCATCCACGCCGTCGCCAACTCCGCCTGCGTCCTCCTCGGACTCCTCTGGGGCGAGAAGGACTATACGAAGACCCTCCAGATTTCCACCCTGGCGGGGTGGGACAGCGACTGCAATCCCTCGACGGCGGCGGGCATCCTGGGCTGCGTGATTGGCGCCAAGGCCACGCCCGACAGGTGGAAGGAGCCGCTGAGGGACTCATATCGCAACACGACGGTGAAGTTCTACAAGAACCCCACGCCGATCTCCGAGCTTGCGGCGAAGATGGCGGCGGTGGGCGAGAAGGTCATCCTTGCCGCGGGCGGCAAGGTCGTCGAGGAGGGGGGCAAGAGCTTCTACGAGATTCCTATCGAGGAGTCGGCCCCGCCCGTCGTTGACAAGGCGACGCCCGAGGAGATCAAGGCCATCCGTAGCGAAGTGCTGGCAAAGGCCCTGACAGGCTTGAGGGACAAGGCGGCGAGCGAGGATGCCAAAGACGAGGGCCTGCGACGAGTCCAGCGCGTGGCTCAATTGGACAAGTCTCTGCTGGACGAAGGGGCGGTGACGATGATTGCGGAGTTCATGAACTCCGCAACTGCTCCACGCGCCCTCAGAGCAGCGCTGATCCTGGGTGAGAGAGGCGATCCCAGTGCGGTCCCCATCCTCGCGCGGCTGGTCGGCGAGGCAGGCGCGCCCAACCGCATCGAGGCCATCGCCGCCCTTGGCCGCTATGCGAAGGAGGAGGCCAACGCCCGCGTGCTCCTCGATGCCTTTGAGAAGGAGGCCGACAGGAAGAGCGCGGCCGCGCGCGCGTGCCTGAAGGCCCTTCGCGGCGCGCCTGCGCCCATCCTGCTGAAGGTAGCCGATATGGCCGACAAGATGGAGCCCTCGCTTCGCGCCGCCCTCCGCGGCGAGCTGAACGAGCTGCGCAAGGGCGCCGCACCCGAGGCCGCCGCCCGCTTCGCGGACCTCTCGGTCAAACAGGTGTTCGACAGGTGGTGCAAGGACTGGACGGTGGTGGACCTCGGCCCCGACATGGGTCCAGGCGTGCGAGCGGAGTATCTGGGCAAGACGAACGTGCTGATGACCCATCCGCTCGACCGTGGGAACGCCTGTCACCTCACCCGCACCGTGGAGCTCGCCGCGGGGAAGAAGCACCGCTTGGAGTTCGCTGTGGCTAACCACGACGCTACGGGGGCCGACTGGGAGCTTCGCGTCCTCATCAACGACAAGGAGGCGCTCAAGAAGACCGTTGGCTCGGCCGACGGCAAGGCCGCCTGGCAGCCGATCAGTGTTGACCTCACCCCCTATGCTGGCCAGAAAGTGACCCTGCGGCTGGAGAACGCCGCCAACGGCTGGTCGTGGGAGGCCGGCTACTGGACGGTGCCGAATCTGGCTTCCGAGTGAGGCCGGCGCGATGGGCCGGGCACCCCCAACAGGCGTCAGAAGCTCTTGCCGAAGGTGAGCACGTGGAGCGGGGTGTGGCCGAAGGCGGCCTTGACGCCCTCGCCGTAGTGGGGGATGAAGGCGTAGTCGAGGCGGCAGCGGGCGGGGAGCGTGGCGCCGAGGCCGAAGGTGGGGCCGTTGTCGAGCCAGCCGCCGCGCAGGGCGATGCCTACGCCGGAGGTGATCGGGATTTCGTGCTCGACGCCGAGGCTGAGGACGTCGTAGGTCGTGTGCACGCCCTCCCCATTGGCGCGACCGTGGAGGAACTGCACGAGGACGATGGTGCGCGCCAGGGGGCGGAAGGAGGCGCCGAACTCCCAGATATTGACGTGGTAGATGCTGGAGAAGCGGCCTGGGATGGCGAGGCCGGGGTACTTGGCCCAGGCGTAGTCCTTGATGTGGGTGAAGACGACGCCGAGGTTGAGCCGCTCCTCGGGCTGGTAGAGGGCGCCGAGGCGGATGCTGCCGACTTTGGACCAGCCCTTGGCCCTGGCCATGGTGGGGCCGCCTGGGACCTCGAGCTTGAGGTGCGAGGGGTCGAGCGGGAAGCCGGCGAAGCCGAGGGCCAGCTTGCCAGGCACGCGGTCGGGCAGGGGGACGAGGCTGCCGTAGGCCATGCCGAACTCATAGGCCGACACGTCGGCCTTGGCGCCGAGCATGCGCGAGAGGTCGTCCTGCCGGGTGTCTATGCCGAAGGCCATGAGCTTGCTGTAGCCGCCCAGCATGGGCATCGGGAAGACGAGGTTGGCGTTGTAGATGTCGAGGTCGGGGCCGTGGTCGAAGCTCGCGCGGCCGTAGCTGATCGCGAGGTCGTGGTCGGCCTTCGCGACCTCCTTGAAGAAGCCGAGGGCCGCCGGGTTGTGCGAGTCGGCGCCCGGCAGGGCCACGGTGCCCCTGCCGAGCGCGGCGGCTCGGGCCGACTGGGGGTAGTAGGGGAGCACGATGTCGAGCGCGCCCCGCGTTGGCCCGATCAGGCTGGCGTCGGGCGCCCCCGCGATGGCCGCCCCGCCGACCACCCCCGCCAGGAGAGCGTACAAAACGACCACACCGAGCCTGTTCCGCCGCATCTCGCGGTCCTCTCACAATGGCCCCCCGACCGTGTTAAGCATTCCTCTCGTTCCCGCGCGGGTACCTGTTTAGCGAGGGTGCGACCACCCCCCTCTCCCTCGGGGAGAGGGCTGGGGTGAGGGTGCTTGGCTTGCCGCGCACGAGGCAGGAAGCACCCTCACCCGCCCGCCTCTGGCGGGCGACCTCTCCCCAAGGGAGAGGTGGGCAACCTCCCGGCGCGACGCCAAACACGCACCCACGCGGAGCGTGGGGACGAGCAGTGAGTGTTAGGGCACGACCGGCACGTCCTTGAGTGCCTCGCGGATGTTCTCCTCGGGGTACTCGTAGTCTTCCAGTTTCTTGCTGAAGTATTGCTCGTAGGCGGCCATGTCGAAGTGGCCGTGGCCGCTGAGGTTGAAGAGGATGGCCTTGGTCTGGCCGGTCTCGCGGCAGCGGAGCGCCTCGTCAATGGCGACGCGGATGGCGTGCGCGGTCTCGGGCGCCGGGATGATCCCCTCCGTGCGGGCGAAGAGGACGGCGGCGTCGAAGACGGGGTTCTGGTGGACTGCGACGGCTTCCATCGCGCCGGCCTTGATGAGGAGGCTGATGAGGGGGGCCATGCCGTGGTATCGGAGGCCGCCGGCGTGGATTCTGGGCGGGACGAAGCCGTGGCCGAGCGTGTGCATCTTCAGGAGCGGGGTGGTCTTCGCGGTGTCGCCGAAGTCGTAGCGATAGGGGCCGCGGGTGAGGGTGGGGCAGGCCATCGGCTCGACGGCTACGAAGCGGATGGGCTTGCCGGCCGCCTTGTCGGGGTAGAAGGGGAAGGCGAGGCCGGCGAAGTTGCTGCCGCCGCCCACGCAGCCGATGACGACGTCGGGCGTCTCGCCGAGCCGATTGAGCTGCTCGCGGGCCTCGAGGCCAACAACGGTCTGGTGCAGGAGCACGTGGTTGAGGACGCTCCCCAGCGAGTAGTTCGTGTCGTCGTTCGTGGCGGCGACCTCGATGGCCTCGCTGATGGCGATGCCGAGGCTGCCCGGGCAATCGGGGTCCCCTGCGAGGATGGCGCGGCCGGCGTGCGTCGTGTCGCTTGGGCTGGGGATGATGGTGGCGCCCCAGGTCTGCATCATCAGCTTGCGGTAGGGCTTCTGCTGGTAGCTGACCTTGACCATGTAGACGAGGCACTCGATGCCGAAGATGTTGCAGGCGAGGGAGAGCGCGCTGCCCCACTGGCCGGCGCCGGTCTCAGTGGCGAGGCGTCTGATGCCCGCCTTCTTGTTGTAGTAGGCCTGGGCCACGGCGGTGTTGGGCTTGTGGCTGCCAGCCGGGCTGACGCTCTCGTTCTTGAAGTAGATGCGGGCGGGGGTTCCGAGTGTCTTTTCGAGTCGGCGCGCCCTGTGGAGCGGGGTGGGGCGCCAGAGGCGGAGGACGTCGAGCACCTCGCCTGGGATGTCAATCCAGCGTTGCGCGCTCGCCTCCTGCTCGATGATGCCCACCGGGAAGATGCGCGCCAGGGCCGCGGGGTCTATCGGCTGCTTCGTCCCCGGATTCAGCGGCGGCGCCGGTGGCTCTGGGAGGTCCGGCATTATGTTGTACCACGCCGTCGGCAGCTCGCGCTCGCCCAGCACCACCTTCACTTCATTGCCCAAGCTCGCTCTCCTATCGGGAGACCCGGTCCAGCGACGCGTCCCCATTGTGCAAAGTGCCTGGCAAGAGTCAAGTGCCGGACTTGTGGGGGAGAGGTTTGACTTTCCGTGGCGCTGGGAATACAATACAGGAGGGCCGGGGCCGAGAGCCCCGGAGCCGGGAGAGCGCGGCAGGCCCGGCGCAGGGGCGCCCTGGGCGGAGACATCACGGATGGCGCGGCAGCGCGAGGACGTGGACTGGTACGTTGACCTCAGCGAGCGGCTGGAGCGCCGCGAGCACCGGCGCAGGTGGGTTGCCCTTGCGTTGTGCGCGGTGGTGCCGCTCCTGCTCATCGGCTCGGTCGCGCTCTACGCCGTGGCCCAGCAGCGCGGGTGGATCACGTCGCTCTGGGGGCGTATCAGAGGGAGGCCGGAGGATCGGCTCCCCGATTCCCGCCCCGTGGACGTCCCTATCAGCAACGAGACGGTGGCCGCTCTCCATAGAGGGGACATCCGGTTCAATCAGCTCAATGAGCAGGGCTTCCCGACGACGACGTTCCACTACTTCCGCGAGCGGAAGCCCGAGAAGGCCGACGAGTTCACCGTGAACCGGGTGGACGAGCGGCACGGCACCGTCCGCCACTACCGCCTGGAGAACGTTGGCACCACGGAGGTCTACGATTTCAGTGGCGTTGCCGCGGAGAAGATCGAGAGCGAATGGCATATCGCCGAGCAGGGCTGGATCAAGATTCGCAACGAGTTGCAGGCCAGGATGAACCTCAAGCTGGGCATGCCTTCCCCCTAGCGCCGCTTGGCCACGAGGTCGGCCAGCATGGCGAGGGCGAATAGCTGAATCCCTGCGACAAGGAGGAGGAGGTCGGAGGTCTTCAGGTTTGGCCCGAGGCGTGGGTCATCGGGCGCCAGGAGGTTCCAGGCGCCCTTGAGCGCGCCGGCGAGGAACACTGCGGCGGCGAGCGGCCCAAGGGTCTTGAGCGGGCGGAAGTGGGTGACGGTTCTGGCGATGAGGAGGAGGAAGTTCAGGGTGTCGCGCACGGGGCGAATCTTGGAGCGGCCGGCCCGCGCCCGGTACTCGATGGGCACGAAGGCCACGGGCAAGTCGTCGCAGAGCACGGCCAGCGTGAGGGTGGTGGTGAAGGAGAAGCGGCGGGGCAGGAGGTTCTCGAAGCGGCGGTAGGCCTCCCTGCGGAAGATGCGCATGCCGGAGTTCAGGTCGGGAATCCGCTCGTCGGCCAGGTAGCTGGCGAGCCTGGTGAGGAGCCACTTCGCGGGGCGGCGCAGGAGCGGGATGGCGCCTGAGCGGCCTCGCGCGCCCACCACCATCGCGGCGTCGCCCAGCGCGCGGAGCAGCTCGGGGAGCTTCTCGGCGGGATACGACCCGTCGCCGTCCAGGATCGCGATCAGGCCGTGTGCGGCGTGGCGGATGCCGTGCTTGATGGCGGAGCCGTAGCCGCGGTTGCGGTCGCGTGCGAGGATGCGCACGGCCGGCTTGCCCTCCGCCGCCGCGCGGGCCGCCGCGGCCGTGCCATCCGTCGAGCCGTCGTCAACCACCAGAATCTCGAATGCCTCGATGTCGCCCGCCGCGGCGAGCGCGGCGTGGGCCTGCGCGACCACGCCCGCGATTGCCTGCTCCTCGTTGTAGACCGGGATCACGACGCTGAGGTTGGCCATGCCGCTGTCCGTTCCCCGCGAGGACGCCTCCAGGCGGCATTCTAACAGTGGGGCGCGGGCGTGTCAATCTGGAGTCGCGCGGTCTTCCTCACTCGTCGTCGTTGTCGTCGTCGTCCTCGTCGTCGAATTCCTCACGCGATGAAGCCAGAGGTTCGACTACGACGACGAGGACGACGACGAGAAGAAGGGAACGGAGGGGCGGGATGCGGGAGTCGGTGGACGCGAACAGTGTTGACAACAGGCGTGCCTTCGGCTACACTCCCCACCTGTGGCCAGGGCTTGCTTCACCTGAGGACGCGACGACGATGGTCTCTGGGCAAACGGGCGGCGACGCGGGCGAGCCGTTCCGCGCCGAGCTCCTGCGGCAGCTCCGCTCGACCTATGGGCCGGCGGTGATCGAGCCGGAGAACGGCTCGGCCGGCCTCTACGCCCTGATGGGCCAGGTGGGCCTCCTGGAGCGCCGCTGCCGCAACCCGGTGCTGGTGGCCGCGGCGCGGGGCGGCGGCCCGAAGCTCGCCCTCGCCCAGGCCATCGGCCGCCACGACGCGGCGGGCAGCGACCTCGTGGCGGGCTGCGTGAACGAGGTCCTCGCACGGGGGGCGCTGCCGCTGTTCTTCCTCGGCCACCTGGCGGCCGGGGAGCTCGACCCCGCGGTGCCCCTCCAACTGGTCAAGGGCATCGCAAAGGCGTGCCGCCAGGCCGACTGCGCGCTGCTGGGCAACGCGCGGGACTCCCGCCCTGACGCCTTCCGGCCGGGCGAGTACGACCTCGCAGGCTTCGCCGTGGGCATGGTGGAACGCGCCCGCGTGCTCGACGGCGCCGAGAAGGTGCGCGCGGGCGACCTCGTGCTAGGCATCGCCGCGTCGGGCCTCGGCGGCAGCGGCGTGGCCCAGGCGCACCGCCTCCTCGTGGAGGCTGGCGGCCTGCGGCTCGACGCCGAGCCGCCAGGGCTCGGCTGCACCCTGGGCGAGGAGCTGGCGAGGCCCACGCGGGTCCACGTCCGCTCGGTCCGCGCGGTGCTCGAGCGCTACCGCGTGAAGGGCGTGGTGCACGGGCTTGCGCACGTGGCCGAGGGCGGGCTGGCCGGCGCGCTCGCGCGCCTGGCCGGGCGCAGGTGCGTGGCGCGGGTGGAGCGGGCCAGCCTGCCGCGGCTGGCCGTGCTCGACCTTGTTCAGCGGTTGGCTGGCCTGTCGGACGACGAGATGCCGCGCGCGTTCAACATGGGCGTGGGGATGGCCGCCGTGGTCGCGCCCTTCTATGCTGACGCGGCCATCCGGCGCGTGCGCCGCGCCGGCGACCGCGCGGCCGTCATCGGCCAGATCGCCAGCGGCAACGGCCCAGCGGCCGAGTTCGTGTGAGCAACTACTGGTATCGTCCTCGTCCCTCGTCCTCGTCCTTCGTCCTCGATTCCCTTGGCTTGGGTGGAGAAGAGTCGAGGACGAGGACGAGGGACGAGGACGATTGGGGAGCCAAGGCTGATGCAGGTTCGCAAGATAATGCGCACGGAGGTCATCACGGTCCAGGCCAGCGACCCGCTGGTTCGTGCGGCGGAGCTTACCACGTCCGAGCATATCCGCCATCTGCCGGTGCTCGACGGCGAGCGGCTGGTGGGCATCTTGAGCACCAAGGACATCCGCCACGCGACACCCTCGCCGCTGCTCGAGGGGAGCCAGGCGGAGTACCGCCGGGTGTTCCGCGACACGCCCGTGAGCCGCATCATGCGCTGCGCGCCCATCACGGTCGGCCCAGAGGCGAGCCTCGCGGAGGCGGCGGAGCTGATGGTGGAGAACAAGATCGGCGCCCTGCCCGTCGTGGACGGCGGCAGGCTCGTAGGCATCGTCTCCGAGATTGACCTCCTCAAGGCGTTCCTGGCCGTCCTCCGCGCCATTGAGTAGCGTCACACCGCGGCCCCCGCAAGCGAAACGTCTTATGTGGCCTTGAGCCCGAACCGAGGGGGATGATTGGATGGGTGGATGAATGGATGATAGTCTGACACCCATCCACCCATCCATTCATCCATTCATCCCCGCCCAACACGCGCGCAAGCCCCGGATCAGTGGACAAGAGGTGCCGGCGTGGGCATAATCCATGAGCTGCCCGAGCTGGTGGCGAACAAGATCGCCGCGGGCGAGGTGATCGAGCGCCCGGCCTCCGTGGTCAAGGAGCTGGTCGAGAACTCCATCGACGCCGGGGCGACCCGCGTGGAAATCCAGCTCGAAGAGGGCGGCAAGAAGCTGGTGCGCGCGACCGACGACGGGGCGGGGATGGACGCAGCCGACGCAGTGATGTGCTTCCGCCGCCACGCGACGAGCAAGCTGAAGACCTCGCGCGACCTGTTCTTCATCACGACGCTGGGCTTCCGCGGCGAGGCACTCCCCAGCATCGGCGCAGTGGCAAGGGTCCGAATGGCCACGCGCCAGCCCGGCGCCCCGTCGGGCACCGAGGTGGAGGTCATCGGCGGCAAGATGGGCGAGCCCAAGGCCGCCGGCGCGCCCCAGGGCACCACGGTGGAGGTCCGCAACCTCTTCTTCAACACCCCCGCGCGCCAGAAGTTCCTCCGCTCGCCACGCACAGAGCTCGGCCACGTGATGGACATGGTCACACGCATCGCGCTCCCGCACGAGAGCATCCACTTTGTGGTTTCGAATGACGGAAAGACGCTGCTGAACGCGCCGCCCGCGCCGGGCGCGGGGCTTGCGGGGCGCCGCGCGCGCATCGCGGCCTTCGTGGGCGCCGAGCTCGCGGGCGCGCTCCTGCCGGTCACCGGCGGCGACGGGCCGCTGGCGGTCGAGGGCCTCATCGCTCCCCCAGACCTCGCCCGCAGCTCCACCGCCATGCAATTCATCTTCCTCAACCGCCGCTACGTGCGCGACAAGGCGCTCTCCAGCGCCATACGCCAGGCCTACGAGGGGCTCCTCGCCCGCGGCCGCTTCCCCGCGCTCTTCCTCTTCCTCCAGATGGACCCGCGCGAGGCCGACTTCAACGTCCACCCGACCAAGATCGAGGTGCGGTTCCGCCAGGGGCGGCGCGTCTTCGCCGCAGTCCTCGGCGCCCTGCGTTCCGCCCTCGCCAAGGCCGACCTCGCCCCCGCCCTCCGCCCATCCGAACCAGTCCCCACCTCCTGGGACGACGCCCGCCGCTCTTCTCCTCTCACGCATCACGCATCACGCATCACGCCTCTCTCCTTCTCCGAACCCCCGGAACATCTCGAAGACGCCCGCACCCAGCCCCGCACCCTCCCCGCCCAGGCCGACCCGTTCGCCGCGGCCGGCGCGCGCCCGTCCTTCTTCCAGATTCACGACACCTACATCGTGGAGGAGACGCCAGAGGGCTTCCGCGTGACCGACCAGCACGCGCTCCACGAGCGCGTGCTCTACGAAGAGCTGCTCTCGCGGGCGGCGGGGGCGGGGGTGGAGTCGCAGCGCCTGCTCATGCCCGAGGTCGTGCCCCTCAACCCCGCCGAGGCCGCGCTCGCCGCCGCCGCCGTCGAGCCGCTCCGCGCGCTCGGCCTCGAAGCCGAGGAGTTCGGAGCGAACGCCCTGGCCGTCCACGCCATCCCGCGCCTCGCGCGCGACGCGGACGCCGCAGGCCTGGTCCACGGCCTCCTCGCCGAGCTGGCCGACCGGGGCGATGCCGAAGGGCCGCCTGGCATCGAGGGCCAGCGCCAACGCCTCGCGCGCGCCCTGGCGTGCAAGGCCGCCGTGAAGGCCGGCGACCGCCTCCGCGAGAGCGAGATCGAGGCACTCCTGGCCCGCCGCGCCGCCCTCGGCACGAAGGCCGAAACCTGCCCCCACGGCCGCCCCACCTCGCTCGTCTTCTCACTCCCCGACATGGAGCGTCAGTTCAAACGCAAGTGAACCAAAGGAGACCCCCGTGGGCAAGCTCGCAAAGCGCCTCATCCTGCTCGCCGTCCTCACGGCCATCGGCGTCGCCGCCGGCTTCGGCGTGCACTGGCTCCGGCCGGCCCGGGAGGACCCTGCGTCCGACGACACGATAGCCAAGGCCCTGGAGGTCCAGCGGCAGGCGGCGCCCGACCTCTTCGCCAAGAAGGGCCTGCCGAAGGGCGACGTCGTGGGCGCCCTGCGGGTGCTCGGCGAGCTCCGCGAGCTGGCGAAGGACTCGCCCGACGAGGCGGCCGGCCGCCTCCGCGCCTACATCGAGAAGGCGCCCGACAGCCCCGAGGCCTTCGAGGCACGCCTCATCCTCGCCGCAGTCCTCGCCAGGGGCGGCGACCCGGCCGGCGCACTCAAGCTCCTCGACGCCGTCGCCGCCGAGCCCGACGGCGGGCCGCGGGCCACCCGCGCCCGCATCGAGCGCGCCAAGCTCCAGGCCAGGGCCGACCCCGCCGCCGCGCGCAGAGACCTCCAGGCCATCCTTGCCAACGACGACTGCCAGCCCCAGCTCCAGAACCAGGCCCGCCTCGAACTCGGCCTCCTCGACACCGCGGCCGGCGATTTCCTCCAGGCCATCAAGACCCTCACCCCGCTCACCCAGCGCAACTACCCCGAACGGGCCGCCGCCCTCGATGCCATCCGCCAAGCCGTCGCAGGCCACGCCGCCAACCTCGTCAAGGCCGGCGACCCCGCCGCCCTCATTGCCTGGGCCAAAGACATGATTGACAAGTTCCCCGAGCTCGACGTCATGCGAAGCTCCCTGCGCTTCCACCAGGCGGCCGCGCTCCGCCAGATGGGGAGCCTGGCCGACGCGCGCCTCCTCGCCGAGCGCCTCCGCCGCGACGACCCCGCCCTCGACGCCGCCTGCCTCGCCGAACTCAAGCTCATCAACGAGGCCGAGGCCGCTGCGGGCATCCTCCGTGAACCCGCCGCCTTCCTCAAGGCTAAGGCCGAAGGCAAAGAGTCCCGCACCCACCTTGACGGCGACATCGCTGCCGACGCCGCCTGGACGAAGGCCCAGAGCCCCATCGTCCTCGCAGGCAAAGTCACTGTGAAGCCTGGCGTCACCCTCACCATCGAGCCAGCCTGCGTCGTCCAGTTCCTCCTCGGCGCGCGCCTCGTGGTTCAGGGCGCACTCATTGCCAAAGGGACCCAGGACGCCCCGATCCGCTTCACCAGCGCCGTCGAGAAGTCCCCCAGCCCCTTCGACGGCGAAGGCATCTTCTTCGCCGACTCCAGCGCCGACGACCGCTGCCTCCTCGAGCACTGCACCATCGAGTACCAGCGCGTGGGGGTGGCCTGCGCCGCATCCTCGCCCACCCTGCGCCGCTGCACCCTCGCCCGCAACGGCAACGCCGCCCTCCACGCCACCGACGGCGCCGAGCCGCGCATCGAAGACCTCTGCCGCTTCGAGGCCAACGACGCCCTCGGCATCCGGGCCGAAGCGTCCACCCTCGACATCCGCCGCTGCCTCGTCCTCAACAACGGCTCCGACGGCATCCGCCTCGCCGACAAGACAAAGGGCACCATCGAGGCCAACCGCATCGTCGGCAACGCCGGCCACGGCATCGCACTCGACAACTTCGCCTCCCCAACCATTCAAGGCAACGAGCTCGCCCGCAACCAGGGCTGCGGCATCCGCCTCAACCGCTTCTCACAGCCCGACATCCAGGGCAACATCATCCGCGACAACCGCGCCACAGGCATCCGATGCTCCCTCGACTCCGCCTCCACAATCGCCGGGAACCTCATCGAAGGCAACCGCGACCACCCCATCATCCTGGAGAAGAGCGACGGCACGATCAAGGGGAACACCATCGTGCGCAATGGCCCCTACGGCCTCAACTGCAAGCAGAGCGCCTCCCCCCAGATCGAGGACAACTGGATCGAGGGCAACGGCGGCTGCGGCATCCTCTGCGGCGAGGCCAGCACCCCAGTCATCACCCGGAACGCCATCCTCGGCCAGGGGAAAGCCATCAGCAACGGAAGCAGCAGCGCCATCCAGGCGAAGGACAACTACTTCGGCGACGCCGACGACGCGAAGATGGCCGAGCTGATCTTCGACAAGGCGGACGAGCAGACCCTCGGCGAGATCATCTGGCGTCCCCGCCTCGCCGCCCCTCCGCCCCGGCCCCCTCAGCCGGCCCCCGACCTGCCCCCGCCGCCCTGAGCTAAATAGTCTCTGTTGCGGAAAGTCCCGGAGCGGGAGGGCGACGCTCCCGCGGAGCCGCGCTTTGCCCCGGCGCGCGGCTCGGCAGGAGCCTCGCCCTCTCGTTACGACCGTTGCGCGGCTTTCCGCAACAGGAACTAACACTACAACGCTAAAAAAGGCCTAAAGTTTTCGAGGATTTCCCCGATTAAGTACTCCGGGGGGACTGTTTTCAGGCCAGAGAGCCCCGGAGAGAAC
>Ga0194110_10002204_pt1 | contig 24816 bp, 22 predicted proteins | sample TA2Kig1200mmetaG_FD_146192 | JGI IMG/M metagenome (GOLD analysis project Ga0194110, IMG submission 146192) | Freshwater microbial communities from Lake Tanganyika, Tanzania - TA2015032 Kigoma Deep Cast 1200m | ecosystem: Environmental > Aquatic > Freshwater > Lake | place: Tanzania: Lake...
ACTTTCTTCTTCTGGATCTGTTCTTCCTCAACACTCGTCTCTTCATCGTCGATCTCATTAGTTACCTCTCTGATCTCGATCTTTCCAGTGCGAAGGGCGCCCCCAAGGCTGATGACCTCCTTGATAGCGATGGGGCAGTTGAGCACTATGCTTAGCACCTCCCGCTGGCCACTTTCGATCCTCCTGGCAATCTCCACCTCCCCTTCCCGGGTCAGTAAAGGGAACGATCCCATCTCCTTCAAGTAAATACTAATAGGGTCCGCCGCCTTTCCAAAGGTCTCCGGTTCATATTCAACGAACTCCTCCTCATCCCTCGCCCGAACATTATCATCCCCTACTTTCAATCCCGGAAACTCGCTGACCACATCGAGGTCCAACTCATCGGACAGGACCAAAGCATCTTCGTCCCGCCCTTGGCGGGACTTAGATCTGTAGGATTTCTTTGGAACCCATTCTTTCAAACTTCTTTCCTTTTTTCTATTTTTTCGATTTCTTTCCACTTAATTTTTTCCCATGAAACCCTATAAAGAAGTCCCTCTTCTTCAGGTAATAGCCCGAAGTAGAGACATTTCTGTTTGTGGCGGGCAGGGTGTAGCACCTGTCTAAGTCCAGGTAGGATATAATTCTAAGCATTCAACCACGGCTCGACTGACTTCACCGAAGTCGAGCCACTTTGCTCTTTAACTAATCACCCGTACATTAGTGGCCTGAGGGCCTTTTGGACCCTGAGAGATTTCAAATTCAACCTCATCTCCCTCTTTCAGGGTAAATCCTTCACCCTGAATAGCAGTACGGTGAACGAATACATCCTTCGCACCTTCCACTTCAATAAATCCAAAGCCCTTTTGATCGCTGAACCACTTGACTCGACCCTTCGCCATTACAACCTCCCTTGAAAATCTGATTTGTAAGTTGTCATACCCTTCCGGGTTTTACAAACAACCACAAATTGTGAAGTCTCTTTTTGGTTGATCTGTCTATTCCTACAAAACGCTCTACAACCTACTTTGTTATTACTACGCCCCGTTGACTTTCAAAAAGGATGAAATCTTTCGAGTCGTCTCTGGTAGTTTGTTCTCCTCATTAAGAGGCTGTTCATCGTTTTTATACGGACTACCTTCTTTTAAAGCCTGAGACGGGAGATGGGCTTGATCTGAAGAGAAGACTGTGCTCCTTTTTAAGACTTTATCGCCAGGCCGAATCTTCTCGGAATCCCACTGTTCGTTGTTATCGGCCCAATCAAGGGATGTATCGATATATTTCGCCACGCTTTTACCAGCAATATTAAGGAACAGGAAAAGCACGATCCGCCTGAGGTTTATAGGAGAAACTCTTAAAAGAAATGGAATATGCCGAAGGATCGAAGAGAAAGAATAAAACTCGCTTTGGACATAATGGTGTCCCTCGGCAAGCTCCTGGGGAGTCATGTTCTTGGGTTGAAATACGACGGTATGGTGGTCGTAGTGGCTCCAATCGTGTGATATGATTCGTCCCTGATCTTTGAAACGCTGGTATATTCGTGTCCCGGGATAGGGCGTTAGAACATGTAATGACACCGTGGGAAGTTTAGTCCTCGCCAAGAATTCCAGGGTGTCATCAAAAATAGCTTTCGTATCCGTATCAAATCCCAAAATAAGGGAGGGGTGAAAGGCGATACCATTGTCCTGGATAATCTCAATGGCCTCCTCAGTTTCTTCTATAGATTTAAGCGTTTTTTTCATTCCCATCAGGCTTGAAGGCGACACAGACTCAAGCCCAAAGAATAAAGCCGCACAGCCAGAGAGGCGACATAATTTCAGCATCTCTTTGTCTTTCGCCAAAGATATGGAGCTTTGTCCAACCCATCCGATGCCCAGGGGTATCAAAGCTTCGAATAATTTTTTGGAATATTCCGGGTGTCCGGTGACGTTATCGTCTAAGATCAAAAACGTCTTTGAACCAGATTGTTTGACATCCTCAACAATCATGGAAACCGGTCTATGCCTAATTTTTCTGCCATAGAAATCCGTCACTGAACAGAATTCACAGGCGTACGGACACCCTCTGGTCGTCAATAGCCCTACACAGTTGAATAGCGCCTTGTCAATATGAAAATCTCGCCTTGGGAAAGGAGACTTTGAAAGATCAGGTTCTGGTACATGGTAGAATTTCTGGAGGTTTCCCTTTTTAAAATCGTTGATGACATCTGCCCAACAGCCTTCTGCCTCTCCGATGACAACTGCATCGGCGTGCTGGATGGCTTCTTGTGGCAAGATGGTGGGATGAATTCCACCGAGAACGACTTTGGAACCTTTTCGTCTATACATATCGGATAATTGATAGCTTCTATTTGCTGTTGCAGTCATGCAAGAAATTCCAACCAGATCGAAATCTAAAGAAATATCTATATCCCTGATTTCTTCATCTACAACGGTAATGTCAATATCATTTGGTGTCAGTGAGGCCAGAATGTGTAAACCTAATTGAGGTATTTTAATAGCTTTTAGTACCTTTCTACCAAATCTATGAGAAGGTGAAACCAATAAGAGTTTCATCGCAATGCCTTCGTTTCTTACAAAAATATTTAGAGGGTGGCATCCCATCTAATGCAGCATCGGGGTTAACTTTCCCCTGAGAAGAGTTTGGATGCCTTTAGTGACGCAGACAGTAAGGTGAATGCCTTAGAAACTGGGATAACCTCCCCGAGGAAATTCTTTAGAATATGGCTTAGGTTATTCCTTCTCCTTCTTTTGCAAGAATGCTGTGAGTAAGTCTGTCGGGAGAGGAAAGATCATCGTTGAGTTTTTCTCGGCCGAAACCTTCGTTAGGGTTTGAAGGAACCGCAAATGGATGGCTGCAGGATAGACACTGATAATATTTGCTGCTTCAGCCAGCCTCTCTGCTGCCTGGGCCTCTCCCTCAGCATGGATGACCTTGGCCCGCCTCTCCCTCTCTGCCTCAGCCTGACGGGCGATGGCCCGCTGCATCTCTGTAGGAAGATCCACCTGTTTTGTCTCCACCAGGGAAACCTTGATTCCCCAAGGCTCCGCATGTTTGTCCAAGATGTCTTGGAGTTCGAGATTAATCTTGTCTCTTTCTGATAAGAGTTCGTCCAATTGGGATTGGCCTATGACGTTCCTCAATGTCGTCTGGGCCAATTGGGAAGTGCCGTAAAGATAATTTTCAACTTCGACCACAGCCTTGTTAGGCCCTTAGCGCCACAACATCGACAAAAAGTTGTCGATTTTCGAACAGGGAAATGGTAGGCGCAGCCTTTAGGCTGCGTGAGGAGCTCGAGTAGAGCATCTACCCCTTACGCAACCTGAAAGTTTGCGGCTACTACCAGAAAAAGCTGCCCCGAAGGGGCCACCTCTTCCGGGCGAAGTCCCGGAAGAGGCGTAGATCCTTGTGGGGCCAAAATGGACATCTGCCTGCTCCCCGTACTTCCTCCATATCCACTAAGCCCTCCAATTCCTTTCGGCAATCCAAAGTGTCTGTGACAACCATGTATGGGCAATTGCTTTCACAGGGAATTTTTTGGGCAAAGACCTCGGAAAGATCATTATTCCATCCAACTCTCTCTAAATCGCTCACTTTTTTTAAAAACCTTCATGATTATTTCACCTCTTTCGTTAAATCGTTCCGTAAACCTTAGTCCATAGCACCATGAGAGACTCGAATCCTTTCCATTTTAAGGGGGCAGTGACATAAGGAATCATTACCTCCCGTCCCTCATCCGCTTTGCTTAATCCCGTTGATTGATACCAGAGACTATTCAACCTTTTCAGACAAAGTCAAAGTCTCTCGTTTAAGAGGAGAAGGAATGTAGACCAGGTTGATTTCTATCTTTCCCAGAGCCTTTCCCTTGATAGCCATCTTTGGGATTGTGACGTCCAAAGACCCTTCTGTAATACCTTCAGGCGCAAGAGCCTTCCAAAATGAATAAACCTTCTCAATTTTCTCTTCAGGTTTAAAAGGGATTGGTTTCCCAGCTTCATCCAAGTATTCGAGAGTGATCGCCTGGATGTCCAGGATATCTTTCGATTTATTGGTTATTTTGATGTGACCCTTGAGGCTCGGCGTCCCGACGATCTCTTTAGAAGCTATGTCCACGGTCGTGACGACCTTAAGGTCGCTAACCTCCACAAGAAAATTCTGGCCCTTAACCTCAGCCTTAGGTGGAACCAAATTTTTAGTGATTTGTTCTTGTTTGGGAGCTTCCACCTTCTGCTCCTTAGCACAACCAAAAATTCCAATCGCCAAACTTAAAGTTAACAATATAAAGATCTTTGTGAAATGCATAAAATATCCCCTTTCTTGGTTGGTAGTTAGTTGAAATACTAGACCTTTAGACTTAGCACCCCCTTCCGCATTTTTTGCAAACTTTTGGTAGATCCTAATAAGAAGGCCTTCGAGGCTTTATAAAAAAACCCGCAAAGAAGTTGTTTAGAGTTCTTTGCGGGTTTCTCTGACGTCCAAAAAAGTACTCTTTACAACTAGATTTAGTTTTTTATATCCTATTCTCTGCTAAAAAGCAAGGAAAATCGTTAATCTGCAGTTTATCCCTTGAAAGTGTGAAAAAACTTAATTCGACCGGCGTTGATGGTAAAAATTCTTGATCGCAACGGATTGAGGATCTAAGTTGGTTAGGCCGTAAATTTTAGCCCAATCCATTGCTTCTAAAAATTCCTGGGCAGTGATCCCACGTGAGATCTCGGGATATCCAAAGGCTTTGTATTCCACACGATATTGAGCCATAATATTCACGTAAGTTGATTTAGGAAGGGTCTCAGCCACCCATCTAACAAATTTTTCTGTTCCAGCTACCCTATTGGGCATAACCAGGTGTCTGATCATCAACCCACGTAGGGCAATCCCCTGCTTATCGACCTGTAGCTGTCCGACCTGTCGGTTCATTTCGATGATCGCTTTCTTAGTTATCTCAGGATAATCTGAAGCCCCGGCTGAATATTTTGCCGATTTATCTGGATCCATGTACTTCATATCTGGCATATAGATGTCAACGATTCCATCTAATATTTTCAATATCTCCAAAAGTTCGTAGCCGCTGGTATTGTAGACCAGAGGGAGACGCAACCCTTTCTTCAAGGCAATCCGTGTGGCATTGAGTATGTTGGGCATTACATGGGTTGGAGTTACGAGATTGATATTATGGCAGCCAATCTTCTGAAGGTGAAGCATCATATCAGCGACGTCTTCATCCTGAACTTCCTTTCCTCTCCCCTCATGGGAGATAGGCCAATTCTGACAGAAGATACAACGGAGGTTGCAATTAGAAAAGAAGATGGTACCAGACCCTCCTCCGCCCACCAAACACACCTCCTCGCCAAAATGGGGATGATAGCTGAAGATCACAGGTTTAACTGGCGCTTTGCAGAATCCCTTCTCTCCTTTTAATCGATTCACACCACATCGTCTGGGACAGAGCTGGCAACTTTCAAAGATGGCATAGGCCTGTTTGATCTTTTGGGCCAATTTCCCTTCCTTCTCCAATTTCTCATAAGCTGGGATCCAGCGCTCTTCCTTTCTCTGTGAGGCATGAAGGGAAAGAGGAGAAAGGAATAGTGAACTACCTAAGAGAAAAGAATTTTTAATAAAATCCCGGCGTGTCAATTTCATATTAAATAAATTATACTCCATTGCGATCTTTTTGTGAAGATATTAAAATTTTGTAACATTTTAATTTTTTGGAAAAGAGTTCTGATAAAGATATCGTCATATCCTAAATCCCCCTCAATCCCCCCCGTGGTCGGGTCTTTTCGACTTTTTCAAAGGGGGAAGCATTTCTCCTCCCTTTAGCAAATGGTTCGGGATTCTTACCATCCTGAGCCTGTCGAAGGAGGGAGGTGGGGAGGGATTTTATGAGGCCTCTTTCAAAACGCTAAATTAATACAAAATTTAAAAAGGGTTGACTATTAAATCAATTCCAATGTAATCTAATAATATGAAAAGTTTGATTTTTGATAAATCCATATCCAGTCCGCAGATAACGAAACGAGAATTTCTGAAGTTCTGTGGTAAGAGTCTTTTCCTCCTCTCCGCTTCGTATCTCGTCGGTTTTCCTGAAACCTCCAAGGCACAGATAGTGAAAAAAGGGCTCATTGGGACAAAACTTTCTCCATACTTCACTCCCCTTGAAGGTGGAGAAATCCAGTGTGAACTCTGCCCCCACCGTTGCCGTGTCTCCAAAGGAAAAAGAGGTCTTTGCAGAGTGCGGGAAAACCGAGATGGTAAATACTATAGTCTGGTTTATGGAAATCCTTGTGCCATTCATCCAGACCCGATTGAGAAGAAACCCTTTTTCCATGTCCTTCCTGGCACTATCTCTTTTTCTCTTGCCACAGCAGGATGCAATTTCCAGTGTAAATTTTGCCAGAATTGGGAAATCTCCCAGGCCTCTCCAGAGGACGTATACAGCTTAGATGTCCCCCCGGAGATGGTGGTAAGAAAAGCGAAAGAGATGAGGGCCCATTCCGTTGCATACACTTACGTAGAACCTACCATCTTTTCTGAATATATGTTCGACATTGGTCAACTCGTAAAGAAGGCAGGCCTTCTGAATGTATGCCATTCTAATGGGTTCATCAATCCAAATCCCCTCCGAGACTTGTGCAAAATGTTGGATGCGGCCAATATAGATTTAAAGGGGTTTACAGATACCTTTTATCATGAATTGTGTAGTGGGGAACTAAACCCAGTGCTAAAGACTCTAAAGACTCTAAAACAGGAGAAGGTTCACTTAGAGATTACAAATCTGGTCATCCCCACAAAGAATGATGAGATCTCTCTAATAAAAGAAATGTGCCTCTGGGTGAAGAGAGAATTGGGTGCAGATACCCCTATTCATTTCTCCCGGTTCTATCCTCTCTATAAACTTAGGACTCTTCCCCCAACACCGGTTTCGACACTGGAGAAGGCTCGGGCAACAGCTTTATCTGCGGGTCTTGAATATGTTTATATCGGTAACATTCCTGGCCACGAGGGTGAGAATACCTATTGTCCCAAGTGTAAAAAGATGATCATCCAACGGACAGGATATATGGTTGGTGAAATACATCTGAAAGGGGGGAAGTGCAGGTATTGCGGGAAGCCGATCCCTGGGATCTGGTCATAAATACCTAAAATTTGATGAAAAAAAAATTATCTTTTTCTTGCCCAATCTGCGGCCGAAAGACAGACTACGCTTTGACAGAGTTGTTCGAAGGAGCTTCAGTGACCTGTCCTTTTTGTAAACTCACTCTCACCCTCCACGGACATATGTGGAAGGATGTTCAAAAGGAAATCCAAAAACTAAAGGAAGAGACTTGAATTCTAAATCAAAATAACTAAGAGGCTTCGCCTGTCGCTTCAAGAAATATCTTCTCCATCATCAGCTAAATGGTAGAGTCTTCATTCACTGAATAGAGCCTCTTCTGCCTTTGGATCTCCTTTCTCACCATCCCCTTTTCCTCAAGGTATTTCAAATGGGCGATCGCCTCTCCAACGGCAAACCATTTCTGCGAAACAGGAAAGAAATCCCATGAATCATAAACGATATCCCAGTGCATCTGAGAAGCCACCTCAAATGCAGTCTTATTGGCATTTCCCAAGATGGAAAGGACTTCCTCAGCTCTCTCTTGGTGATGATCTTTCAACTCTTGAATTCTCTCTCTATAGTTACTGAAAACGCCCCGATGGCCAGGCAGTACAAGCTCAATATCGAGTTCGTACACCTTTTCAAGGCTCTCCAGATATTCTTTAAGAGGATTTCTATCATCAGACCATAACTGAATGGTAGGAGTGATGTCATTAAGAATATGATCTCCAGCTACGAAGATCTTTCTGTAGGGTTCGTAAAGACACATATGCCCCCAAGAATGGCCTGGGGTTTCGACACACTTGAAAACATAGTCCCCGAAGTGAACAGTATCACCCTCTTTCAACATATGAAAAGCTAAGTTTTCTTTTGATCTGAATTTAAAACCAGGATGGGTCTGTCGGGTTGTCTGAAGCTCATTTTCAGGGTAACCATTCAAACGAGCAAAATGAATAATTTCATCCCATGGAAAACCAGAGTTAAATCGGTCAGCATCTGGCTGGTTGAAGTATATAATCGAGGTATCTATAGCGATCTCTGATACGAGGCCAAGATGATCGGAGTGTAAATGAGTAATAAAGAAGTCTGTTTTTTTTATATCCACTCCCAGTTCCCCTAAACCAGTATACATTGCATTCTTACACTCTTCTCGATTCCATCCCGTATCAATAATCAAATTCCGATCCGAAGTTTTTATGACATAGGAGTTGAGAGCCTTTAAAGGATTGTCAGGGAGGGGAATTTCAATTTTATAAAGATTTTTTAAAATTTCTTGAACCATCACATTGCCTTAAATGTTATATGGCATATCACCTATGCTGAGTCAAGAGAACATCTCACTTCTCACCTACGCTTTTATATTCTTTTGCATTCATCCGATGCTTTCGAATTAGATTCTGAAGTTGCCTTCGGTCCATTCCCACATCCAAGGCAGTTTTAGAGATATTCCCTCTATTCCTTTTCAGGGCTTCTTTTAAAAAGACCCTCTCCAATTCATCCTCTGCCTTCCGCTTCAATTGCCATTTCATTCGTCTCAGCTCTTCGCTGTCTCTGGGCACTGGATGCGATGCCTCTTCACCCTCACCTCTCACCTCGGGTGGAAGGTCTTCTAATTCGATTCGGTTGAAACGGGCAAAGAGCATTGCTCTCAGGATACAATTTTCCAACTCTCTCACGTTTCCAGGCCAAGCATAGTTTTCTAATACCTGAAGAGCCTTATCTGAAATTTCAAAAGTTCTTCCCTTCACTTCCTTCTTGTGTTTCTCAAAAAAATGAGGGACCAGAAGAGGGATATCCCCCTTGCGTTCCCTCAGTGGAGGAAGTTTAACGGAGACCACATTCAGTCGGTAGAAGAGGTCTTCTCGAAACTCTCCTGAATCGACCGCTGCCTTCATATCCCGATTGGTGGCAGTAATCAACCGGACATCGACATCAATCTGTTCTGTCCCTCCTACCCTCATAAACGGATGGCCTTCGATGGCCCTTAAAATCTTAACTTGAAGCTCCTTGGGCATCTCACCAATTTCGTCTAAAAAGAGCGTTCCTCTCTGTGCCATTTCAAAATTCCCGATCTTTTTCCTCCCTGCTCCAGTAAATGCACCTTTTTCATGGCCAAAGAGTTCGCTTTCAAGGAGTTCTTTGGGGATGGCAGAACAGTTGACCACGATGAAAGGGGAACCTGCCCTTGGGCTATTGAGGTGAATTGCCCTGGCCACCAATTCTTTCCCGGTACCACTCTCACCCTCAATCAGAACGGTGGCCTTACTATCCGCCACTTGGCAAACAATCCCCATAATCTCCATCATCTTAGGATGTTTACTGATAATCGTATCCACTCCGTAAAGAGATTTGATCTCTTCTTTCAATTGCCTGTTTTCATTAATGAGATCAGCCTGAAGGAGTGCCCTTTGGATCACCAACTCAACCTCTTCTATTTTGATAGGTTTGAGGAGGTAATCCAAAGCTCCTTCCTTCATGGCGTTGACAGCTGATTCGATCGTTCCGTAGGCTGTAACCAGTATCACTGGAATTTCTGGTCGAAGTCGCTTCGCCTCATGAAGCAAACTGAGGCCATCTCTCTTGGGCATTCTCATATCGGTGAGGAGTAAATTGATTTCATTGTCTTTAAAAATACGAAGGGCCTCCTCTCCATCTCCGGCAAGAAGGACCCGGTATTGATCCTGTAGGTTCACTTCCAAGACCCGCCTCATCCTCTCTTCATCTTCAGCAATGAGAATAGTTCTCTTCATCCCTTATATCCCTTTTCCCAAAGGTAGAGTAATCGTAAAAGTGCTTCCACCCTTCTCACCCTCCTCTATTGTAATATCCCCTCCGTGCTGGGTGATGATACGATGGGCAATGGAAAGCCCCAATCCTGTCCCCCCTTCTTTTGTGGTAAAGAATGGGTCGAAGACTCTATTCTGCATCTCTTTTGGTATTCCTTTTCCTGTATCACTGAACCGAACCAAAATCCAACCTTTGCCATCTTCCATTACCGTTACCCTGAGAATTCCTCCGTAAGGCATCGCCTCCAAGGCATTAACGCCTAAGTTCATAAAGGCCTGCCTCATCTGGTCCGTATCGATTGAAACTTGAAGAGATTTTTGAGGAGCCTCCTTCTTTATTTCCACCCCTAATGTATTAGCCTGAGGGGAGAGTAGCAGAAGAGTCTTTTCCAAAACTTCACCGAGATCGCAACTCACCAACTTTGGCTCTTTGGGTCTTGCGAAGTCAAGGAAGCTGCTGATCAATCTATTGATCCGTTTGGACTCTTCCAAAATATAGTCGGTCATCTCTTCCTGAATCTTCTTATTCCCATGCTTTCGAATGGTCTCTGCCGATCCAGTAATGATTCCTAAGGGGTTTCGAATCTCATGGGCAATGCCTGCGGCTAATTCACCGATGGCCGCCATCTTTTCAGCCTGCATGATCTGTTTGTCTTTCAGACTCATATCCCGGTAGATGAGGGCCCTTGAGATGGCAAGGGCAATCTGGTTTGAAAAGGCCTCAAGGAGTTCGATTTCCTCAACGGTATAGTCCTTTGGAGACTGTTTCCCCCCTAATAGAATGAAACCCAATAATCTCTCTTTTAAAAAAATGGGGTTGACCACCATCCAACCCTTTTCGATCAAATTATCGATCTCCTCTATATCCCCTTCATTCTCCCGAAGGTGCTCCAGATCGATGGCTCTCCCAATTGATTTTACTTTCTTCACAAAGGGGTGGTGAGATGGATACTGTGTGGTTTCATTGTTTGGAGTCCCAAAAATCGAACGATATTCTCCTCCCTCATTTTTTTGGAAGAAGAACGTAACGAGGTCGACATGAAAGGTTTGAATAATATAATGGACTGTGATCTTAGCCACCCCATCGAGGTCCACCAGTTCAGTGAGGGCTCGTCCAAATTCTGAAAGCTTCGCCCGAAAATGGATCCTTTCCATATAAAAAAACTGATCGATCCAATCTCCCACTCTCCTCTGAAAGGGCCGAAGCATAAAGACCAGAGCAAGGATCATGACCGATTCTACCAGAAGAGATCTTCCGTAAGCCTTCTGGGAGAGGGTCTCCCCAATGTTTTTGATGATGAGAATATAGATGGCCAAAATCAGACCCGAAACTGAGGAATAGAGGATCCCTCCTCGAATGAGGAGATGGATGTCTAATAGCCGATATTTGATGAGTGCGATGGCGAAGAAAAAACTGACCAAAATCGAGTAGAGGCTGGCCAAAAAGAAGATGGGCCATCCCAATTTGAGAAAGTAGTTGGATAGATTGATGATCGTTCCTGCGATGGCCATGGAGATGATTCCGAAGATGAGGTATTTGATCTGAAGTTTTTGTCTGGGGACTCGTGTTGTCTGGAGGGATTGGATCAGATTTGTAATCCCCCAGTAGATCGAGATACCTGAGATAAAGGTGATCAATCCGAGAAAGACTAAAAATATCAACGGCTCTTCGAAAAGCAGACCATAATAGAACACATTTCTCAAGTCTTTGAACCGCTCGATGTCAATCCGGAAGGTGAGAAAAAAGGTTGCTAAGATCGTTACCGGGATCAAGTAGAGTACTATCCTTTGCCATCCTCTTGCCCATGGGCTCTCTCTGTTAAATGGAAAGACAAAAGAGAATTGGAGAAAAAACAAAGGGGCAAAGGCCAATCCCACAAAGATTACCTTCACTCCAAAGATAGCGTGTATGGGATTAAGGCTATTGATCATGATGAGCTCCCCCATATTCCAGGTGGCAAAGGAGAGGACGAAGCATGCAAAGAGTCGGTGTGCTATGTTTTTAGGGTTGCTTGAGAGGACGATGAGACATAGAGTGATATTCATCGTAAAGGCGAGCGCAGTAGGGAGCGCCAAGATGTTCATCAGTCCACCTCTTTTTGGCTACCGCCTACCTGTGGGCAGATAGAGCGTTCGGTAAGGCTAATTGTTTACCGAAATTTTAATCTCTAAGACGATGATAAACAAAATAGCTTGAAAGGTCAATGCTTCCTGCCGGCGAGACCCACTATCAAAGAATACTCCACGTAGAGTTAAGGGTTTAGGTCTGAATGTTTGGATGGAATCAGATCATTCAAACTTTTGTTCCAGATAATCAATGACCCTTCCAAAGGTTTATGAAGCAAACTTCTTTTTTTAGAAATACTATTTAGTGCCATGCGTCATAAATCCCTTTACTATACTTGTCATTCCTGTGGAAGCAGCCCCTGATCAAGTCAGGGGCATAAAAAATATACTGGATGCCGCATCAAGTGCGGCATGACATGCCAACTAAAAGTAAAGAATTGTTGGACACATTCCATTAGTCCTTGCCTGTATCTCTCTTCTTTCTCCTAAAAATATCCGCTTTCTGTATAGGAAAAGACCTGCCTAATTCTGCCTTCATCTCCTCTTCGCTCAACACATAGGTTTTAGCCCTCCACTCTCTCCAATATTCCTCAAATTCTTCATCCAAAAATGCTCGAAGCTCGGCCTCCTTTTCAGGCTGCGGTTTTTCATTCTCTATAATGGTCCTCCACCTTAACTCAACGAGGTCCATTACATCGGCCTCAGGCATGCAAATTGGCGCCCAGTGTGAACCATAAACGGGATTATAGGGATGATCCAACTTTTTCGTTGCATCGATGATGATCTTATCTCCAAACTCGGCATTCTGTCGGGGAACAGACGGATCTGAGCGAGGCTCCGTACTGAATCTCAAAACTTCGATGTCCCGGCTTCCTTGAACCCGTGTATTGATTGCCCACCATACCTGGCCAAGGTCAAAGGGATCGATATCGTCATCAACTAAAACAACAGTTTTCAAGTGGCTGCCTACCCGGCTCGATATCAAGGTGCGGCCAGCATTCCAGGAATGCCCAACATAACGGGGTCGCATCTGCACAATGGCAGAAGCCAGAGCAACGCCTTCTGGGGGAGAATTCACAGCTATCACCCCTTCCGGGCCATGAGACTCAAACATCCGAAGGGCCTCAGCAGCAATGCCGATACTGTAGAGAAATTGGTCTTCTGTCAACGGCTTGCCCAGCAGACAACCACGAAGAATGGGTTGATGACGATATGTGATTGCTGTTACTGTGAGGATTGGTCTTAACCTGACCCCGCCTGCATGATAGCCTGCCCACTCTCCAAAAGGACCTTCCAGGTGTCTTTCTGTGGGAGATACAGTGCCCTCAATAATAATTTCTGCATTGGCCGGGACTTCCAGATCGACTGTTTTACATTTTACGATTTGAATTGGCTCCTGGCGAAGAGCACCTGCCAATGCCAACTCATCCACATCAGGGGGAAAACCGGTCCCTGCGACGATCGGAACTGTCTCGTCAGCTCCAATGACGATGGCAATTTCAAGGGGTTGCCCGATTCTCTGACGCTGGCTGAAATGGTGGCTAATGTGAGCCATGGCGAGCATCCCCATTCCGGTATGATTTCGGTCGAAGACCTGTGCCCTATGCATTCCTACATTACGGATACCTGAATGAAGGTCTTTAGATACCACACCATGCCATGTTCCGATATAACGTCCACCATCCCTCGGGTGCCACCATGGAACGGGAAATTTTAAAAGATCAATATCGTCTCCCAAATTTATATTTTCCTGGCATAAACCTTCACTGACCATGATGGGGCTAAGGGGATTCTTAATTCTATCCCGAAAGACATTGATGATCTCAAAAGGAGAAGTACTCGAAGGCAATCCTAAAGCCATTGCAAAGCGCTCATAGCTACCAATCAGCCCTGAGACCAATCTGTAGTCGGCGCTGTACCCACGTAACTTTTCAAAAAGAAGAGCTGGTCCTCGGGGCCTCAAATCGTCCGACTTACGAATCCAACCGCTCACCTCATAGCGCCAATCCACTTCATCTGGAATCCTCCGCAGTTGCCCTGCCTTTTCTAAAATATTTATAAATTCACGCAAATCTTTGTAAGCCATCTCTTCACCTCTTGAATTAATCTGGGAATTTCCTTCTAACTTTTGTTTCCTCCCTCTCCCCCGGAAGGGAGAGGGGAAGGGTGACTTGTCAGTCAGGGATCCTTTTCTTTTGAAGACACTCCAGATCATGTAACGGTATAATAATGTCGGCGATCTTCTTTACTCTCAAACAACTCTCTTCTATCTCAAATGTACTTGTATGTACCCCTGGCGTAACAATCGGCATAATTTCTTTTACTGCCTGTGGAGGATCAAAATTTTCACGGATGCAGCAAAACCCTGTAATTACCGCGAGCCCTTTATTTGTATTTATGGCGACCGATTGTCCTCCAGGGGTATGCCCTGTTGTTAGAAGAACCGTTATGCCTGGAAATATCTCCACATCACCTTCAATAACTTCGAATTTAAGACCCTCAAATAATTCCTTTTTATATGCCATGGCTGAAATTATCCCATGAGGCTTACGACCGAATTCCAATTCAGCTTTCTGGACGATGAAGGTTGCCTTCGTAAATTTATGGGCCAATTCGATATGGTCACCGTGTAAGTGTGTAAGAATAACCGTATCAAAGTCTGAAGGCTTCAGCCCAATGTGGCTAAGCCCATCCTCAATGGATTGAACTTTTTCTATATTCATGCTCTTTCCGCTAAAGTAAGATATTGTAGATTCTCTGCCAGTATCTACCAATATCTTCCTACTGGCACCTTCTATGAACCAAGCCCCACAACCCGAAAACACCTGATCCCCCCAATTCATGAGATATGTGTACATAGATTTGGGACCATTTATTTTAACCAGCAGAATAGGCCTAATCAAATATTCATTGGTAGGCGTAGGGTCCCCTTCCATCATTGACTCATTCCTTTATCAAATGTTCCGCCTTCTTTGAACGTATGATAAGAGGGATTTCAAAGCTGAGGTTTACCCCCCATCCAGTAAGGCCACAAATTCCGATAAATTAGAAAAGAAGTCTATCGAACTCATACCAGATTGTCAAGGTCCTTAGCTTGTCCCTCAAACTAAGGAAAGATCCACTAAAGAAGCCAAGGATTGATTTAGTTATGCCTGTGCTATTTTTTCGGCCTCTTTAGGAAGAAGGTAGAGGCTGTTGTTAAAAACATAGATAACACTCCTAAAGAAAAAGCATTCGTATAGCTACAAGTGATATCAAATATGCGTCCGGCCAGAAATGTGCTAAAAGCACCACCCATTCCATAGAAAATAGTTCCTGCTCCAAGGATTGTTCCCATTCGATACAATCCGAAAAAATCTCCAGTTAATGCAGGGAATTGTGGTACATGTCCACCATAGCCAAATCCAAAAATACTGGCAAACAAATATAACACCCACATGTTTGAAGAACTCATCATCCCAATGATCATCGCACCCTCCAAGAAGGTGGAGATAGCTAATGCTCTTTTTGCTCCAATGCGCACCGAAGCTCCTCCCATGATTAGCCTACCAGCTATGCTAAAAGCACCTATGGTACTAAGAACGGTAGCAGCAATCATTGGAGAGAATTTGAGACTTTCTCGAGCATAGGAAACGACATGCACCATCATCATTTGCAAACCAAATCCTACCATCAAGTTCATGAGACATAGTTGCCAAAATGTCTTGGTATGAATTGCCATTCTAAAGGAAAAATCTTTAGCTTCTGAAATGATGTTGTTCTGTCTTAGGCCCCTTATCCGATTGTCTTTGCCTTTCATTTCAACGTTAGAAACCATTTTTATCTTTAACGGGTTCTTTCCTAAAAAAAAAGTAGCGATGATCATCACACTGCCTACAACAGTTCCTAAAATAATATAGGATAATCTCCAACCATAGGTTGAGATGAGGTGGCTGGCGAATGGCGGAATAATGAAATTCCCTACCCCTGTTCCAGCAGTGACAATACCCAATGCTAAGCCTCTCCATTTTGTAAACCATCTCGATATGGTGGTAAGCAAAGGGCTATAAGCAGTGCTCAATCCTGGACCTATGAGGAGCCCATAAGTCATGTAAATCTGCCAGGGAGTATTGATTTGGCTCGTCAGCAATAATCCCAAACCAATAAAGAGGCCGCCAAAACCAATGGTTATTCGTGGTCCAAACCTATCAACACCCCACCCACTCAGTATACCGAGGGAAGAATATGACAATAATAATAGTGAGAAAGCCCCGGATGTTGTGGCTGAGGTCCAGCCAAAATTTTCACGTAAGGGCTTAAGAAAAACCCCAAAAGAGTAAGCTCCGCCATATGCCATGCTCGCCACAAAAAAAGACGCTATAACTACAACCCAACCATAAAAAGGTTTTTCTTCAATCCCTTTTACACTGTGAAACGAATTGTTATGCATACACTCTTCTCCCCTTTTACAAAAAAGATTTTACATCACCGAAAAAGAAATATCTATTGAAATTCGACCGGAATTAATCTATTTTGATAACCATTCGATATCTCCCCTTATCCTCAATACCCTATATCCTCACATTCTACATCTTGGCATTTCATCTCCTCCCTTTGAAAGCTTTGGCCTTTATCTCAAAGATCATGGAAACCACGGTTTTCTATTTTTTAGTTATTCTTGACATGGAAATAAAGGAAGTATAATATTTTGAATCAATGGAAAATATCATTTTGAAGCGATTCAAGGAAAGCGGTGAGGTAAAGACACGTTTTCTTAAAGAGAACCTTCCCAAACTCCTCGATGTGATCAAATTAATCTCCCATCGTTTCGAGGCAGGGAACAAAATCCTTTTCTTTGGAAATGGTGGAAGCGCTGCCGACGCTCAACACCTGGCTGCAGAATTCGTCAATCGATATATCATGGACCGTCCTCCCCTTCCCGCCATCGCCCTCACCACAGATACCTCCATCCTCACCAGCGTCTCCAACGACTTCTCTTTTAAAGAAATCTTCGCCAAACAGCTCAGGGCCCTCGGCAAAGAAGGGGATGTTGCCATCGGCATCAGCACCAGTGGAAACTCTCCCAATATCGTCAAAGCCTTTGAAGTGGCTAAAGAGATGGGAATAAAAACGGTGGCCCTCACTGGAAACGATGGTGGTGACCTTGCAAAAATGGCTGATATTTCTCTCGTCGTTCCCTCCACCAGCACCCCTCGCATTCAAGAGGCACACATTCTCATCGGTCATATCCTTTGTGAAATGGTGGAACATCAACTCTTCTATAAAGTGAACCCTTGAGAGGAATGTTGTGAAGAAAGGCATAGAACCTCTTAACCTCCATCGAGTCACTCTAATCCCCCTGAGACAGAAGAAACATAAGGTGGAGAAAAACCTCTTCGTCAGGACATGGAAGAGAGGAGGAACGTTTATCGATTTTTTTAACTCTCTCCCTGATATCCTTGCAGGGAAGGAGTTGAGGGAAGTGGTGGAGAGGATCGCCGATGCAGTCCTTCGAAAGAGGACGGTCCTTTTGGGAATGGGTGCACACCCCATCAAGGTTGGGCTCAACCCAATCCTCATCGATTGGATGGGAAAAGGTGTGTTGAATGGCATCGGTATGAATGGGGCGTGTCTGGTTCACGATTTAGAATTAGCCATGGTCGGTCATACCTCTGAGGAGGTGGGTGAGGAACTTTCGAAGGGCACTTTTGGTATGGTGAGGGAGACCCAAGAAACTATCAATCATGCTATCCAGAAGGGCGCGAAGAAAGGGTTGGGCATTGGTGAATCATTAGGCCAGGAGATCCTTACAGGGAATTTCCCTTTCAAACATCTCTCCCTGTTAGCTTCGGGCAAGAAACTGGGAATCCCTATGACCGTTCATGTAGCTATCGGAACGGATATCACCCATATGGGACCTTCGGCAGATGGGGCAGCCATTGGAAAGGGGAGCCTCAAAGACTTTCATACCTTCGCCTCTTTGGTATCGAAACTTGAGAAAGGGGTCTTCATCAACTTAGGATCGGCTGTCATCATTCCAGAGGTCTTCTTAAAGGCATTAAGCCTTGCTCGAAATCTCGGCCATCCCGTGGCGAACCTCACAACGGTGAATATGGACTTCATCCAACATTATCGCCCTACTCTTAATGTAGTCAAGAGACCAACCCTGAAAGGTGGAAAAGGCTACACCTTGATTGGCCATCATGAGGTGATGCTTCCGCTTCTGGCTGCCGCCGTCCTCGAAAGGATCAAATGAACCCATCACCATTCCCCTCTCCCCAATGGGGAGAGGGTGGGGGTGAGGGGAGACAAAAGGGAGGTATGAAATGCTCGAATGCCATTTAGAAAAGAACAAGGCTCGATGTGCCTGTACTTATGAACCTTGTGACCGAAAGGGAAGATGCTGTGAATGTATTGTCTATCATTGGAGAATGAAGCAACTTCCAGGCTGTTTCTTCACACCGGAAGGAGAACGATCCTATGATCGTTCAATCAGACGCTTTATTGCTGAAAACAAGTAGGGGGTAATAAACTGTCTTTCGTTTGTCGGAGACGAAGCCCGTTTCGTCTAACGTCAAAAGTTAAAGGGGGTTAAAGATTTTAAGACGAAAAACCTAACCCTTAGACGATTAAATTTTATTTTCTGCATAAATTTATGGAAATCAAATTTGAGAGATACCACCTTCAATCCGATCTCCGTTCTCCCCTTAAAGGATTTGAAACAGTTGCAGTGCCAACTGAGAAACGTATTGATCCCTTGACAAAACGGCATAGTCGAATTATCACTTTTAGCCTTCCCTCTAAGGGGAAATTTGCCTTCACCCAAATGGCTGAGGAATCAAAGGGATGTATTTTCTGTCCAGAAAATGTTTTCTTAAAAACACCCAAATTTTTAGAGGATATTGCCACGGAAGGAAGAATCCTCGTCGGGAAGGCTATCGGTTTTCCAAATCTCAACCCGATAGGGACCTATGGCAGTATAGTTGTCCTCTGCCCCGAACATTTTCTCAATATCAATGAGTTTACTCCTGAAATTTATGAGGAGGGCCTTTCGGTCGCCATCGAAATCATCCGAAGAACGATGGCCTTTGATCCAAATGCCTGTTACTGGCAGATCAATCAAAATTATCTATTTCCTGCAGGAAGCACGATCCTCCATCCCCATTTGCAAGTTATTGGCGATCCCATCCCAACAAATGAGATGGAATTATTATTGAACAACAGTTCCTCCTATCAGCAAACGAATGAAAGCATTTATTGGAATGATCTTATTCAGATTGAGAGAGATCTGGGGGAAAGATATATTGCTAAGAATGGCAAAGTCCATTGGCTTGCCTCCTTTGCTCCCATTGGGTTCAACGAAGTATGTGGCAGTGTAGAAGGTCATGGGTCGGTCCTCACACTTAATAAAGAAGAAATTACCTCATTGTCAAAAGGGATCGTCTCCACTTTGAAATATTATTATGAGAAAGACCTCAACAGTTTCAATTTTTCTATATATTCTATTTCTGGTGAGCCAACTCACCAACTCCTCATCCGGATCATATCCAGAACTCCCATTCAACCCTACTACCCCAATGACTGGACCTCCTTTAAAGTCCTTCAATCAGAACCGACATCCTACATCATTCCTGAGGAACTCTGCCGTGAAATCCGCCCCTACTTTACCTAAAAAGACCTCTTCCCGATACAATGAGAAAAGGCAATTTGAAATAATGAAATAATATGGTAAAATATTTTTATTAAGGAGGAATTATGGATCTTTCAGAACTTATAAATAGCCTTGTTTCCTTTGCTCAGAACAATCTGGTTATCGTAATCATTATTGCGCTATGCCTCCTCTTCTTCATGTACCGGAGGCCGAAACTATTTTTCTCCCTCCTCTTAATTGGTTTCTTCCTGGCGGGAGTGTTTTATATGATCATGAGCATGGGAGGATCGGGCTCGGAGAAGAAAAAAATAATTATTTACAGAGAAGAGGAAAAGAAGTCCGATAATATCCGGTGATCGCTCTCCGGGTAAGTTCACCTTATATTTAGGATTTTCCTCCCGTCATCTTTCCCTATCCTCAATTTTTCAGTTTTCAAACGCAGGTTTAGTGATCAACTGAAAAGCTGCTTGCTAAGGACTCTTGAAAAGTCTTCATGAATTCTCGGATAACCTCTCCATGCATCATGGGTGGTTAGGAAATCCATTTCTTCTCCCGTCACAATGCCAATCTTTTCTCTCTGACAGAAGGTTTGAAATTCCTCCATCGTCTTCCAAATCGTTATGCACAGAGGAGGCGGAGATGGAGACCCTGCTATTTTAATCTAAAAGCAATATTTAATTTGTCATAATCGGTGTCATTCCTGCGGAAGCAGGAATCCAGGGTTTCCTGTGAAAATATGAATCCAATTCCTAATTGGTTCCCTGCTTTCGCAGAGATGGAGTCTGGATTCCCGCCTGCGCGGGAATGACAAAATATTCTTCATGTAAAAGGATTTAATGCTTTAATTTTAGAACCTCATTGGCCCACAATCGAACCTGGGTCAAAAAGCTCTCGTCTACCTCCTCGTGGAACACTATTTGAATCTAAGTGCCCATTTGGCAAATTATCTCCTTTTATCCGGGATATGGGGGCCGATATGACCAAAGGAAGTCTGACAAAGAACGGTGGAGAGACCAGCCTCCTGAAGGAGATTGGGATCTCTTTTTGAAATACAAGGGGTCATAGTTGAAAATTATTTTATCACCCATTTGAGATGAAGTCATCTCTCATTATTCAAAATAAACCAATTTTTTAAACCCTTTCCCCAAAGATATTATTGACATTTTCATCCGCACTTTTTAACCTAAGGAATATAGGAAGGGTAAATTATCATGAAAGGTCTAATATGAAAAGAACTGGAGTGTTTTATCATGAGATTTGTGGAAAAGAGGCTTACAAAACTTTGTTAATGGGTGTCGAAGAAGGATTTGAAAGTTTAAAAAAAGCAAAATTTTTCTTAGAGCCAAATGTCATATTTTTCGAATCTAAGCCTGCAACAGAAGAAGAAATTGCTAAAATCCATAGCCAGTCTTGGATTCATTATGTAAAACAATCTCAATGGTGGAGGGTTTCACTATATTCGATTGGAGGGATAGTTGGAGCTACAGAAGAAACCTTGAGAGGTAGAATAGATAATGCTTTAGTCATTGTTGGAGTGGGTGGTCATCATGCCCATTATGATTCTGCCTGGGGTGGATGTTATTTTAATGATACAGCTATTGCAATCAATTACGCTCGTGAAAAATTAGGAGCTAAGAGATTTGCCATATTGGATACGGATACCCATCATGCAGATGGAACAAGAGACTTAATTGGAGCTGATGAGGAAATTTTTCATTTCTGCCTTTGTAATGACTGGTTCTCGAATGAGCACTATGTTGAAAGGATAAAAGGTAAGACGAAAATCTGTTTTTCTCACGGTGCGTCGGATGAGGAAGAAATTAAAATTATTAAAAAGGAAGTTCCTCATCGGTTAGAAAAATTCAGACCAGAATTGATTTACTGGATTATGGGCCTAGATACTCATAAAGATAGCTATGGCACAGCATCTTTAAGCGAGAGGTGTTATCCAGAAATGGCTAAAGTGATTAAAGAGGCTTCTGATAAAATCTGTGACGGGAAGTTAATTGTTAGGACAAGCTGTAATGCCCCGGCCAATGTGACTGAATATTTAATGCCGAGAATCGTTAATATCTTGGCTGAGATTAGAAGTTAATAAATCAATGAAAGATTTGACTTTTTGTAACGCTTTAGTTTTTTGGAAAAGAGGCTGATCAAGATATCGTCATATCCTAAATCCCCCTCAATCCCCCCCGTGGTCGGGTCTTTTCGACTTTTCCAAAGGGGGAAGTATTTCTCCTCCCTTTGGCAAAGCCTGCCTGCCGGCAGGCAGGGGAGGTGTGGAGGGATTTTATGAAGCCTTTTGCAAAACGCTAAAATGATACGATTTCTTTATTCTTCTAAAATAAGGGAAATGGAGCAGATATGTTAAATGTGGATGAGTTGATGGAGCAGGAATTTCAACCGAATCAGTAAGGATTATGGAGTAAGGATTATGGTGTCAGACCTTGAAAATTGACATGGAGTTATTTTGGTTCATATTAATATCGATTGCAATCATTGTGCCGATTGTAGCCTATGGAGGAATTTGCCTTTATAAATACTTCTTTTCTAAGAGAAAGAAAGATTGATAAGAGTTACATATTTTTGTTAGGCTAACAAATAGTGTCAAATTAAAATTATCTTTACCAATAAAGGAGGGGAAAAATGCCAGAAATTAAAATCGAATTTAAAAAGGCACCAGATTATAGAATGATCCCTGTTACTGGGGCATGGGGAGGTGTAAACCCACAGGGAGAAATAATTTTTGATCTATTTGTTGAAAGATTAAAAGTCGAATCGGTACGGGTAAGAGTTGAACCTGGCCGCCCCCCGGTGGAGACAGGAAAAGAGGGTGAAATTCATGTCCGTGAGTGCTTAATTGGAGTAGTTGTTCGTGCCGATATTGCACGCTCCATAGGAGAATGGTTAATTCAGAAAGCAAAGGAAGCTACTTCTGGCATTGCAGGAAGGAGTGAGGGCCATGCTTAATGAGGGTCCAAATGATGAATTGGTTTTTTGGTAGGTGAAAGCGATTTTGCTTCGCTGATTAAACACCATAGGGAAGGTGGTAATCACGTGACATGCGTAGGACGGAGACAATCGACTGCCTTAGAGCTAATTAAAGTATCGAACAGATTTACAAAAATCTCCCCTCCCCTTGGTGCCTACCTGCCGATTAATAACTCTGTTCTCCCTCACATCGGATTGGGAAAGTGAACCTATAATCATGCGATTGAAAAAGGACGGAGCTAAAGACTTCACAAAAATACTTCTTGCCAGTGATATAGGTGGAGAGGTGATCAAGGTAATCCTCTTTGGTAGCGTTGCTAAAGAAGAGGCCAAAGAGGAGAGTGATATAGATCTCCTTGTGATTGCCTCTGGCAGTCTGGACAAGGTGAGGGATGCCTCTGCCGAAGCGTCATTTCAAACATGGTTGAAATTTCACCAGGGTGTTGAACCCCTGGTTTACTGTATCGATTCCCTGAGGTTTAGAAATTCAACTTTTTTAGAGGAAGTCTTGCGGAGAGGTCAGGAGGTATTTAGCGTGAGTGAAGATGAAAGGTTAAAGAAGGAGGCAGGGGATTATCTTTCTCTTTCTGAGCAGTATCTGGATAGCACTAGGAGAAATCTTTCAGAAGGAGACTTCCGTGTAGCCATCGACGTGGCTTATAATTCTGCCGAACTATGTACGAAGGCCCTCATTTTACTAAAAAAAGATAATATTCCGGGTTCTTATGGGGGTGTCGTAAACAGGTTTGGAGAATTGTACGTGCAAAGTGGTGAAGTTCCTAAGGGACTTTGCCGAAGTCTAAACCGGTATCTTGAATTAAGAAATCGGGCTCGATATGACCCTCATGCCGAAATCACACCAGAGGGGGCCAAAAGAGTTATAGATATGGCCGAAGAAATACTGAAATTCTTGGTCAATAAGTTGAAAGATTAAAGAGAGGCTTAATTTGTTTTTGCTTATCGCAAGTTTAGCCGTCTGACTGTTTCAATCCACGCACCCGCACGGGGTGCGACCTCTAACTTCCCACGTAAGCCTTTATGATCAAGCGGTTCATCCCCGCGTGTGCGGGGAACACTGGAAACCTCGCCTCAAGCATTTTATAAGCAGCGGTTCATCCCCGCGTGTGCGGGGAACACATTAATTGTAACCCCTCAAATTCATATTCAATTTTCAAAGAGCAATATTTCTACCAAAAAAACGACTCAAAATTTCACTCATAATCTGTTGACATTTCTTCGTATGTTTCCGGTAAAAATGACACCAACTTGAGACCGTCGATCTCAACTGGTTCTCTTCGATTAGCACCCCACGTCAGAAAATCAAACCCTGATTCCGTGTTCGTGCTCCACGCCATCACAGCATTACCTTCCCCTATTCCCTTTATCACCGTGTCCCAGATCATCTCCCGCACCCTTCGCGAGATATTACCAACGTATACACCCGCCCGAACTTCAAGAAGCCAGATGGCCAATCGCCCGCGCAGCCTTGGGGGTACATTCTCAACCACGATGACCAGCATCGCCGATGCTCTCCTTGTTTGGGATTGCCGGTTCTACTGATTCTTCAGGCCTTTTAGGAAATGGAAGGCCACCGGCAGACAAAACCTCTTCAATAGTCGGAATAATGCGGTGAAGGAGACGGCTCTGACGGAACGTATCCCGGCAGGCTATGCGAACCTCCCGCTCCGGCTCTTTTGGGTTTTTTGATGCGATCCGAAAAGCCACTGGTACCACAGTCTCGAACTTAAAGAAATCGGCAATATCGTAGACAAAGGACTGGGGCTTGCCGGTATGGATGAAGCCCACTGCAGGTGCATATCCTGCGGCCAAAATGGCTGCTTCGGTTATGCCATACAGGCAAGCCGTTGCAGAACTGAGGCAACGGTTGGGAACATCGCCGCTTTCCCATTCATCGTAGTCATAATTCCGACAAACCCACTTAACTCCGTACTGACGAGCAAAAAGCTCATACATCTTGCGAACCCTCACCGCCTCAATGCCCCGCAACTGTTCGATACTCCGCTTCTCGGGAGGCTTCTCTTTAAACCTCATCTCATACATTTTGCGGACAACCTTGAGCCGTGCTTCATCGTCCAGAGCGAGTTTTGCCTGGTAGAGGAGCCTGTCGGCTCTTGCTCCACCGGGCTGACCGGATGCGTAGAGACGCACCCCGCTATCACCAACCCATATAAGGAGACAGCCTACTCGGGAAGCCAACGTCACCGCAGCATGAGAAACTCGTGTCCCGGGTTCTAACATGATACAGA
>Ga0194110_10002215_pt1 | contig 24760 bp, 25 predicted proteins | sample TA2Kig1200mmetaG_FD_146192 | JGI IMG/M metagenome (GOLD analysis project Ga0194110, IMG submission 146192) | Freshwater microbial communities from Lake Tanganyika, Tanzania - TA2015032 Kigoma Deep Cast 1200m | ecosystem: Environmental > Aquatic > Freshwater > Lake | place: Tanzania: Lake...
ACTACACATCAAAGGTCATTTTCTTAAGCAATGTTATAACTCTTCAATTGATTTGGTCGAATTGATCTTATGTAAAAGTGACATTATATCATTTTTGGTTACAAATTTAGGATTATTATCTAAATGTTTTCTGTCAGTGAGGATGAGATTACTTGCATCTTTAAGGTTACATTTTAAAGATATTTTTGGAAAGTCTAGTTTTTTCACTATTTTTAGGAATCGTTCGTAAAATATAGAGTTATTAAATTTATGAGCGATAGTAGTTGTAAAAGCTAATGCATGTCCATGAGAAATACCTTCATTAGAATAAACATATGATAATGCATGACCTAAAGTAGTTGAGCAATTCCCAAAACCTAATCCAGAAAGCAGAGCGCCAAAGGCAATCTTCTCATAATTGTTGTTGACTATGCCTTCTTCTAGAACACAAAATGCTTTTTTGCAAAGAAAACGTGTGTAGGAATTTCCAATTTTACTATCATATCCTTCAGAACATTGGGCAAGAGCATCAATTGCGGAATTTTTTATAATGTTTTGTGGAGTGTTTTTTGCAAAATTTGGATCGACTATTGCAACATCGGCAAGTAAACCGTCATCATGAAAACTTTTCTTTTTGCCATCTACCTTAAGAACGGAAATCCTTGTTACTTCGCTTCCGCTGCCAAATGTTGTAGGAATCATAATTTTGGTTTTATCTAATTTATGGGCTACAAATTTAGCTACATCTAATGAACTGCCGCCACCTATTCCAATAACAGTTGAGATATTATGACTTTGAAAATCATGAATTATTTTTTCTGTGGTTTCCAATGAGGGGTTTGGCTCTATCTCATCAAAAATATGGTGATCATAAAGTCCTGCATATTCTAACCAGCCACGAGACTTGGCTCCATTTGAGGTAATTATTAGACAGTTTAGTGGAAATTGAAAATTTTTAACAGAATCTGCTCCAAAATGAATTGTTTTGGGCTGTTTTAACGTGAACATGTTAGATAATAATTTTTCAATAATCTATTATTATAAGTCAATATCAATACTCTCTTGTGGTTGAATTGGATTCATCTAGTGAAGTATTAAGAAAATTGCTATCATCAAAGCCACTGATAAAGGTAGGAGGCGCATTTAACGCTATGTCAGCAAAATTAGTAGAAATTAATGGGTTTGATGCGGTGTGGGCTGGAAGTTTTGCTATCTCTGCTACCCATGCATTGCCAGATGCTAGTGTTTTAACAATGACTGAGTTCTTTGACGTTGCTTCTAGTATGGTTGATACCTGCCAAATCCCAGTAATTGCAGACTGTGATACTGGTTATGGCGGCCCTACAAATGTTAGTCGCTTGGTAAAAAAATATGAGAATGCTGGAATTGCATCTATATGTATTGAAGATAAAACTTTCCCAAAACAAAACAGTTTACTAGAAAATGGAAAAAATGATTTGTTATCAGAAAAGGAGTTTGTGGCAAAAATATTAGCAGCAAATCAAGCAAAACAAAATGATGATTTCATGATTATAGCAAGGGTTGAAGCATTAATATCTGGTTTAGAAATGAAAGAAGCTCTCAAAAGAGCTTCTGCTTATGAAAAGGCAGGTGCTGATGCAATATTAATACACTCCAAACAAAAAACACCAGATGAAATTTTTGAATTTGTGGATTCTTGGAATGGAAATGTACCAATTGTGGTAATACCTACAACATATGATAGTGTGAAAATTCAAGATTTAATATCTCATAACATAAAAATGATAATTTATGCAAATCAGACTTTCCGTGTAGCACATTATGCCATGTCGAAATTATTAAAAGAATTGATCAACGCAGATAGCATTAGTAGCGTAAAAGAAAAGATGTCAAGTATGGAAGAGATATTTCATTTACAAGAAATGTATGAAATTCAGAAACAAGAAAAAGTAATTGAAAAAAATTTGAAAAAAATGGGATATATTAATTGAATGAAAATAATCAAAGAAAGTTATTTGATTATTTACTAAAAAGTAAATTTGAAGGTTTTGTTGGGGTTCCTGATTCTACAATGAAATATTTTATCGATCAGGGTTTAAAACAAAAAAAAATTCTAATAACCACTAGAGAGGATGAATCCATAGGTATAGCTGTAGGCATGTCATTAGCTAACAGTTTATCGGTTGTTTTTATGCAAAATGCTGGATTTGCTAATTCAATTAGCACAATTACTTCTTTGGTACAGTTATACAAAATTCCATTACTTTTTGTTATAGGATGGAGAGGTTATCTCAAAAATGACGCTCCCGAACATACTAAGATTGGAGAAATACAATCAAAATTATTAAAGATTATAGATTTACAGTCAAAGATTCTAACAGATCGAAATTGGAAAGAATGTGCACGATGGGCAATAAGCCAACTTAAACAAAACATATCATGTGTCCTAATTTGTAAAAAAGATTTTAATGAATAGAAAAAAAGCTATTTCAATCATTGCAAAACAAATTAGAAATAACTACTTAATTGCAGCAAATGGTTTCATAAGTAGAGATTTATTTGATGTATATGACAAACCATCAAATTTCTATATGATTGGTTCGATGGGTTTGGCATCATCTATTGGTTTAGGAATCGCATTAAAAAAACCTAAGAAACGAATTTTTATTTTCGATGGAGATGGAAATCTTCTTATGAATTTAGGCTCTTTAACTACTATAGGTTATCTAAAGCCTAAAAATCTAGTTCATGTAGTTTTTGATAATTCTAGTCATGAATCGACTGGTGGTCAACCAACACATACAAAAAAAATTAACATTGACAAAATAGCTAAAGCTAGTAATTACAAGGTGTTCAAAGTTTTTTTTCCTAATGACTTATCTAAAATTTTATCACAAATAAAAAAAATTGATGGTCCTATACTGATTCTTGTTAAAATAAAAAACAGTAGTGAAATTAGCAAACGAATTAACTTATCTGCTTTAGACATAAAGCATAGATTTATGAAAAATTTAAACAGTTAGGAATGAAAGTTGTTATAATTTCTGCAGGATCAGCTACAAGATTAGGTGATTATACAAAAGAATTACCTAAGGGATTATTGGATATTAATGGAAAATCTATATTAGAAAGACAAATTCTCTTGTTTAAGAAATTTGAAATATCAGACATTACAATAATTACTGGACCGCATAGTGAAAAATATAATTTTACAGATGTATCATATGTACATGATGATGAATATCAAGAGCATGATGTACTAGGTTCACTAATGGCATCGCGAAAACTTCTAAATGATGATTTAATAATTTCTTATTCGGATATTCTTTTTGATGAAAATATTTTCAAACCAATATTAAATTGTCAGGAAGATATTGGAGTTGCTGTGGATTTAGAATGGGAAGAATCATATAAAAATAGAACTCTGCACCCTAAAGAACAAGCTGATAGTGTATTAATTCAAAATGATAAAATTGTAAAAATAAAAAAAAATATTTCAACATTAAAAGAAAATGAAGTTGGGGAGTTTATAGGATTAATGAAATTATCAAAAAAAGGCGCCTATGTTTTTTTACAAAAATATAAAAAATTAGAGAAATCACATAAAGGTGCTTTTCATGAAGCAGCATCCTTGAAAAAAGCATATCTGACAGATATGCTTCAAGAGTTAATAGATTCTAAAATTAAAGTAACCCCCATAATTATAAAAGGCAATTGGTGTGAAGTTGATACATATCAGGATCTTGAATCAGCGAGAAAAAAATTCAAATAAATTTTAATCAATTGTTGAGAGTGTTTTCATGTTGTATATAAGAAACTAGCTTTTTCCAAAGAATTTCTTCTATTTCTAAACCACTACCAACTAAATTTTCTTCCTCGTTCGGATCATTTTGTAAATTGTACAACTCTTTAGTATTGTTATATTCATTAAAAATTAATTTCCATTGTGAAGTACGAACTGATTTTGTATTAGGCGTTTTAGGTGGTTTATTATTATTTAATGGGTTACCAGTTTCAGAAAATGCTATTTTTTCTTCAACATTTTGCCCATTAATTAATGGTAATAGTGATATTCCATCTAATTTTTCGTATGATGAATCTAATTTAATTTTCAACATATCTAGAATTGTTGGCATAAAGTCAACATGACGAATTTGTGATGTTATCTCTTTTGGGATAAGCTCTTTGGAATACAAATATGCAAATGTTTTGAGTGTGTAATCATAACAAAAAGCACCGTATGCTCGTTCTCCAAATTTTTCACCTACGCTTATTCCATGATCTGACATTACTAGTATTATTGAATTATCAGTTAAATGTAAATTCTGAATCTTGTTTAATATATTTTCAAGATAAACTTCTGCCTCATAAAAAAGATTTGAGTATCGAATTTTATTTAATTGTGTGTTTTTAAAATAATCGTTACTAAAATTATTATATATCTTAAGAACTTGGTTCATAATTCCAGTATGAATTTTACTATAGTGTAAATACAAAAAAAAATTCTTTCCATTTTTATAGATTGAATTCATTTTTTCTAATAATTCGCTATGCCACTCAACAAGATTTATCTTATGTTCATCATGTATATTGTATATATCAAAACCAAATCGTGGTATTATTAATTCTGTGTGACCATCTGCGTATGTATAATAGCCATTTTCTTTTAGATAACTAGCTAGAGTTTTGTATTTATCGTTTTTAAATTTAAACACATGCCAATAACTATCAACACCGTTACGATTACCATAACAACCGCTAAGTAGTGCGTGCATAGCTCCAGTAGTATAAGGTGCATATGTTATTGCTTGACTAAAAAAGATAAAACTAGATTTTAATTTATTAAACACTTGTGAATTCTGGGCATAATCCAATCTTCCACCATCTATTAAAATTATTATAACATTTTCGTGCAAAAATCAGTTTTTCTGTTAAACATTATTAAATGTAGTGCGTGTTTTTGTTTTTGCTAAACGTCATAACCTATTTAATTACTATTAAAAGATCAATGTTATGAAATATCTTACTTCAGAACAAGTAACACAATTTGATAAGGATGGATATTTGGTGATAAAAGGTTTTTTCAATAAAAATGAGATATCTGAATTAGAACAGAAAATTTTAGATTTTGCTAAAAAAAGACCAGAAGATTGGACAAAAGGAAAGGAAATGGCATATTATGAAACTATAAAAAATAATGAAAGAGTTCTTGCAAGGATTGAAAAATATGTTGACTATCATGAAGACTTCAGAAAAATAGCCTATTCAGAAAAAATAATGGCGTGTATGGAAGAATTAATGGGAGAATCATGTCTTTTATTTAAAGATAAAATAAATTTCAAAAGACCTAGTGGAGGTGGGTTTAAACCACACCAGGATATGCAAGCAAGATGGGATGATTTTGCAAGTTATTTCATGAATGTTATGATTACAACCGATGATAGTTCTATAGAAAATGGTTGTTTAGAAGTGGCACCTAACCATCATAAAAGAAGACTAATTGGCAAATATGATGCCCCATTACAAGGAAAAGATTTAGAAGGAATGAATTTTATTCCATGTCCTACCTTGAAAGGGGATGTAATCTTTTTTGATTGTTTTACTCCTCATAGGTCAAAACCTAATTTGAGTAATAAACCAAGAAGCAACATCTATCTTACCTATAATCGTGTTTCAGAAGGTGATCATAGATTAGAGTATCTAGCGAGAAAAAGGAAGGAGCTGCCTCCTGATAATGAAAGAACTGAGAGTATTGATTTTAAAGATAGCCCACTTCATGAAATAAAGTATAAAGACACACGAAGAAATTAACGTAATAATTTTTTCAATCTTCTAAATTTTATCAACTAATTATAATAGATAATAAATCCACACATAAATCATTATTATGTTATATAACCAAGTTTTCTTAATTCGTTTTCGATTTTATTCTCTTCTTCTAATTTTGTTTCAGATTCCTCAAATTTAAATTCCTTATCAATTTTTAATTGTGCCAATATAGCTTCCATTTTCTCTACAATGTGGGGGTTGTTAATTGCAATATTGTTTTCTTCAAGGGGATCATTTTTTAAATCATAGAGATGAATGTTTCCTATTTGCACATTCCTATTTCTAAAATACTTGTACTCTGAAGTTCGTATGCCAATAATATTGTTCTCCGGTGATAATGGTGAGTTTACCGAACTTTCAAAAAATGCAGGTAATTCATTGATTTTTTCTCCCTGTATTAATGGGAGTAATGATTCACCACGTTGATTATTACCATATAAGCCAAAAGAGTTGGTATAAAATCTATAGTTCTTACCTGTTGGGTTATTTCTTTTGGAGAGACTCCAGGCAATAAGAAATATGCAAATGTTCTCAGTGTATAATCATAACAAAATGCACCATAGGCACGTTCTCCTATTTTTTCCCCTACACTTATGCCATGATCAGACATAATTAAAATCGTAGAGTTTTTGTCTAATTCTAATTCTTTTATTTTTTTTAGAATCGCTTGTAGATAAATTTCAGCGTTATGAAACAAAAAATCGTATCGTTTTTCATTTTTTTCTCGATTATCAAAATATTCCTTGCTAAAATTATTATACACTTTTAATACCTCATTCATTATACCGGTGTGAATATTGCTGTATTGTAGGTATAGAAAGAAGTTTTGATTTTTATTATTTTTTGATTTCATTTGTTGCAACAAGTTCATGTGTCGTTCGGTGAGATCATCTTTCATTTCATCGTGGATAAGAAATTCATCTAAACCCTGTTTTGGAATTACCAGTTCATTTACAATGTCTGCACAGGTGTAATAACATAGGTCATGTAGATATTCTGAAATTGTTTTGAACTTGTCTTTTCTAAATTTGTAAGTAGACCAATAACTGTTAGTTCCAGTTCTAGTTCCATAGCACCCACTAAATACTGCATGCATAGCTGCTATAGTATGTGGGCTGTAGGTTATAGATTGAGAAAAACTTACAGAATTAACTTTGATAGATTGGAAAAATGATGACTTGTTAGCCCAATCAAATCTGCCTCCGTCAATCATTAAAATGATAAGATTTTTTCTCATATTCTACTTCTTACCTTTTGCAACGATTAAATTATTTCAAATTCCTATTATTAATTACATATACCCCAGTTTTTTCAAAGATTCTTCAATTGTTTTAATTTGTTCCGGATCCAATTCTTCTTCGTTTGATGAAGGTAGGATATCATTTTTAATTTTTCCAAGACTTAACTCCATTTCTTTTACAATATCCGGTCTATCATTTGCTATGTTCTTGTCTTCTAATGGATCACTTCTCAAATCATACAGGTGCACATTTTTTTTGGGATCGTTAACACTTCTAAAATACTTGAAATTCTCTGTTCTAATTCCTACTAATCCACTAAAGTCGTCTGTCTTAATAGTTAGATGTAATTCTTTTATGACTGCTAAACTTGTCATGTAAATAGGAACAGAACCAAGTTCTTTTCCCTTCAATAATGGAACTAAACTGCGTCCATGAATATTTTGAATGGTATTTGAAATTCCTAATAATTCCAATATTGTTGGAAAAATGTCAATATTAGAAACCTGTTGATTGACTGGAGAAATATGGCTTACACCATATCCTGCAAAAAGTAGAGGAACACGAATAATATCATCAAAGAGAGCTTTATCTTGCAAATTCCTACTATAGGCAAGAATTCGTTTTTCATGAGGTTTGTCAGTTCTAGTAGCATGAATTTTACCAATCAGTTTTTGTTTTTTATAGTGTAATGTTGTAAGTATTGTTCTAGGTATGAGTTTTTTAATTAAGTTTTTAACTGATACTTTAACACTCTCAGATTCTTTCAAAGATCCTTGAACTGGCGAAATATACTCGCCGTGATCAGATGTTAACACTATTAGAGTTTCATCTAAATTTATTTTTTCTAGAATCCTTCCAATCAATGAATCAATTTCAAAAATATTTCGATCATATCTTTCAATTAATTTAAGATGACCTAATTCGGTGGGCACAACACAAGGTGTATGTAAATCTTCAGGATGAATGTAATAAAACCAAGGACTAGAAAGAGAGTCTATTTTTTTTAAAATTCGTTCTCCTAATCCATTATAGATATTTTCTTCACTCTTATATGACACATCTTCATTATCGAATGTTTCTTTCAATCCTTGAAGAAACACATCTTCTTGAACGATAGCAGCTGTATTATATCCATGACTTTTCAATAACGATAAAAGACTAGGTGTAGCATTTTCTGTATAATGTTTTGTTGCTATATCTCCTAAAGGAAACCTAGCAATAAAGATACTTTGCATAACTTGAGCAGTATATTGGCTAGTAGTAATTGCATTTGAAAAATAAACTCCTTTTTTAATTAAAGAATCAATAGTAGGAGAATTCGTTGTTTTTTGTTTTCCAAAAATTCTGTCTGCTCGAAGTGAATCTAGAACAATTAACAAAATATTTGGTCTCAACTTTTATTTGCTCAAAAAACCTTTTTAATATACTTATTTTAATTCCTCAGGTTCTGACTTTAATATATAATGTATTATCAATTAGCCACTATTAGATAATCTATCAATAATAACAGTTTACCAAAATCTCTGTATTACATCATAATTCTCTTTATACAACAAAAATTTACTAGGCATGTTTCATCTATCTTGAATATTCAAAAAATCATTTTCTCTTGGAATAACAAAATTCAACATGTGAGATAATTCAGTATATGCAAGGTAGTGAAATTGATATATTTGATGAATTTAGCGAAGTTGATGAAAAAAAATCTAACCTTTCGTGTATGGGTATATTTTAGAACAGGTTGGAGCATTTATTTTGCCTTTATTTTTGCAGCCGTCAATACACTAGTTGTTACCTATTATCTAGCAATAGAAAACATTCCTTTCTTACAAGAAATTTTTCCAACCTTTGCACATTATGTTATTACAGCAATTTTAGTTGGTATTCCTGTTCTGGTAATGGCCGGATATATCCATTTTCAACGTAGTCAAGGTTTCAAGGCTGAGGCTGATGTACGAATAGAATCTAATCCACACCAGCGTAGGATTTTACTTAATACAGAGCTAATCTTAGAAATAGTTTTTAGATTAAATAGCCTGTTTTTAAAAAAATTAAATAATGAAAATTTGGCAGAAAAGGAATTTAATGAGATATATATTATACGAGAAAAAATTCAAGATTATAAACAACATAGAACAATTTCAGAAACAATTTTGACTAATATTGATAAAATCAATCCAAAAAATGAGTTGGCATAATTGATTAATGAAATAAAAAAATCAAAAAGTTTTACAGCATGGTTTTACTTTAGGACAGGTTGGAGCGTTTATTTTGCCTTTATTTTTGCAGCCGTCAATACACTAGTTATTACCTATTATCTAGCAATAGAAAACATTCCTTTCTTACAAGAAATTTTTCCAACCTTTGCACATTATGTTATTACAGCAATTTTAGTTGGTATTCCTGTTCTGATCGCAGCAGGATATATCCATTTTAAAAAAAGTGCAGGATTCAAATCAGAAGTTGATGTAGCTATTGAAACAAATCCTCATTCGCGAAGAACTTTACTTAATACAGAGGCAATCGTCGCTTCTTATTTTTACTCTAATGTATTGATGATGAAAATGCTTAAAGGTGAAAAACTTACAGAGGAGGAAATAAAAAAATTAGCAGATCTTCAAGAAAAGATTAAAGAACATTTTAAACATAGAACAATTTCAGACAACACATTTGATTTAGCTAAAGAATGAACTAATGATTTACAAATCTAAAGATATTGTGGCTGGATTAGGTGAAATAGGTAAGCCTATTTTCCGCTTATTATCTGTTAATAATAATGTAGCAGGATTTGATATAAATGAAAAATTAATGAATAAAAAAAAATTTAATAAATTAAAAAATTTACCAACCGAGTTTCTTCATATCTGCATCCCATATTCAACAAAATTTATTCCAAACATACTATCATTAGTTAAACAATTTGATCCAAAAGTTATGGTTATTCATAGTACCATAGAACCATACACTACACAAAAACTTCAGCAGTATCTTTCCATTCCGGTAATTTATAGTGCTACGAGAGGTGTACACAAAAGAATGATTTTTGATTTAAAAAGATATACAAAATTTTTTGCTATTGAAAAAAATGCTCCTAACTCAAAATTTGCATTAACTAAATATAAAAAAACTATGCATAATTGTGGAATAAAAACAAAACAAATGTCAGATCCAATAACACTAGAGCTTGCAAAAATAATTTGCGATACATCATATTATGGATGGCTAATCACATATGCTCAGCTTAGTAACATGATAGCAAAAAGCAACAATATTGATTATGATGAAATGTGGTCTTTTGCAGACGAAATTCACAAATTTTTAGGAAACAGACCAAAGATGTATCCTAGTGTAATTGGAGGCCATTGTCTTGACGGCCAAGAAATAATCTACATCAAAACACGGAATGGAATGCGGCCAATTACAATTAAGGAATATGTAGAAAGAGATCTAACAAATGATGTATTGTCATACAATACAAACGAGAAAAAACCAATCTTTGATGAGGTCGTACGCAAGTGGAACCGTAAATTTTCTGGCATGATGGTTACCCTTACATCAAGAACAAACCGTTCTATAATGACTACTGATGAACACTTGATGTTAATATCTGATAATCTCACAGAGACGTTTGCAAAAGATGTTAAAATAGATGATAGCGTGCCGTTTATTGCAGAAATCCCAGATCTTGAAATAAAACATTCTTTTAATTTTGAATCAAATAACTGGCGATTTAGTTATAACATGCCAAAATCAATAGATATCACTGAAGATTTCTGTAGATTGTTGGGGTATTATGTATCCGAAGGCTCAGTTAGCAACTACGGTAAAGGATACTCAACTAGATTCTCTTTCAATAAAAATGAAATCAAATACATCTCAGATGTCCGCAGGATACTTGAATCTCTGGGACTAAATTATTATCTTACAACCCAAAATAATGTAACTCATGTTGGAGTGAAATCAACTCCGTTTTCATTATTTATTGCAGATACTCTTGGTTGTGGAAGAAGTTCAAATATCAAATGTCTACCTGAATTCATCTACTTCGCATCAAGAAAAATGAAAGAAGAATTCATATGCGGATATCTTAGAGGTGATGGCTCTTTTATTCCAGATCTTGGAATGGTTCAAGCGGGAACCTCTTCTAAATTACTCGTAGCAGGGCTTGACATTCTACTACTTTCAATGGGATATGTAATGACACTAACTCAAGGAATCCATTCTCCTAGTGTAATAGAAGGTAGAACTATCAAAGGTGGCTTGCTATATTCCATAGTTTCAAAGAAGGAAACACAATACAACGGTCTTGCATCTATTGCAGGATTTAACAAATCCGAAATTCCAAGAACCCACACAAAGACTCTCTGGCATGTTGCAAATGAAAACTTGTATCTTATTCGAACTACAAAGACAGTTCATGAACAATCAGAGCAAGAGGTTTATTCTATTGATACAAATAATCATCTCTTTGTATCTACAGGAGGACGCTTAATTCATAACTGCGTTATTCCTAATTTAGATCTTATTAACGATAATACCCTTAACTTCATTAAAATTTTCAATAAAAAATATATGAAAAAATTTTCCAGACTATAATGAGATTTTATTGCTGTTTTAAGGTTGACGAATAGCATTTATTTAGATTGTAATACTTTTTTTTATGAATTGTTTTATTTGTGGAAAACCTTTTTCAGAAATTGAATTTAACAAAGAAATTATACCATATTGTGTATCTTGTGATTTATACACAAGAAAAACACAATCAAAACCAACAGAATCCTATAAATCAGAATTTTGGGAAGAATCGGATTATTCAGAATTTACAGGAACTGATTTTACTGATAAAAGAGTTCAAGATTTGGTATTAACATTTGAATCATGGTATTCATACTTTAAGCCATTTCTTAATCACAAAAAGACAATTCTTGACATCGGTTCAGGAACAGGTGTCTCATGCATTCTTTTGGAGAAAAAAGGCTATAATGTGATTGGAGTTGAACCTGATTCCAAAAACGCTCAATTAATTAATTCAAAATTAAAATTTGGAAGATGTATTAATTCTTATTTTGAAGATTTTAAAACTGAAAAAAAAGTAGAAGTAATATGGATTACTCATGTACTTGAACACCTATCCTCACCTGACGTTTTGCTATTAAAATGTAAAGAATGGATTGCGTCGAATGGTATTATATGTATTGCAGTCCCAGACTGCGAGAATCCTGACATGTTGAAAAACTCACTAACAAATCCATATCATATACATCATTTCACCAAAAATTCATTAAGAAAAATGTTTCAGAAATGTAGCTACGATGTTATGAAATGTGATTCACTTGCAACTATGAATAAAACAAAACGAAGAATACATAAAGTGATTAGAAATATCGGATTATCAAATTTTAGTAGAATCACTGACCCATATTATCCTTTTAGACTAACGCCAAATAAAAATGGTTATGAGATTCGGTGTGTAATAAAATAATTACAAACAATACAGTACTATATAACAACGAACATTAAACAACAAGCGTAAATATTAGCAATCTTTCCAGACATTTTGAACTTGTTGAATAACATCTAGTTTAGTTTCTCTTCAAATTTTTCATAATCTATTCTAAAAATTTTTAAGTGATAATCAAATCCATGTTCAGCTGAATCATACTCTTTAATTAAATAAGGAAATTCTTCTTCGTTATAAAAAACTTGATCAAAAATTTTTGTTCTATATGAATGTGATTCATCTAAACCGTCCACCACTAAATGTGATAAACCACTTTCTTTACCAATTTTGATATACTCCTCTAATGAGTTGACTCCTTTTGTGGAAATGAATTTTGGAACACCTGACAGGGGTTGTAGTTTTTTAGTCAGTGGTACCTCTCTGCTCAAAATCGGGAAATCCTTTCCAACTATACTTGAAACTCCAATATATGTTGATTCTGGATAGTACTCATTTATTCCATTTGTTAGTTTGGCAACATTTGTTGCAAGAATAAACGCCTCTTTTTCATGATCAAGATCAACCCAGTTATACTCTACCCATATAATAGAAGCAGAAACGATCCCAACAATTAACATAATAGAAATTAAACCATGTTTGCTAGTTCGTTTTTGGAGGATATCAACTGTGTATAAAGATAACATGCTGAATATGGGAAAAATAACATAAAGATACTTGGTTTCTTGATTTTCTCTTCCATATGCATACAATGCTGGTATAAGAAAGAAAATTGAAACTAGCAGAATAGTAGTATTTCTGTAATCTAGTTTTTTAAAAAACTTGAAAATCCCAAACGGCAAGAAAAAAATGAAAATTGGTATTGAAACCCAGCCAAGATATTTTACAAAAGTAGTTGCACCTCTATTTAAAAAATCATTTAAATTTTTACCACCATTATCTTCCTTTTGTGATAATGTGGAAACATATGAAGGACCAACTGAAAGATGGCTTATGAAACCATCATTTCCTGTAGTCTGAATACGTATATACGCCATTGGCAACAATATTAGTACAAATATAGCTAAAGCAGGAATGTATCGAAGTATTACTTTGAAAATCCTTTCTTTTCTGAATCTAATTATAAACATTATTGATAAAGGTATTATCAAAAGTGTTCCTTCATATCTGACTATAGCAAATAAAGCAACTATAACAAATGAAAAATAAACCTTCCTTATATCTTTACTAAGAAATAAAATAAGTGAAGTTGTCCCCAATAAAATGTATAAAGGCATTCCACTACCTAACAAGGAATCCATTATTATTCTCGGATCAAATACGAATAATGCTGCACCTATCATTGATAGCTGTTTGCCAAAAAATTTTCTACAAAGCAAGTAAATGGGAACTATAGTTAAAACTGAGAGTATTGCAGATACAATTCTTTGTAATTCCATGTAATCAAGAAAGTTTTCAGAATGATACAGTGAAAAGAAAATAGAAAGAAAAGTAGGCCAGCCATTATTATGAGCTTTATATGTTATTGGAAACTCACCTAATATGCTCATATCAATTGCATACCAAAAATGACTCCATCCATCAAGAGCAATAGGTACTCCAACAGGAAAAAAATAAATCCTAATCAAAATTGCTATAATGGAAATCATGCCTAGCGATAATATTGGACTGTTTATTACAAACTCAATTTTTTTATCAATAACTGAAAGATATGTTTTATGATTTCTAGAATTAGTTGACAATTCTATCCGTTAACCTTAACTTTTTTCCACTTTTTGTTCATTTGTACCACTAGAAGTTTAATTAATTATTGTGATGTTCTCTAACTATTGAAACTAATGAATAAAGCAAAATTGCTGCCATAATCAAGATGATCCCTATTACAATTGTTCCAGCTGCTATTAACGTTAAATTCGTGTTAATTTTTCCCTCATCAGCATAGAATTGAACTGACCATAAGGTGAAGACCAAACCTACTGAAATGAAAATTAACGCAGGAATTCCATAGAACTTTAACGGATGTTCTATGGAAGTATACTTGATGGTGCTAAATAATACTGAGGTACCATGTGATACAGAATGATGAGTTGAAGTATTTCCTTCATATAGAATTTTAATTGGAACTTCAGTGATTCTGAAACCCATCTTGCTTGCTTTAATTAAAATTTCAGTTGAAATTCCCATACCGTGATCAGCTGGATACAATGCTGATAAAACTTTTTTATTGTATGCTCTCAAACCACTTTGCGAATCTGTTAATTTATCCTTTATTGAAACGTTTGCAACTTTTGTTATTGTTTTTATTCCTAACCTTCTGTAATTAGGAATCTTGCTTTGTTCTTCTAAAAATCTAGAACCTATTACAATATCGGCATCATTATCAATAATTGGTTTTATAACAGTGGTAATGTCGTCTATTCTATGTTGACCATCAGCATCAAAGGTAACAAGTATATCAGTATCAGACTCTCTTGCTTTTTTAAAAATAGTTTGTATTGCAGCACCGTATCCTAGATTACTAGAGTGACTAACAACAATCGCTCCTAACTCTTTGGCAATAGATTCAGTAAAATCATTTGAACCATCATTACACACAATAATTTGATCCACAACTTTTTTTAATTTTAAAATAATTGCAGCAATGTTTTTTTCTTCATTATATGCAGGAATTCCTACTGTTACTTTCAAATCAGGATCTTACCTATCCACCGCTAATAATACTTGCTATTATATTATCGCTGTAGTTATTTTTCGACATTTTACGTATTAGAATGTTAAAGTGATTATAATTGAGTTAGATAAGGTAACAAACGTTATTTTATAGCTAATTAAAATCCTGTTTAATGTTTGATAATAAAAAAATCTTAATCACAGGTGGAACTGGCTCTTTGGGTCAAGCTCTTACAAAACACTTGCTAACAATGAATATTGATACAATAAGAATTTTCAGCAGAAATGAAAATAAACAAATTGAGATGGAATCAAAATTTCAGGATAAGAGATTAAGATTTTTTATAGGTGATGTGAGAGATTTAGATCGTCTAAATAAGGCATTGGAAGACGTTGATATTGTTTTTCATGCTGCTGCACTAAAACATGTACCTAAAGTTGAGTACAATCCATTTGAGGCAATTAAAACAAATGTAATCGGTTCTCAAAATGTCATAGATGCATGTCTGCATCAAAATGTTGAAAGAGCAATTTGCATAGGTACAGATAAAGCAGTTTCACCACTCAATGTATATGGCGCAACAAAGTTATTGATGGAAAAACTTTTTGTTACAGCAAATAATTATCTTAATAGAGAAAAATATAGATCAAAGTTTTTGGCAGTTCGTTACGGTAATGTAGTTGGTAGTAGTGGATCTGTAATACCAAAATTTATTGAGCAAATTAAAACAAAGAAAAAAATCACAATAACCGACCCAAAAATGACACGATTTAGTATTACAATGAATCAGGCTTTAGATCTAATTATTGATGTTGCATTAAATGGAAAAGAATCAGAAATTTACGTTCCAAAACTAAAAGCATATGTTGTTAAAGATGTCAAAGATGTGTTGACTGGTCTTCTGGGCGATACTGGAGAAGAGATAATAGGAATACGCCCTGGAGAAAAACTTCATGAAATTTTGATAAACAATGATGAAATACGTTACAGCTGGGATTTAGGAAATAAATACATGATTGCAAATCCACTCAGAGATGAAAATGATGTAAAAAAATCATATCGCAACAAGATCTCAAAAATTAACATGGACGCCTATTCCTCTGATAATGTAGAAAAATTATCTCATGATGAATTAAAGCAGACTATTATCAAATCAAATTTGTTAGATAATAAGACTAGCTATACATAAATTAAAAATGTTCGATTTCGTAAAAGTTTTCATAATTGCTGAAGCCGGCTCTAACTGGAAAGTAGGATCTTATGACAACGATATAAAAATGGCAAGAAATCTAATTCGTAAAGCTGCAGAAAGTGGAGCCAACGCAGTAAAATTTCAAACATTTAGAGCAGATTCGGTGTATGTTTCTAACGCAGGGAATCCTGATTATCTTGAAAGTCTAGGAGTTAGAACTAGCATAAACAAGACATTTGAAAAAGCAGAAATGCCATATAAAATGTTAGCAGAACTAGCAGAATTTTGCAAAAAAAACAACATCGAGTTTATGTCGACAGCCTTTTCTGTAGCAGATGCGCGCGCAGTAAACAAATATGTTAAAACTCACAAAGTTGCATCATATGAAATAAATCACATCAGACTTTTAGAATATCTTGCTAAAACAAAAAAGCCGATAATTATTTCTACAGGAGCAAGTAATTATGATGAGATCGATTTTGCTGTAAATCTGTTAAAAAGAAATCATGTAAAAAATTATGCTCTCTTACAATGTACTGCCAAGTATCCTGCACCACTTGAGTCTTTGAATCTGTTGACCATTCCAGAAATGAGGGAAAGATACAACGTTCCTGTTGGTCTATCTGATCATAGTTTGGATCCAATTATAGGGCCATTAGTGGCAGTTGGGCTTGGAGCAAAAATTATTGAAAAACATTTTACTCTAGACAAAAATCTTGTAGGTCCTGATCATAAATTTGCACTAACTCCTAATGAATTCAAAAAAATGGTTCAAAATGTCAGATTAGCTGAAAAAACATTTGGAGATGGTAAAAAGCATGTTCTTAATGTTGAAAAGGAATTAAGAAATTTTGCAGTACGAAGGATACAAGCCATAAAAGATATTAAAAAAGGCGAAAGATTTGTAGAAGGTCAAAACATCGAAGTCTTACGTCCAGGTAAAAAAACGAAGGGAGCTGAAGCACGATTTTTGAATAAAATTAACGGTAAAAAATCCAAAAAACCAATAAAACTAGGCCAGGGAGTAAAACTAGAAGATTGTATCTGAGTTGTGATACGTCATATACTAACAGAATTTATTCACACATTCTATGATTTTACTTATATCTGGTTCTGTCAGGTGTGGATGAGTTGGTAATGTTACTATTTGTTGACCCACTTCTTCTGTAACTGGCAATTTAACACTATTTTTGTACATACTCATTTTATGAATTGGCTTATAATGAATACCGGTTTCAATTCCTGCGGTAGTTAATTTTTTTCTAAATTGCTTTCGGTTTTTAACCAAAATCCAGTAAAAATGATATACACAATTTTTGTTTAACGGCATTTTTCTTTCTAAATTAAATTCTTTATGAAATTTTCTGGCTATAGCTAATCTTTTTTTGTTTAACTTGTCAAGAACGGAAAGCTGTGCAAGACCAACAGCAGCAGAAAATTCATTCATGTAAAAATTCCAACCTAGTTCTTTGACATCATAGTCTACATCTTTTCTATCTGTTATGCCACACCACCTACGAGAAAGAAGATCTTTTCGTATTTGCTTGTAATTCTTATGGTTTATTGCAATAAGCCCCCCACTAGGCATTGCCAAGTTCTTAACTGGATGAAAGCTAAAACAAGATAATGTAGCCAAAGATCCTATTTTTCTACCATTGAATTTTGAACCTGCTGCATGAGCAGCATCATCTACAAGAATGGAATTTGTTTCGTTTGTTAGTTTTTCTAATTCGTATAGATCTGCTGGCATACCTCCAAAATGAACCGGCAAGATAACCTTGGTCTGTTTAGTAATATTTTTCCTCACCGAATCTGGATCTATGCATAAGGTATCTCGTTCTATGTCTGCAAATATCACCTTGGCATTATTGTACAAAGCTGCATGAGCAGTACTAACAAATGATAATGACGGAAGAATTACTTCTTTTTTTGAAATGTCAGTAACTGATAGTGCTAAATGAAGTGCAGCTGTTCCGCTATTTACAGCTACACAGGATTTGGCTCCTACATACTCTTGAAACTTTTCTTCGAATAAATTTACAAAATTAGAACCACCGCCTGAAGCCCAATAACCACTTTTTAATGCAAGTAAGAGATTCTTCTCTTCTCTTGAAGTTATAACTGGATCAAAAAGTTTTATCTTTTTTTTCATAATCAACTAATATCATGTGATATGTATTCATAGGTGTGTTGTATCAATTTGAATTTGTTTTTCTTGAAGAAACTAATTGACTTGAAATTCTTTGGATTGACATTGGCTAGATATCTTTTTTGTGGATTTTTTTGCATTAAAAGTTGAAGTACCTTCTGTCCAATGTTTTTCCCCTGATGTTTTTTTAATAAAAAGATCCCAATCTCATTTTGTCTTGACAGATAAACAGAACCTACTTTAGTATTCCCTAGATAAACTATATACCAAACTTTGTATGGTTTTGATTTAACAAATTTTGTATGCTCTTGATATGTAGGCATAACTTTGTGTGATATGTTTGCTTTTGGAACACGGTTCTTCAATAATTTATAGAGAAATGAATAGTCAGTTCTCTTTATCTCAAGTAGCCTTACAATAGAACTAACCTTCATTTGCGAGTTAACTTCAAAAACTAGCTATTAAAGTCCTAAGTGCAAAAGATAATTTTCTGGTTAATAACTAAATATGACTTTTTGAGGTAGTGGATATTGGACAAGACAAGCTGTATAGTACAGGCAAGAATGACTTCGACAAGATTACCTGGTAAGGTCATGATGCTTGTGGACGATGAAACTCCCATACTTGGATATGTAATAAAACAACTCAAGTACAGCAAACTTTGTAACCAGATAATTATTGCCACCACAACTCAAAATGAAGATGAAAAAATTATTGATTTTGCAAAAAAGAACACAATTCCTTATTTCAGAGGCAGTGCTGAAGACTGTCTTGATAGGTATTATCAATGTGCAAAAACATTTTCTGCATCCATTATTGTGAGAATAACATCTGATAATCCATTAATTGATCCTACACTAATAGATGAAACAGTAGCACTATTTGAAACAGGAAATTATGATTATATAACAAACTGTAAACCTAGAACATTTCCACAAGGAACAGAAGTGGAAGTTTTTTCTTTTAATGCTCTTGAAAAGGCATGGAATGAAGCAAAAAAATCTTCGGAACGAGAACATGTAACTCCATATTTTTATAAAAATCCTGATAAATTTAGAATTTTTAACATAACAAATAAAGAAGATATGTCTAATCTAAGATGGACTGTTGACAGAAAAGATGATCTTGAATTTGTCCGAACCATTGTTTCGAAAATAAAAAAATCACCAATTTTAATGACTGACATTTTAAAATTATTAAGAGAAGAGCCTCATCTAAAAAACATAAATAAAAATTTTATCATGGATGAGGGATATTTAGCATCTTTAAAAAATGATGAAAAAACATAAAACAGTATTACATCTAGCAAAGACTATATTATCACAAAGGTAGATTTTTGTATGATACGATATTGCAGAAAGTGTGTATATCCAGAAACCAAACCAGATTTGACATTAGATGAAAACGGCATATGTGATGCCTGTAACTTTTTAAAAATTAAGACTGAAACTGATTGGGAAGCTAGAAGAAAAGAGTTATCTGCAATCTTTGAAAGATTTAGAAACAAATCTGGTTCTAATTATGACTGCATAATTCCTGTAAGTGGTGGTAAAGATTCAACATATCAAACCTATGTAGTGAAAAAGGAATTCGGTTTAAATCCACTATGCGTAAGTTATCATCTCCCAGAATTTACAGAGTTAGGAAGGAAGAATCTTGAAAATCTTAAAAATTTAGGTGTAGACTGTCTTGAATTTACACCCAATCCAGAAATTTGTAGGAAAATGCAAAAAATTGCTCTGATTGAATTAGGTGATGCACAATGGCCTGAACATTTTGGGATTTTTACAGTACCAGTACAAGTTGCAGTCAAATACAATATACCTCTTCTTGTGTGGGGAGAAAATGCTCAAGCAGAATACGGTGGCCCTTTAAAAGATAGTAGTAATTCCTACCTTGATAGTAATTGGTGTAAAGAATATGGATTAAGAGTTGGTGGAAAATCAAATCCCTTCTACGGACCAGAATTTATGTTAAAACACGGCATTGATAGAAAATATGTACTTCCATATGTATATCCTTCAGATGAAGAGATAAGAAGAGTTGGGGTTACTGGAATTTTCTTAGGTTACTTTCTAAAATGGGATGTACAAAAACAATTGGAAAAAGACGTCGAATTAGGATTTACACTACATGATGGTCCAACCGAAGGTACATTTACTAATTATGAAAATCTTGATAATAAAATTCAAGGAATTCATGATTACTTCAAGTGGTTAAAGTTTGGTTATGGTAGAGCAACTGATAACGCTTCAATACTGATCAGACTTGGAAAGCTTACAAGGGAAGAAGGAATAAAACTAGTAAAGCAGTATGAAGGTAAATTACCTCAAAGATACTTAGATGAATTCTTATCACAATGGGAAATGTCTAGAGAGGAATTTATGAGAATCGTAGATAAATTTGCAAACAAAAGTTTGTTCAAAAAAGATTCACAAGGAAACCTATTAAGGGACGAAGCAGGAAATCTTGAAAAAATCAATTATGATAATATTGACTGAAATTATATTTTCTCTAACACACAAAAATTTTTTGTAACATTATTAATTCTACAGGAATTTTCATATATCAATTAAATTTGCTAATATATTCCCAGATTTTCTTGGAAGATAATCTTCTTTCTTTAATACATTTTTCAAGAAATTGATTTCCATTTTTAATAATTTCTTCTTTATACATTCTATCACCTAGAATTTTTTTTATTAACTCATCTAACTCAGATAGGTTAGTTACAACACATGAACCACTTTTAAAAACTGAGGGATTGCCCCAGTTGTAATCTATGAACGGAATTGATATAACTGGTTTTTGTAAAATCTGTCCTTGAGTGATAACAGTAGATAATCCTGTTACAATTAAAAGACTGCATTTTCTGATGAGTTGATTAATATCACCTTTTGAAATTACTTTCACGTTTGGAAATTTCTTTTTTAAATTTTTAGATATTTTAAGAACATCGAAAGTAGGATGGAGTTTTATTATTAGATTCTTTTTTTGATTTGAAACTATTTTACAAATATTAAGTATGGATGCAAGATATCTTTCTAGATTTCTTACATTATGACCTACTATCTCCTCAATCTGTGGAGGCATTGTAGCAAGTAATACGAATTCTTCAGAATCTAGAGATTTGTTAAATAATAAATTACTAAATCGTGGACTGCCAAAAACCTTTATTTTTTGTGGATCAATCCCACCATTTTTAATTGCATCGTCTTTGAAAATATCTCCCCACACAAAATATTCGTCTACCAATTCAGGATAAGCTCCTTGCATGCTTTCGTTATCATATGCCTCTGGGGTATCATAATACAATCCTTCTTGTAAGCGAAACATAGGTATACCAAAATTTTTAGCTTGTTTAACAACGATTTGTTCGGTAAAACCAGTTTCAGAAATCATTAAAACAGAATCAATTTGATATGACTCAAACATTTTTCTGGCTAATAAAATTTCATAAATTATTGTTTCAATTCTATTTCTGATTAAACTTTTAATCTTTGGTTTTATTAATGTCCAAATTGAAATATCATTAATTTTAAAGAAATTATTAAACTGATCATCATTTTGTAAGAAAAATGAAATCTGCTCTTTCATATCATCTGTTGCTATTCCAAGTTCATTGAAAAAACTCTTGTCACAAAGCTTATGTGGAGTAACTATTTTAAATCCAGATTTTTTGATTATCATAAATGATTTTAAATCCCATATTGGGGGCCTTCTTCTTCCATAGAATAAAATATTTAAGTTATAGTTTTTTGATTCTAACAAAAAATCTTCAAATTTTTTTGTATCAAATTCAATCAATAATACAATCTTTTTATTACTATTAACAGTAGTATTAATAAAAAACTGAAGCAGGTTTTCGCCAATATTTTTAATTTTATCATACCAAGATCTAGGAATTGAAAAAACAAATTCTTTTTTCCAAAGATTGATACCAACTTCAATTTTATCTAAATAAAAATTTTCTGATATTTCAGGACCCAATTTGGTGTATGATGTTGTAAATAATTTTATAATCTCTAACAAGTCACCACTAGCAAAATAATCCGAGTTTGGATATTGACCATAAATTTTTTGAACTTCAACAAATTTCTTTACTATCTTTATGATACTATGCCACAATTGTTCAGTAAATAATTTTGGAATATTTACATCTTGAAATTGTAAATTATCCTTCACAAGCTTCTCGTCATGCCATTTCAAAAAGGTATAACATTTCTTTTGTAATTCTTTAATGTTAAAGTTAGTACTGTAGTCATCTGAAATTATGTGTGGTATGTTTTTATTTTTTAATTCAATATGTGAGATGTAGTCAAAAGTAATTATATTGATTTTATTATGTTCAATTACTTTTTTTAATGCTGAAAATGATGTAGAAGAATCTATAAATGCAATTGCTTGATCTTTCACTTCATTTCTTTTTTCGTTCATAACAAATTACATTTTATATTATATTATAAAATAAGACGCTGTGATACACAAAACCAACCTTTGAAATTTAAGTTATCCATTTAGACCAATCATAATCATCAAAACTAACATTTTTCATCTCTTGATCATTTGGCCGCCAAGCAATATCAGCTATTACTAAGATTTTAGATATGTTTTCTGATAAATTGATATGTGCTGACGCAATGTTATTTGGAATATGAATTAGTATTGGATCATCTTCTGATAAGATTGTTTCATGATAATTTCCTTTATCATCGCTTATAACAAATGCAACCTTCCCTTGAATACAACAAAAATAACTATTCCGTTTAGTGTGAAGGTGGGGCCCTTTGATTTCTGAAGGATTAACAGAAGTTATGTAAACCATTTTTGGAGTATTTTTAATAATGTTATCCCAATCTCTCCATAATATTATCAATTTCCCATTAACATGTTTGTTTCGTACATCTCTAGTATCATGACTTTCTAATTTTATAATTCTAAATGGTTCCATTTTTCTTCTAACTAATTTCGGTTTAATTAATGGTTAATAGTAATATATCATAATGAATCTGGGTTAAATTCAAGTTCAATTTCAAACCAATTTTGAAATATACCCTTACAATTTTCATATTTGAAGAAAATGAAAGTATTAGTAACAGGCGGTTTAGGTTTCATAGGAAGCAATTTTATTTTATATAGCATCCAAAAACACCCAAAAATAAAAATCATAAATATTGATGCTCAACTGGCAGGATCAAACATTAAAAATTTGCAATCATTAAAAAATAAATCAAATTACATATATGTAAAAGGAAACATAACAAATCAAAAATTAATTGAAAAATTAGTGTCACAAACTGATGTTATTTTTAATTTTGCCGCAGAATCACATGTTGATAGAAGCATAACAAATCCGAAACCATTTATTGATTCTAATGTATATGGAACATTTGTAATTCTAGAAGCAGTTAAAAGATTCAATAAAAAATTAATTCAAATATCTACAGATGAAGTATTTGGAAGCTTAAAAGGTGTAAGCGCCTCTGAATCTTTTCCATTAAAACCCTCAAGTCCATATGCAGCTTCTAAAGCTTCATCTGAACATTTAGTAAACTCCTATTTTGCTACATATGATACAGATGTCATGATTGCTCGCTGTACTAATAATTACGGGCCAAGACAATTTCCAGAAAAATTAATTCCAAAAACAATTATTCTTGCTACCAAAAACAAAAGAATACCGATTTATGGTAATGGAAAAAATATTCGGGACTGGATATTTGTATTTGATCATTGTAAAGCTCTATGGAAAATATTTGAAAAGGGACAATCAGGAGAATCCTATAATATATCAGCTAACAATGAAACTAGTAACATCATTATTGTTAAAAAAATACTTGAACTTTTAGACAAACCATTTACATTAATAAAATTTGTTAGAGACAGGCCAGGTCATGATTACAGATACAGCTTAAATTCTTCTAAGCTACACAAAAAAACAAATTGGAAACCCTCAGTAAACTTAGAAAAAGGATTAGAACATACGATAAATTGGTATTTAACAAATCGTGATTGGTGGAATAGATTATCCACCGCAAAATTTGGAAGAATTAACTAGTAAGACTAAATAGGTTTAGGAAATGGTTGACATTTCATGAAAGGAATAGTTCTTCACGGTGGGCATGGAACCAGATTACGTCCTCTTACACATACTGGCCCAAAACAACTTTTACCCATAGCCAATAAACCCATGTCGCAATATTGTATTGAAGCACTCAAAGAGGCAGGTATTAATGATATAGCTATAGTAATAGGAGGG